>Ga0193702_1000371_pt1 | contig 16227 bp, 8 predicted proteins | sample U3a1metaG_FD_143060 | JGI IMG/M metagenome (GOLD analysis project Ga0193702, IMG submission 143060) | Soil microbial communities from a riparian zone of the East river system, Colorado, United States - U3a1 | ecosystem: Environmental > Terrestrial > Soil > Riparian zone | place: USA: East River... | reverse complement strand
CACCGACCATCCGCACGCGTCCCAAGGCAAAAACACCCTTGGGGTCACATCTGACATGCGTACATTTCATAAGCGAAATGTACGAATGTCAGATGTGACCCCATGTTGCGTAAGCGAAATGTACGAATGTCAGATGTGACCCCATGTTGCGGATGTGACCCCATGTTGCGCTTGGCGCGGGGTGGGCGAAAAAAAACGCCCCGCAGGGTAATGCCGTTCAGTTAAGGCTGAACGGCATTAGCCCGCAGGGCGTTTTCTCGATGCGCGAATGGCTTACTTGGCGTGCATCAGCGCCACGGTGGTGTCCAGCATGCGGTTCGAGAAGCCCCACTCGTTGTCATACCACGAGGAGACCTTCACCAGCCGCCCCGCCACCTTGGTCAGCGTCGAATCGAAATTCGACGAGGCCGGGTTGTGGTTGAAGTCGATCGATACCAGCGGCTCGGTCTGGTAGGTCAGGATGCCTTTCATCGCGCCTTCCGACGCGCTTTGCATGATCGCGTTGACTTCGTCGACCGTGGTGTCGCGCTTGGCAATGAAGGACAGGTCGACCAGCGACACGTTGATCACCGGCACCCGGATCGCGAAACCGTCCAGCTTGCCATTCAGCTCGGGCAGCACCAGCCCGACCGCGGCCGCGGCGCCGGTCTTGGCCGGGATCATGCTCATGGTGGCCGAACGCGCGCGGCGCAGGTCTTCATGCATCACGTCGGTCAGCACCTGGTCGTTGGTGTAGGCGTGCACCGTGGTCATCAGGCCGGTCTCGATGCCGATCGCGTCATTGAGCGGCTTGGCCAGCGGCGCCAGACAGTTGGTGGTGCAGGAGGCGTTCGAGATCACCGTGTCGCTGGCCTTCAGCACGCCGTGGTTGACGCCGAACACGATGGTCGCGTCGACATCCTTGCCGCCCGGCGCCGAGATGATGACCTTCTTGGCGCCACCCTTCAGGTGGGCCGAGGCCTTTTCCTTGGTGGTGAAGAAGCCGGTGCACTCGAGCACCACGTCGACCCCCAGCTCGCCCCAGGGGATCTCGGCCGGGTTGCGCTGCGCGAACACGCGGATCTTGTCGCCATTCACGATCATATTGTCGCCCTCGACCGTCACGGTGCCCGGGAACTTGCCGTGCACCGTGTCGTGGCGGGTCAGGTGCGCATTCGACTTGGCGTCGCCGAGATCGTTGATCGCGACGATCTGGATGTCGTGCTTCTTGCCGCCTTCATAAAATGCGCGCAGCACATTGCGGCCGATGCGGCCATAACCGTTGATTGCAACTTTAATCGTCATACTGGTCTCCTGATGAATAGAAAGAAGCTTCTGCCGCGTACCGCTTATGCCGCCAGCACGGTCTTGACTTTGGCAACCACGTTCTCGACCGTGAACCCGAAGTGCTTGAACAGCGCCGGCGCCGGGGCCGATTCGCCGAAGGTGTCGATACTCACCACGGCGCCCTCGAGACCGACGTATTTATACCAAAAATCGCCGACGCCCGCCTCGATCGCGACGCGCGGCATGCCGCGCGTCAAAACACTGGCCTTGTAGGCCGCATCCTGGCGGTCGAACACGTCGGTCGAGGGCATCGACACCACGCGCACCGCGATGCCGTCGGCCGCCAGCGCCGAGGCGGCCGCCACCGCCAGCTCGACTTCGGAACCGGTCGCGATCAGGATCGCCCGGGCCTTGTCGGCGTCCTGCAGCACATAGCCGCCGCGCGCGACGTCGGCGATCTGGGCCGCGCTGCGCTCCTGGTACGGCAAGTTCTGGCGCGAGAAGATCAGGGTCGACGGACCGTCCTTGCGCTGCACCGCCGCGCCCCAGGCGACCGCCGATTCGACCGTGTCGCAGGGACGCCAGTTGTCGAGGTTCGGGATCAGGCGCAGCGAGGACACATGCTCGACCGACTGGTGGGTCGGGCCGTCTTCGCCCAGCCCGATCGAATCGTGGGTGAACACGAAGATCGAACGCAGCTTCATCAGCGCGGCCATGCGCAGCGCGTTGCGGCTGTAGTCGGAGAAGGTCAGGAAGGTCGCGCCGAACGGGATATAGCCGCCATGCAGGGCGATGCCGTTCATGATCGCGCTCATGCCGAATTCGCGCACGCCGTAGTTGATGTGGTTGCCCGGCTTGCCGGTACGCAGGGCCACGCACTCTTTCCAGTTGGTCAGGTTGGAGCCGGTCAGGTCGGCCGAACCGCCGAGGAATTCGGGCAGCGCCGGGGCCAGCGCCTGGATCGCGTTCTGGCTGGCCTTGCGGGTGGCGATGTTTTCTTTCTTCTCGACGCAGGCGGCGATCGCGGCGTCCAGCACTTGCCGTAAGTTGGCCGGCAACTCGCCCTTCATGCGGCGCTCGAGCTCGGCGGCCTGCTGCGGGAACTGGGCGCGGTAGGCTGCGAACCTGGCGGCCCACTCGGCCTCGGCGGCCGCGCCCTGCTGCTTCGCGTCCCAGGCGCCATACACCTCGGCCGGGATCTCGAACGGGGCCGGGGTCCAGCCCAGGTACTCGCGCACCGCCGCGATTTCCTTGTCGCCCAGCGCGGCGCCGTGCACCTTGTCGCCGCCCTGCAGATTGGGCGAGCCCTTGCCGATCACGGTCTTGCAGCAGATCAGGGTCGGCTTGCCCGCGGCTTTCGCCTGGGCGATGGCGGCATCGACCGCCGCCACGTCGTGGCCGTCGACCGCGCGGATCACGTTCCAGCCATAGGACTCGAAGCGCTTCGGCGTGTCGTCGGTGAACCAGCCTTCGACCTTGCCGTCGATCGAGATGCCGTTGTCGTCGTACAGCGCGATCAGCTTGCGCAGGCCAAGCGTGCCGGCCAGCGAGCACACCTCGTGCGAGATGCCTTCCATCAGGCAGCCGTCGCCCACGAAGGCATAGGTGTAGTGGTCGACGACGTCGAAGCCCGGCTTGTTGAATTCGGCCGCCAGCAGGTACTCGGCGAGCGCCATGCCGACCGCGTTGGCGATGCCCTGGCCCAGCGGGCCGGTGGTGGTTTCCACGCCCGGCGTGATGTCGACCTCAGGGTGGCCCGGGGTGATCGAATGCAGCTGGCGGAAGTTGCGCAGGTCGTCCATGGTCACCGCATAGCCGCTCAGGTGCAGCAGCGCGTAATGCAGCATCGAGCCGTGCCCGTTGGAGAGCAGGAAACGGTCGCGGTTGGCCCACTTCGGATTGGATGGATTGTGGCGGTAGTGGCCGCTCCACAAGGCCACGGCGATCTCGGCCATGCCCATCGGCATGCCGGGATGGCCGGAGTTGGCTTTTTGAACGGCGTCCATTGCCAGCGCGCGGATCGCGTTGGCCATCTGAGAGGTGGGTTGCGTAGGTTTCATGGGTCGGATCGAGTGAGTCTTGAAAGGAATGCGAGGGCGCGGCTGGGATAACTGAGCCAACTATTTTACCAGACCCGAGAGGGCCGAATTAAAATGCGTGTATTTGCCTGCGCACATTCCCGGGACTTGCATGCCGCGTTTCTATTGCCCCCAGCCCCTGCTCGTCGGGGACACCGTCGCCCTGCCGGACGCGGTCGCCCACCATCTGCACGTGCTGCGCCTGCAGCCCGGCGACGAGCTGCGCCTGTTCAATGGCGACGGCGGCGAGTACCTGGCCCAGCTGACCAGCGTCGAGCGGCGCCGCGCCAGCGCCGGCATCCGGGCGCAAGTCGCGCGCGACGTCGAACTGCCGTATGAAATCACGCTGGCCCAGGCCTTGCCGGAAGCGGCCAAGATGGACTGGATCATCGAAAAGGCGGTGGAATTGGGGGTGGCCGCGATCCAGCCGCTGACCGCCCAGCGCTGCGTGGTGCGGCTGGCGGCCGAGCGCGCCGAAAAGAAGCAGGCGCACTGGCTGGGCGTGATCGTGGCGGCGTCCGAGCAAAGCGGGCGCAACCGCTTGGCGCGGCTGTCCGAACTCGACGCGTTCGGCCGCTGGATCGACCAGAACGATATGCACAAGCGCATCGTGCTGACACCGCGCGCGCACCTGTCGCTGGCCGACTGGGCGCGCCACCAGCCGCCGCAGGCGCTGACCTTGCTGATCGGGCCCGAAGGCGGGTTTACCGAACAGGAGGAAGCTGCGGCGCTCGCGCGCGGCGCGCTGGCGCTGTCGATGGGGCCGCGCATCTTGCGCACCGAAACGGCAGGCATTGCCGCCGTGGCGGCCCTGAATGCCATCTGGGGCGGGATGTAGGGATCGCGCAGGGCTAGTCCGGATCCAGCGCCGGACTAGGCCCTGCCGGCTGTCAGAACCGGAACGAACCGTTGAGGTAAGCGGTGCGGCCGCGCGGATCGTAGTAGCGATCGTCGTAGCCGAATTGCTGACCGCGGCCATTGCCGGAAGTCGAAGGCACGAACGGCGGACTCTTGTCCGTCAGATTCAACACACCGGCGGTGAGCGACCACCGGCCGCTGATGTTCCAGAGCGTCTGCCAGTCGAGTGTCGAGAAGAAACCGACGTTCTTGCGAATATCTTCCTGACCGGTCACATTGCCCGCGGCGTCCAGCACGCTAACGGTCGTCAGCTGGTCCAGGTAACCGGACTTGAAGGTAACCGTCAGCGTATTGCTCCAGTTCCCCGTTTTCAGGGTGGTGGCCCAGGTGCCTTGGGTACGGAAGGTGACGCCGCCCAGTTCGGCGAAATTGCCGATCGCCGAGTAGTACTCACCATCCTTTTGCAACTGCTGGTCTTCACGCAACATGCGCGTCACGTTGAGCCGCGAGGTCAGCTGGCCGATCCGGCTGCGGTAGCGGCCGACAACTTCGTAGTCGATCCCGGTGGAGTACGATTTGCCCGTGTTCTGGTTGTTCGCCAGGAAGGCCAGATACGTCTTGCCGGTACCGACATCGAGCAGGCGGCCCCAGGAAGTCGTATACCGGGCCGGATCGGCAAACACGGCTTCTTCGGTCAACTGACCAAACGTATCCCTGATCGAAACGTGCCACAGGTCGGCGCCGAGGGTTACCCAATTGGCAGGCTCGAAACGGAAGCCCAGCGTCGCTTGCCTGGATTTTTCCGGCTGCAGTGCGGCATTGCCGCCGGCCAGTTGGTCATATTGCCGACTACCTGGTTGGCACAGCGCATTGTGCGCGGCCGCGACTGCCTGCAGCGCCGGCGTGCAGGTATATTTGTCGCTGGTGACGCCGTATCCTTGCTCAGCCGCGTTTACTTGCGGCACCGTCGGCGCATGGAAGCCCGTCCCGACCGACCCGCGGAACATCAAGGTCGGCACCGGCGTCCATTTGAAGCTGGCCTTGGCGGTCGTCGCATTGCCAAAGTCCGCATAATCGTCGAAGCGCACGGCCGTGCCCAATTCCAGCGATTTCAGCACTGGCATTACCAGTTCGGCAAACAGACCTTTCGAGGTGCGCGAGGCGTCGTAAGGCAAGGAACTGGCAGCATCGCCAAAACGCTGATCGCAGGCCAGCGCACCGCCGCACAAGACACCGGTTGCCGGATCGGCCAGCTTGCCTTGCGCGAACAAGCTCGGCTTGGATGAAAATTCTTCGCGGTTGATATTCGCGCCCACGCCGAGCATCATGCCGCCGCCTTGCAGCCGCATCAATTCACGCGAGGCGTTCGCCGACAGCGATTGCAATTTCGAGGTGCCGCCATCCCAATACCCCGAGAAGGTCGCCGCCTTGATGGCTTGCTGCGCCGCCGCCGTCTGTTGACCGGGGCCGACAAATGGATCGAGCAGTCCGCTATCTGTCAGCGCCTTGACGGCAAGCGCGCCAGGATAGCCGGAAATATTGCCCTTGACTTTGCTTTCCGAGAAATTATACGAGGCGTTGTAATCCCATCCATAGACCACGCCGCGCGAACCGAGCACGACACTGGCAAACTGGGCCTCATCGTCCGAGGTGCGTTGTCCCATGTCGAACAAGCGGTAGAACGCCAGGCTGTCGCCGGTGATACCGAGCGGCACCAGGTATTTCTGGTGCAGCGCGGAACCGGCCGGAATGCTGATCGAACCGGGCACCGGCGCGATGCGCGAGATCTGGGTGCTCCTCGACAGCAGCACATCGGCGTACAGTTCTTGGCCGGCAAATTTCACCGTGCCCGATCCCATGAAATTGTCGCGCTTGCGTTCAGGATAAATTTCCAGATCCTGGGTGAAGTCGTAACCGCAATAGTCATCGGCCAGGCCGGAGCCGTCGTTGTACGGCTGAATCACGCGGAACGTCTTGACCGGACACGCGCCGGTCTTCTTCTGATACGGACTGATCAGTTGCCCCAGATCGTCCAGCGCGTTGGCCGGAATCGGGCTGGCGGAATATTGTTGTTGTTCGTAGTTCTTGCCATCTTGGGAGAATCGCACTTTGCCGGTATTGGCGAACGAGCGATCGACCGACGCGAGTTTGGTGCGCTCGTCGTGGCCGAAGGTCAGCATGAGGTTGTAGCCGTCCTGGTCCAGCGAGCCGAAACCCTTGGTGGCGCTCAGGCGTTTTTCGACGGCGCCGTTTTGTGGCTTGGAATAACCGACGGTGACGTCGCCGTCGGTCATATCGTGTTTGGTGATGAAATTGACCACGCCGGCGATCGCATCGGCACCGTACAGGGCCGAGGCGCCGTCGGTCAGCAGCTCGACGCGGTCGATGGCGGACAGCGGAATCGAATTCAGGTCGAAGCCGGCGGCGAAGCCGGTCAAGGTCTGGCCGCCGAATTGCGCCAGGCGCTTGCCGTTCAGCAGCACCAAGGTCCGCGTTTCGCCGACGTTGTGGATTGAAATGCCCGAGAAACCAAAACTGCTGCCGCCCACCGACGAGGTTTCACCGGTTGACCCTTGGGCCGAGGAGAGCTTTCTGACCAGGTCGGCGACCGAGGTGACGCCGGACTCGCGTATCGTTTCGGCGGTCATCACCGTCACGGGCAGCGCGCCTTCGGCGGCGATCCGTTTGATGGACGAGCCGGTAATTTCGACCCGCTGCATGACCGGGCCAACCGGCGCTTCCTGGGCCATGGCTGACGAGGCTCCGAGGCCGACGCCAAGCGCGACGCTTCCGGAAAACATCAGACGCAGCGAACGGGTCAATACTTTTTCTTTAATCATCATGGAGTCCCTTAGATTGATCGTTTCATCACCGGATAGACAAGGTGCGTCCAGGGCGGCGGCATCTGTAACATCGATGTCACCTGAACGATATCAATCAAACCATGTTGCAACTATTTATGTCAATACAACTAATCTAGACAACTATAAATACAACATCGGGACCTGTATTTATGCCAATGCACGGGATTCAATTGACATTCGGCGCGTGCCGGATTGGATGTAGGCGGCTGCGCACCGAGACGGCGGCGCTGGCCGCTGCCGCGACCTTGCAGGCGGTGTGGGGCCGAGGATCGCGATCGTCAGTATGAAAAAGGCCCGGACGCATCAGCGACCGGGCCTTTTTCATGCAAGCAGGATTGCGCGCGACTGCAATCAGCGACCACCGCCGTTGTTCATGATGCGGTCATTCTCCAGCTTCTGCATATCGACGGTCTGATCTTCCGCGCGCCGGGGACCTTTCTTGGGGATGTTGGAACCGAGGGAGACGTAACTCTCTTCACCCCGTACCGCAGCAGGCTTGTCGCCATTGTCGGTGCTTGCGCAGCCGCCGAGCAAAATCGCACTTCCAAGTGTCAGCAGAGGAAGAAACTTCATGGGTAATCCCTTTATTCGATTTGGTTAATTTTTTGCTACCATCAATAGTATATATTGCTTTTTCGACATTAAGCGCCGTGCCACGAATATCTTTCACCACCTTTGTCCCGCACCAAGCAAAAAAACGCCCCGCCGGATTCACATCCGTAGGGGCGTTGTGCTTGCAAGGCAGCGGCATGACTGCCGCTGCTCACATCATGCTTAGAACGTGTAGGCCAGGCCCAGGCTGAAGTAGCGACCGATAGCGCCCGCTTGGTGCAGCGATGCGTTGTAGGAAGTCTGCACGCCCGAGTTGCCGTAGGTGGCGACGTCGATCGGCGGCGCCTTGTCGAACAGGTTCAGGATCGAACCTTTCAGCGTCAGGTTCGGCGAGACTTTGTACTGCACGTTCAAGTTCGTCACAGTGAACGAAGCAACGTGGCAGTAGTAGGCAGGCTGGACCAAACCGGCGAAGTAGTTACGGCCACCCGAATCGGTACCGGTCGAAGCGCAGTCGGTCGCGCCCACGGATGGGTCAAGCGACGAGAAATCGCTGGTGTAGTTGACGCTGGTGGTAATGTCCAGCGGACCACGGGTCCAGTCCAGCGAGAACTGCGCACGGTCTTTCGGATTACCCGTTGCGCCGCCCACTACCGATGGACCTTGCGTGCCGGCCAGCTGGTAACTCGTGCCAGCGCTGGACTGCGTGTAGTCGAAGGTATGCGCAGCGGAGAGGTCGGCGCGCAGCGTGCCCAGATCACCCGGCAGGCGGAAGCGGTAGTTGACGGCCGCCTCGATACCGCTGGTAGTGGTCTCACCCAGGTTGACATAACCCGATGTTGCATACAGGATCGGACCGACCGGCGACAGCACCGACTTCACCGAGCCATCGGCTTGCACGGTGTCCATCTGGACTGGCGCACCGCGCACGAAAGCTGGTACGTAGGTAGGATCGTTACCCGCAGCGCTGACGATCTGGTTCTTCAGCTCGATCTTGTAGTAATCCAGCGTGGCGCCCAGGCCAGCAACTGGCGCGAGCACGATACCCAGGTCAAACGACTTGGATTTTTCTGGCGACAGGGTCTGGCTGGTTTGCTGAACGAAGACCGGGACGAAGCTGCAATAGATCGGCACGCTGCCGACGGCGGTTTTGCTGCCGGTTGGGCACAGGACCGGATCCTTGATCGCGTTGTACGAGAAGAACGAACCGGCACTGCCCGACTCGGCCGGATTCGGCGCGCGGAAGCCGCGCGCAAAGTTACCGCGCAGGGCGAACGCTTGCGACGGCGTCCACTTGAAGTTGGCGGCCGGGGTGAACGATTTGCCGTACGTGTCGTAGTGGTCATAACGGGCGGACACGTCCATCTCCAGGTGCTTGATAGGCGTAGCCTGCAACTCGGCGAAGGCCGCCGTGTTGGTTTCCGAACCGAACACGAATGGCGAGGTGCTGGCGACCTGGCCGTTCAAGGTCAGCGCGGTCGGCGGCGCATTCCATTCACGCTTGTGGTAGTGCAAACCACCTGCCAGGACCAAGGGACCCGCGCCCAGGTCCATCAGCGCGCGGCTGGCGCTGGCGTCGAAGTAGTTCAGCTTCGAATCGTTGCTGTTCGAGAAGGTCGGCGAGACGACCGCGATTTGCGCTGGCGAATTGCCGCCAAGAACGTTGAACGTGCCGGCCTTCAGGGCATTGAACAAAGCGTTGCGGTCGACGTAACCGCTGTAGTCGATGTCGACCTTCGATTCGGTGATGCCGGCGCCGATGCGCGTATCCCAACCCCAGGCACTGCCGGTCAGGTCGAGCGCGAAGCGGGTCGCGGTAGCCGTATTCGCCGACGTATTCGAAGGAGCCAGGCCCGGGATGTAGCCGTACAGGCGTGCATTCGACGAGAACGGGTTGGTGATACCAGTGCCGACCGGGGCGCCAGGGGCAAAGGTGGTGGCAGCGATGGCGCCGACAGCAGGCGTCAGCGTGCCATTCGGGTTCAGGGCGTTGTTGCCCGCGAAGCTGGCCGTCGAGAAGAGCGGCGGCATGCCGCGGTTGTTGAGGCTGTCGCGCTTGAAGAACGAACCCTTGAAGGCCAGTTCCCAATCGGTGCCCAGCTTCTTGGTCGCGCCGATCACTACGTTGATGTTGTCGACTTGCGGCTGGATGAACGACGCGGTGTCGGTCACTGCGCACTGGCCGGCACGGTACTTGGCGAAGTTGCAGCTCGCATCAAGGAACTGGAAATTGGCTGCATTGTTGGCGCCGCCCGCACCGCTCGGATTGTACAGGAAAGGTGTGCTGGCCTGCGTCAGGAAGGAGTTCAGTGCGGTCGGCACACCCAGGGTCAGGTCGTTACCGCCTACGCCGCGCCAGTCGCGAGTGTCCCAGGCGTTGCCTGCGCGGTCGTTGACCGTGATGGCGCCCTGGTGGCGCCATTCGAGAGTCGTGAAGACGTTGTAGCCGTCGGTGTCGAGATCGCCGAAACCGGTGGAAAGGGACGCGCGCTGGGTTTTGCCGCCGCCATGTTGCGTCTGACCGGCTTCAGTAGCGAAGCGGGTGCCCTGGTAGTTTTTCTTGAGGATGATGTTGACCACGCCGGCCACCGCATCCGAACCGTACAGCGACGATGCGCCGGCTTTCAGAATATCGATGTGGTCAATGGCATCGAACGGAATGTTCGACACGTCGACGAAGGAGCGTTGCGCGTCATCGCCGAGAGCATACGGCGCCACGCGGTGACCATCGAGCAGTACCAGGGTTGCGCCGACCGTCAGGCCGCGCAGCGAGATACCGGAAGCGCCGTTGGCGAATGCGCCCGAGAAGCCGGTGCCGAGGGTACCGGCGCCGTTGGCGGCCAGGTCGGTCAGCAGCTCGGCGATCGAGGTCTTGCCGCTTTTCTGGATATCGGCGGCCGTGATCTGTTGCACCGGCGTCGCGGTTTCAGTATCGGTACGGCTGATCAGCGAACCGGTCACGACGACGCGTTGGACAGGCGCTGCCTGAGCGTCTTGAGCTTGTGCCAGTGCCGGGTTCGCGGCAACGGCAAGGGCGCCACTGGCGACCACTTGTAAGACCGCGAGGGACATCGATTTCATTCGAAACTTCATGTAAAACTCCTTCTGGCTCTCGGCCGTGATATTGATCTCTCCCTGTACGGCGGTCGTGCCGCCGTACATCGTCGCTCGGTAAGCGACTTGTACGATAAATATGCATGGGACCTTTCGTATCCATACATATTTAGGTTTCACATAGGAACATATCGAAAGAGCCAATGTCAATGTTGTCACGACAGATGTCATGGCGAAAACAACACTTTCGCCGAAATGCCCGCCGCCGGTGCGGCCGCGCACCGCGTCCGCGCGCCGCACCGCGCGCGTGCACGCGCCCTGTAAAACCAGGCCTGTTTTACACGTACGTACCCCCAAAATACTACATATTTTTAACTATTCCCTAGGCAATCAGGCAACGCGATTGACATGCATATGTGCGGATGTTTCCATCAACTCTTCAAGAAAAATATTTGTCACGGATACGTTTTTTTGATACGTCAACTGCGACTCTTGTTACCCCAGGATTGTCGACGCTTGACGCTTTTTTTCAGAGATTGGCGATAACAAATCGCCAACGCACCCAGAGGAGTTCTACATGACGTTCAAGATGAAATCGATGCCGCTTGCAATCCTGCAAGTGCTCGCCAGCGGTGCCCTGACGGCGCTGGCCGCGCAGCCGGCCCTGGCCCAGGACGCCGCGACCGGCGAGCCAGTGCAACGTGTGGTGGTGACCGGTTCGTACATCACCCGCGCCGACAAGGAAACACCCAGCCCGGTCCAGGTGATTACCGCCGACGACCTGAAAAAATCCGGTTACACCTCGGTGTCCGACGTGTTGCGCGACATTACCGCCAACGGTCAAGGCACGATCTCGCAGAGCTTCAACCGCGCCTTCGCCGGCGGCGCCAGCGGCGTGTCGCTGCGCGGCCTGACGGTCGGCGCCACCCTGGTGCTGATCGACGGCCACCGCATGGCGCCGTATCCGCTGTCGGACGACGGCCAGCGCCCCTTCGTCGACATCTCGAACATTCCGTTTGACGCCGTGGAACGCATCGACATCCTGAAAGACGGCGCTTCCGCCGCTTACGGTTCCGACGCGATCGCCGGCGTGGTCAACGTGATCCTGAAGAAATCCTTCGTCGGCACCGCACTGACGGCCGAAAGCGGCACCTCGCAGCACGGCGGCGGCACCACCGAGCATGTGGCCGTCACCCACGGCTTCGGCGACCTCGACAAAGACGGCTACACCGCCTACGGCAGCCTCGAATATCGTCATCAGGGCACGATCATGCTGACCCAGCGCGCCGGCCAGGACTGGGCCAAGACCGACTGGACCTCGGAAGGCGGCCTCAACCTCACGCCAGGCGCCGTCAACCCGCTGATCCCGGTGCCACGCACGCTCCAGCCTTTCCTGTACAATCCGGCCGGCATCGGCGGGACCAACAACGCCGCCAACTACAGTTTCTACTCGGGCGGCTGCGCCAGCCTGACCGCGCTGCATGCCAACCAGTGCACCTTTGCCGACCCTTGGGCGCAAATCCAGCCTGAAACGTCGAACATCAACGTGCTCGCCAGCTTTACCAAGAAGCTGGCCGGCGACTGGCAGGTGAACGTCAAGGCGTCCATGCTCGAGAGTAAGGATTCCGTTGAAACCGCGCCGACCACCTTCCCGGCTGGCAGCTATGTCGGTAATACCGCGCTCGGCCCCGGCATCCTGCCGAACCAAGTCGGCGTAATCAATCCCTTCCTGGTGCCGACCAACTACCCGGGCAACACCACTGGCGGCCCGGCCCGCGTGTACGGCTACCTGACCGACCTGGGCGCCCGCATGGACGACGTCGATTCGAAATCCTACCGCCTGGTCGCGGAACTGACCGGCACGCTCGGCGCCTGGGACATTGCCGCTTCCGCCGGCTATACCCGCATCAACACCAACCAGACCTTCACCGGCAATGTCGACCGGGTTGCCCTGTACAACGCCCTGAACAGCACCACGCCGTACATGATCACCGGCGGCAACAGCGCGGCCGCCAACGCCGCGATCGCGCCGACCATTAGCGTCACCCAGACCGACGAACTCGATTTCGCCGAACTGCGTGGTACGCGCGAACTGATGGCGCTGGGCGGCGGTCCGCTGGCCATCTCGGTCGGTGGCAGCTACATCAAGAAGAAACTGAACGCGCCCGATGCGATTGAATTCGCCACCGGCCAAATCCCCGGCAGCACGGCCTACGCGCTGGGCTCCCAGACCAACACGGCCGCCTACTTCGAGCTGGTGGCGCCGGTGACCAAGACCCTGGAACTCGACGCAGCCGGCCGTTTCGACCATTTCGACACCTATGGCAATTCGAAGACGCCAAAAGTCGGCTTCAAGTGGTCGCCCTCCAGCATGATCACGCTGCGCGGCACCCATGCCCGCGGCTTCCGCGCGCCGGGTTCGGCGGAGAACGGCACCGCCGGTTCGAGCTTCAGCTTCAACCAGGTCAACGACCCCTTGCTGTGCCCGGGTGGCGATCCTAAGAAAGCGGGCAACGTGTCCGCCTTCTGCCTGTTCTCGCCAGCCTACGTGCAGACCACCACGCCTGACCTGCAGCCGGAGAAATCCAAGTCGAGCACCATCGGCCTGATCCTGGAACCGGTCAAGGGTTGGAGCACCACGCTCGACCTGTACAGCATCGAGATCGACAACCAGATCGTGACCGCGGCCTCGCTGCCTGGCTACGTGCCCGCCTTCGTGCGCGGCGCGCCTGCGCCGCAGCTGATCTCCGACGGCAACGGCGGCACGATCACCGCCACCCCGGCCGTCGGCCAGATCCTGTACGCAACGTCCGGCTACGTGAATGCAGGCAAGACCAAGACCACCGGCCTGGACGTGGACAGCGAGTACAAGTTCAAGCTGGGCGACATGGGTAGCCTGAAGGCCGGCCTGAACTTGAGCCACATGATGAGCTACACGCTGACCGCGAACGGCATCGACTACGAGTTGGCCGGCACCCACGGCCCGACCGTCATTTCGGGCGATACCGGCAATCCGAAGAACCGTGCGCAGGTGACCCTGTCGTACGACCAGGGCCCGCTGAACGTGACCGCGATCGTCAACTATATCGACAGCTACAGCGTGCTCGATCCATCGACCGGCCCGGGCAACAACGATACCTGCGAGGCATCGTTGCAAAACTCGAATCTGTACTTCGCAGACTCGAGCTATCCGACCCACTACTGCCGCGTCAGCTCGTTCACCACGACGAGCCTGAGCGCGTCGTACAAGATCAGCAAAAACCTGAGCGTGCACGGTTCGATCGTGAACCTGTTCGACCGTCAGGCGCCGGTCGACGCGCAAACCTATGGCGGCACCTCGATCGCCTCGGGTACCAACGCACCGTACAACCCATCGCTGCATCAGGCGGGCGCAGTCGGCCGCTTCTTCAGCCTCGGGGCGAACTACAACTTCTGACAGGCCTCGGGACGGCGCCAGCGCGTCGTCCCTGTCGCCGATTCTTGCAAGGGCGGACAGCTTTCGGGCGGTCCGCCCTTTTTCATGGCGCGCGCCGGCGACGCGGCATGCCGGCGGCGCAATCGATGCGGGTAAAATAGCGCCTTGCCTGTCCCTGGAAGATTTACATGTTGCGATTAAACGAAGTCAAACTGCCGCTCGACCATGGCGCCGACGACCTGCGCGCGGCCATCCTGGCGCGCCTGCAGATCGGCGCCGACGACTTGCGCGGCTATACGGTCGTCAAGCGCAGCTACGATGCGCGCAAGAAGAGCGCCATCGTGCTGATCTACGCGGTCGACGTCGACACGCCGCAGCAGGACGCCATCCTCGCGCGCCTCCCCCGCGACGCGCAGCTGATGCCCGCGCCCGACACCAGCTACCAGTTCGTGGCCGGCGGCGAGCGGCTGCAGGGACATGACCGCAAGCAGCGTCCGGTGGTGATCGGCAGCGGCCCCTGCGGCCTGTTCGCGGCGCTGATCCTGGCCCAGATGGGCCTGCGCCCGCTGATCCTCGAGCGCGGCAAGGCGGTGCGCGAACGCACCGTCGACACCTTCGGCTTCTGGCGCCAGCGCAAGCTCAATCCCGAATCGAACGTCCAGTTCGGCGAGGGCGGGGCCGGCACCTTCTCGGACGGCAAGTTGTACAGCCAGATCAAGGACCCCAGGCACTACGGCCGCAAGGTGCTGACCGAATTCGTGAAGGCCGGCGCGCCCGAGGAAATCCTGTACGTCAACAAGCCGCACATCGGCACCTTCCGGCTGGTCAAGATGGTCGAGCAGATGCGCGAGACCATCATCGCGCTGGGCGGCGAATACCGCTTCGACAGCAAGGTGGTCGACATCGAGGTCGAGCAGGACGGCGGCGCGCGCCAGGTGCGCGGCCTGATCCTGGCCAGCGGCGAGCGGATCGCCACCCGCCACCTGGTCATGGCGATCGGCCACAGCGCGCGCGACACCTTCGAGATGCTGTATGAACGCGGGGTCTACATCGAAGCCAAGCCGTTCTCGATCGGATTCCGGGTCGAGCATCCGCAATCGCTGATCGACGCCTGCCGCTTCGGCCCGAACGCCGGCAACAAGATCCTCGGCGCCGCCGATTACAAGCTGGTGCACCACGCCTCCAACGGGCGCTCGGTGTACAGCTTTTGCATGTGCCCGGGCGGCACGGTGGTGGCGGCGGCGTCCGAGCCGGGCCGGGTGGTGACCAACGGCATGAGCCAGTATTCGCGCAACGAGCGCAACGCCAACAGCGCGATCGTGGTCGGCATCACGCCGGCCGATTATCCGGGCCATCCGCTGGCCGGCATCGCGCTCCAGCGCCGGCTCGAGGAAGGCGCGTTCGCGCTGGGCGGCGGCAATTACGACGCGCCCGGCCAGTTGATGGGCGACTTCGTCAAGGGCCGCGCCTCGACCGCATTCGGCGCGGTGCTGCCCTCGTTCAAGCCGGCGGTGCACCTGACCGACCTGGCCGGCGCCCTGCCCGATTACGCCATCGCCGCGATGCGCGAAGCCCTGCCCGCCTTCGACAAGCAGATCAAGGGCTATTACAAGGAAGACGCGGTGCTGACCGGGGTGGAGACCCGCACCTCCTCGCCGATCCGCATCAAGCGGCGCGACGACGACTTGCAAAGCCTGAACACGCGCGGCCTGTTCCCGGCCGGCGAAGGCGCCGGTTACGCCGGCGGCATCCTGTCGGCGGCGGTGGACGGCATCAAGGTGGCCGAAGCGGTCGCGCTGTCGATGTTGGGCACGGCTACAGCCAGCCCGACTTCTTGAACAGGTAGTACAGATAGCCGCAGACGCCGACCATCACGCCGACCGCCACCGGATAGCCGAACTTCCAGTCAAGTTCGGGCATGAACTTGAAGTTCATGCCCCAGATGCCGGCGAAGGCGGTAAACACCGCGAAGATCGCGGCCCAGGCCGCGAGCCGCTTGTTGACTTCGCTCTCCTCGATGGCGACCATCGACAGGTTGACCTGGATCGCGGTGCTGATGGTGTCGCGCATCGCGTCGAGCGAGCCATTGATGCGGTACAGGTGGTCGTGCACGTCGCGGAAGTATTCCTGGGTATGGTTG
>Ga0193702_1000370_pt1 | contig 16231 bp, 13 predicted proteins | sample U3a1metaG_FD_143060 | JGI IMG/M metagenome (GOLD analysis project Ga0193702, IMG submission 143060) | Soil microbial communities from a riparian zone of the East river system, Colorado, United States - U3a1 | ecosystem: Environmental > Terrestrial > Soil > Riparian zone | place: USA: East River... | reverse complement strand
CGACGGTCTGGACCACGGCGAACAGGGAATCGCCGTATTCCTCGATCTTGGGGCGCTGGTGGCCGCGCATGGCGTCCTCGACGGCCAGTTCGTGCAGGCTGAACTCTTCCTGCATCTGTTTCAGCTCGTCCGGGGTGGCGTCGCGCAGGGCGACCCAGACGAAGCAATCGGGGCGCCCGATATAGTCGCTGATGGCGTCGACCGGAATATCGGCCAGCTTCTTGCCATCCTGGTAGACGACGCAATTGATCAGCATAGGGCTCCCATCATGAATGCGGGACGTCCCGCCGCCCAGAGCTTACCAAAAAAACCGATGGGGTCAGGTCTGACATTCGTACATTTCTCCAGCAAAATGTACGAATGTCAGACCTGACCCCATCGGTTTTTTCAATCCCGCTTGGCGCGGTGCCGCCGGGCTTGGCGATTCCGGGCCGTCGAAACGCATTGGGGTCACATCTGACATTCGTACATTTCACCAAGAAAATGTACGAATGTCAGATGTGACCCCAAATTTTTGAGGAGCAAGGCCAGCGGGCCGGCGGGCGATTTACTCGTCCTTGGCGCCGTCGATGCCGAGCTCGGCGATCTTGCGGGTGATGGTGTTGCGGCCGATGCCCAGCCGTACCGCGGCGTCGTTCTTGCGCCCGTGCGTGTGCTTCAGCGCGGTCTTGATCAGGGCCGACTCGAATTGCCGCCCCAGCACGTCCATCACCTCGGACTGCCCCGCGCTCAGCATGCTCGCCGCCTGCAGCTCGAGCAAGCCGATCCAGCCGCCGGTGGCGCCCAGTGCCGCCAGCGTCGCACTGCCCGGCGCCGCGCTCACTTGCGCCGCCCCGTTCGGCAGCACGCTGTCGGTCAGCGCCAGCGGCACCGCCGCGCCGGCGCCGCCGTCCTGCCCTTGCGTCAGCTCCAGCGGCATGTCCTTGACTTCCACCGTCTGCCCCGGCGCCATCACCGTGATCCAGTTGCACAGGTTTTCCAGCTGCCGCACATTGCCCGGCAGCTCGAGCCCGCCGAGGAAGTGCAGCGCGCCCTCGCTCATGCGCTTCGCTTCCACCCCCAGCTGCTTGGCGCTCTGCACCAAAAAGTAACGCACCAAAATGGGGATATCTTCGCGCCGCTCCCGCAAACTGGGCAGCCGCAGCCGAATCACGTTGAGCCGGTGATAGAGGTCTTCGCGGAACAAGCCGTCGCGCACCCGCTGCTCGAGATTCTGGTGGGTCGCCGTGATCACCCGCACATTGGCCTTCATCGGCTGGTGCCCGCCGACCCGGTAGAAGTGGCCGTCCGACAGCACCCGCAACAGCCGGGTCTGCAAATCGAAGGGCATGTCGCCGATCTCGTCGAGGAACAGGGTGCCGTTCTCGGCCTGCTCGAAGCGCCCGCGCCGCGTGGTCTGGGCCCCGGTGAAGGCGCCGCGCTCGTGGCCGAACAGCTCGGACTCGAGCAGGTCTTTCGGGATCGCCGCCGTGTTGAGCGCGATGAAGGGCTGCTGCGCGCGCGGGCTGTGCTTGTGCAGCGCGCGCGCCACCAGCTCCTTGCCGGTGCCCGATTCGCCAGTGATCAGCACCGTCACATTCGATTGCGACAGGCGCCCGATCGCGCGGAACACTTCCTGCATCGCCGGCGCCTGGCCCAGGATCTCGGGGGTGTCGGTGGGCCCCGATTCGACGCTGGTCTCGCGCAGGCTTTCCTCCAGCGCGCGCCGGATCAGCTCGACCGCCTTGTCGATGTCGAAGGGCTTGGCCAGGTATTCGAAGGCGCCGCCCTGGAATGCGGCCACCGCCGAGTCGAGGTCGGAAAACGCCGTGATGATGATCACCGGCAGGCCCGGAAAACTGGCTTTCACCGTCTGCAGCAAATCGAGGCCGGACTCGCCCGGCATGCGGATGTCCGACACCAGCACCTGCGGCGTTTCGTATTCGAGCGCCGCCATCGCCTCGCGCGCATTGGCAAAACTGCGGGTGGCCAGGTTCTCGCGCGCCAGGGCTTTTTCCAGCACCCAGCGGATGGAGGCGTCGTCGTCGACTATCCAGATTGGTTTCATGTATTCGCGCTTCCCCGCAATATGGATCTTCAATTGGTGGGATCCGTCCCCCGGGTCCTGCGCCGCCGCTTATGGCAGGGGCAGCAGGATCCTGAAGTCCGTCAATCCAGGCCGGCTTTCGCACTCGATCACGCCCATGTGCTGTTGCACGAAGGTTTGCGCCAAGGTCAGTCCCAGCCCGCTGCCGCCCTCCCGTCCCGATACCAGGGGATAGAAGATGCGATCGCGGATCTGGGGCGGGATGCCCGGTCCATTGTCGATGATATGCAAGTCTAATGCCAGGCCGTAGCGGACCTTGGCCAGGGTGACCTGGCGGCCCACCCGGGTGCGCAAAATCAGCTCGGCGTCGCCGGCCTGGATCCGCTCCGACAGCGCCTGGGCCGCATTGTGCGCGATATTGAGCACGGTCTGGATCAGTTGCTCCTTGTCGCCGCGGAACTCGGGGATCGAGGCGTCGTAATCGCGCTTGATGGTCAGGCCGCTGGGAAACTCGGCCAGGATCAGGCTGCGCACCCGTTCGCACACTTCGTGGATATTCACATCGCCGACGATGTGCGGCCGGCGGTGCGGCGCCAGCAGGCGGTCGACCAGGGTTTGCAGCCGGTCGGCTTCCTTGATGATGACCTGGGTGTACTCGCGCAGCTGGCTCAACTCGCGCGCCGGCAGTTCGAGCTCGAGCAACTGAGCCGCGCCGCGGATGCCGCCCAGCGGGTTCTTGATCTCGTGCGCGAGATTGCGGATCAACTCCTTGTTGACCTGGCTCTGGTCGAGGATGCGCTCCTCGCGGTCGAGCTTGAGCTGCTGGACGTTCTCGCGCAGCTCGATCACGATGTCGCCGCCGTCGATCGCGCTGACGATGCTGTGCACGTGCAGCGGTTCGCGCCCGCTGCGCTCGAGCGTGAGGTCCTGGCGCAGGTCGGCGAACTGGTGCGCGAGCGCCTGCTCGCACAGGTTGGCCAGTTCCTCGGCATTCAGGAACAGCGCGGTCAGCTTCTGGCGCGACAGGGCCTTGAGCGAACTCTCGAGCAGGTTCTCGGCGGCCGCGTTGGCGTAGCGGATGTAGCCCTCGGCATCGACCAGCAGCACGGCCGAGGCCAGCAGGTCGAGCCCGGCCAGCGCATCGGGAGCGGGGACGGCGCCGTTCATGCAGCCCTCATTTGGTGTTGCCGATTTCGCGCTTGAGCGCTTCGACATTTTTCTCGGCGCGCGCAATGTCGTCGCGCATCTGGGCCACGCGCTCCTGGTACTTGGCGTAGTTGCGCTCGTTGCCGTTGCGCTCGGGCTCGCCGCCATTGAAGTCGCGCCTGAGGTCGGCCAGCTTCTTTTCTTCGCTGCGCAATTCGTCTTCCAGGATCTCGCGCCGGTCGCTGTCGCGCGCGCGCTGGGCTGCGCTGTCGACCCGCGGGAAGGCCGCCGGCGACACCGTCGGCGCCGGCCGCGCCGGCCCGCTCTTGCGTGGCGGCGCCGGAATCGCGTCCGGCAGGTCGAGCGGCTTGCAGCCGGCCCGGCCGGTGTCGGTGAACAGGACGCTGCCGTTCGGCTCCACGCACTTGTAGACCACGCCATCGGCCCAGGCGGCCGGCGCGCGGCACACGCATAGCAGCATCAACGATAGCAGCGGCAGGCGCCTCGTTGTCATAACAATCAGCTTTGGGATCACGGTGTTCCATGGGTGAATGTACTCAGCCCGAATATACAACATCCATTAAAAAACGCGAGGAAAGCTGTCGCCTCCCCCGCGTTTTTTTGCTCCCCATTTAGCCATCCGATGTCAGCGTGTTCATACCTGCTGACATGAAGGCAATAAATGGCTTACAGCGAGTAGTACATATCGAACTCGGCGGGATGCGTGGTCATGCGCATGCGCTGCACGTCCTGCATCTTGAGTTCGATGTAGGCATCGATCATGCTGTCGCTGAACACCCCGCCGCGGGTCAGGAATTCGCGGTCCTTGTTCAGCGAGTCGAGCGCTTCTTCCAGCGAGGAGCAGACGGTCGGGATCAGCGCGTCTTCTTCCGGCGGCAGGTGGTACAGGTCTTTCGAGGCGGCCTCGCCCGGATGGATCTTGTTCTGGATGCCGTCCAGGCCGGCCATCAGCAGCGCGGCGAAGCACAGGTAGACGTTGGCCAGCGGATCCGGGAAGCGGGTCTCGATGCGGCGGCCCTTCGGATTCGGCACGTGCGGAATCCGGATCGAGGCCGACCGGTTGCGCGACGAGTAAGCCAGCTTGACCGGCGCTTCGAAGCCGGGCACCAGGCGCTTGTACGAGTTGGTGCCGGGATTGGTGATCGCGTTGAGCGCCTTGGCGTGCTTGATGATGCCGCCGATGTAGAACAGCGCGGTTTCCGACAGGCCGGCATAGCCGTCGCCGGCGAACAGGTTCTTGCCGTCTTTCCAGATCGACTGGTGCACGTGCATGCCCGAGCCGTTGTCGCCGACGATCGGTTTCGGCATGAAGGTCGCGGTCTTGCCGTAGCTGTGCGCCACGTTCCATACCACGTACTTGAGGTTCTGGGTCCAGTCGGCGCGCTCGACCAGGGTCGAGAAGCGGGTGCCGATTTCGTTCTGGCCGGCGCCGGCCACTTCATGGTGGTGCACTTCGACCGGGATGCCCATCGCTTCGAGGATCAGGCACATTTCCGAACGCATGTCCTGGAAGCTGTCGACCGGCGGGACCGGGAAGTAGCCGCCCTTGACGGTCGGACGGTGGCCGCTGTTGCCGCCGTCGATTTCCTTGTCGGTCGCCCACGAGGACTCGTCGGAATCGATTTTCACGAAGCAGCCCGACATGTCGATCTTCCAGCGCACGCTGTCGAAGATGAAGAATTCCGGCTCCGGACCGAAGTAGGCGGTGTCGCCCATGCCCGAGGACTTGAGGTAGGCTTCGGCGCGCTTGGCGATCGAACGCGGGTCGCGGTCATAGCCCTTGCCGTCGGACGGCTCGATCACGTCGCACTGCATGAACAGCGTGGTCTCTTCCATGAACGGGTCGATGTTGGCGGTGTTCGGGTCCGGCATCAGGAGCATGTCCGACGCTTCGATGCCCTTCCAGCCGGCGATCGAGGAACCGTCGAAGGCGTGGCCCGATTCGAATTTGTCGATATCGAAGGCCGACACCGGCACCGTCACGTGCTGCTCTTTGCCACGGGTATCCGCAAAGCGGAAATCAACGAATTTGACTTCGTTGTCTTTTGCCATCTTCAACACTTCTGCGGCGGTCATTGCCATGCGAATCTCCTAAATGAAAGTGGGGTGTGCACGAGCTAAGTTGCGTGCGACAAACACACGAGCATCATAGCAGAATCCATGCCAGCGGAAAAATCACACGCAAATGCGCTTCGGCGCTTCAAAATCGGGCAAAATGGCCATAAAATCGCGGCAACTGCTCGTTCCGCTATTCTTGCAAGCCGTCAATAACGCACCATATTGGTGCATTTTACGAGAAACGCACCAGCTTTGCGCGCCACGCACCGAGGCCGGAAAAATGCCTCCCCGTGGTGCAAAACATGATAACCCCGATAACAAGGTGGAACCTTTCGATGAGCTCAATTGACCACATTCTGGCCGCCGCGCGCGGCCGTACGCCGGGCCTGCCCTATGCCGGCGCGGTGACGCCGCAGGAAGCGCATGCGCTGCTGCAAAGCGGCGCCCGCGTCAAGCTGGTGGACGTGCGCACCAACGCCGAGCGCGATTGGGTGGGCCGGGTCGCCATCCCCGAGGCGCAGCACGCGGCGGTGCAATGGACCACCTGGCCGGGCGGCGCGCCGAATCCCGATTTCCTGTCGCAGCTGGCGGCGGTGGCCGCGCAGGACGAGGTGCTGCTGTTCCTGTGCCGTTCCGGGGTGCGCTCGCGCCATGCGGCCACCGCCGCCACCGCAGCCGGCTACGCCAACAGCTTCGACATCCTCGAAGGCTTCGAGGGCGACAAGGACGGCGCCGGACACCGCAAGACGGTCGGCGGCTGGTGCAAGGCCGGCCTGCCCTGGTTGGGGGCGTGATGCGCTGACCGGACCGCGTGGGCACGCAAGCGTACCCACCCTACGGTAGGGTGGGTACGCTTGCGTGCCCACGCGGCTCCGCGGCGGGACTGGCCGGCAGCGCCGCCTCGACCCGCTGGCGCACGAAGTTGATGTGGCTGCGCAGGCCGTACAGGCCGTCGGCGAACGCCAGCGGGATCGAAATCTGGTTCACCAATTCCTCGATCTCGTCGAGCCGCTGCAGCAGGCCGCGGCAGATCTCCTCGCGCCCGTCGCCGTGCGCGGTCTCGAGCTCCTGCTCGACCTTGCGCAACTGGCCATACCACTTGTACACGCGCGAACGGATGCGCCACACGTACAGCGGCGGCACCACTTTCGACAGCGGCAGGATCAGCGCCGTCAGCGCGACCACCACCACCCACATGCGGTCGAAGAAATTGGCCAGCCAAAAACTCATGTAGCGCTGCAGCAGCGGCGGCCCGTCCTTGTAGAACTTGGCCGCCTCGGGTGCCACCGGAATCTCGGTGTAGCGCGCCGACGGAAACTGGCCCTGCTGCTGGAACCAGCCGGTGCCGCCATGGATCCGCCCCGCCGCCTGCACGAACAGGTCGACCAGCGCCGGATGCAGGTCGTCGCGCGCGACCAGCGTCGCGGTCGGTGCGATCAGCTGGTAATCCTGGGGCGGCAAGTCGCGCCCGAGGTCGACGATCCCGCGCGGCAGCACCACATGCGACAGGAAGGGCAGGCGCCGCGCGTAGGCCTCGGCCTGGGCGAAGTCGAACAGCACGATGCCCGGCGTTTGCAGCAGCATCTGCACCATCAGCGCGTCCGGCGCCGAGCTGAACACCAGGCCGTCGATGCGGCCTTCGAGCAACTCCACCGTGGCCGGCGTGTTTTCCAGCGCGCCGAGGGTGAGGTCGCCCGGCTCGACGCCGTTCACCGCCAGCACCTGGCGGAACAGCTTGGGCACGCCGGTGCCTTCCGGGCCAAGGTTGATCTTCAGGCCTTTCAGCTGGGTCACCTGGCTGACCTTGCTGCTGTCGCGCAGGAACAGCCAGACCGGCTCGGTGAACAGGCTGCCGAGCGACTCCAGCCCCTTGCGCCTGGCCTCGGCCTGCTGGGTCGAGCCGCTTTGCACGAAGGCGATGTCGACCTTGCCCTCGTTGAGCAGCTGCAAATTCTCTTGCGAGCCGAGCGAACGCTGGAGCTTGACGTCGATGCCCCGGCGCGCCAACGCGGCCGCATATTTTTTGCCGAACTCTTCGTAGGCGCTGTTCTCCTGGCCGGTGGCCAGCGTGACGTGGCGCGGCGGGGCCGGGTCGACCACCACGTAGGCCACCGCGCACAGGGCGGCGATCAGCAGCACGGTGGGGCCGGCCGCGGCGATCAGGTCGCGCAGCGAGAAAGACGTGAACTTCCGGATCTTGGTCATGAGGTGCGATGGTTTCATGGATGGGTAAGATGCCAACAATCCATCCACTATGCAAGCGCAACTTGCAGCCGCCTCACGTTCGCAGGTATTCGCGAGAGCTACGTCGTTCCCGCGAAAGCGGGAACCCATGCTGAGTAAGCGTTCCCGCTTTCGCGGCAACGACGGCTATTTCGAGCACTGCTGCACGGCGGCGGCCGCAGCCCCCTGCTGCTGTTGCTGCGGTTCGATCATCGGCATCAGGGTCGGCGCCAGCGTCACCAGCAACTGCACCGGCAAGGCGCTGGTGAAGTCGTAGTCGGCCGCCTGCGGCCCGTGCACATAGGCCGTCATGCTGCCGAAGAAGCGCTCGCCGATGTTGAACACGAAGGTCGCCGAGCGGTTCACGAAGCGCGATTCAATCAGCCGCCCGCCCGCGCCATATACGTCGAAGCGCTGGTCGCCGGTGCCGGTCTTGCCGCCCACCGCGATGATGCTGCCGTCGGCCTGCACGAAGGCGGCCTTGGCGCGCTTGGCGGTGCCGTCCGACACCACCTCGCGGATCGCGTCGGCCACCGCGCGCGCCACTTCCGGCGCCAGCACGCGTTCGGGCGCGGCGGCCTTGGCGTGCTTGACCAGGGTCTCGTACGGCGTGCCCTGGGCGAAGTGCAGCGACTCGATGCGCTGCGTCGGCTTGCGCAGGCCGCCGTTGACGATGATGCCCATCAGCTCGGCCAGCGCGGCCGGCCGGTCGGCCGAGGCGCCCAGCGTGGTCGCATACGAGGGCACCAGCGAGTCGAACGGGTAACCCATCTTCTTCCACTGGGCGTGGATCTTGAGGAAGGCCTCGACCTCGATCAGGCCGCCGATGCGCTTGTCCTGCGCATGCTTGCGGTGGGTGTTGAACAGCCAGGCATACACTTCCTGGCGCTCCTTGGTGCTGGCGTTGGCGACCTCGGTCCAGCCCGCGCCCGGATGGGCGCGCAGGTAGCCGACCACCCACAGTTCGAGCGGGTGCACATTCGCCAGGTAGCCGCGGTCGGCCAGCGACATATTGGCCGGCGAGTACTGCTCGTACATGCGGGCGATGCGCTCGGCCGGCACCTCGTTCTTCGACACCAGGTTCTCGCCGAGGAAGGCGCTGAACTGGTCGAGCGTGGCGTTGGGCGCGATCGTGCGGTGCACATTCGCCAGGCGCACCGGGGTCGGGCGCATGCTCGACAGCAGGATCTTCTCGGCCTCGGCCGCGCTCTTGCCCTTGTACTTGTTGAAGAAGCGGCCCAGGAATTCGCGCCCCTCGCGGTCGGCGAAGCGGCTCAGGTACTCGGCGCGGCGCGGATCGTCGGCGTCGGCCAGCAGCGCGGCCGAGGAGCCCGGCAGCTGGAACATGTAGTAGCGCACCACGTCGCGCATCAGGCGCACGAACACCAGGTTGGTCGAATTGCGCAGCGCCTCGCGCACGGTCAGGATCTTCTTGTCGTCGAGCTTGCTGAAATTGCCGAAGTGGTGCAGCCCGCCGCCGGTGAAGAAGCCCTCGCCCGGATTGCCCGAATACTTGCGCTCCATGGCCGCCGCCAGCATCGCCGGCAGGCCGCGGTCGGCGTCCGGCTTGAGGCCCTGGAAGTACTCGATCGCCCAGGCCGACAGCCGGTCTTTCGGATCGACCGCCACCTTGCGCAGCACCGCCCCATCCATGCCCGCGTAGCGCTGGTGCAACTGGTCCATGATGTCGAGGTAGGTGGTCAGGGTGCGCAGCTTGGCGGTCGAACCGAGGTCGAGCTTGGCGCCTTCGTTGATGTCGAGCGGCTGGTCGTAATTGTCGGTCTGCACGCGCAGGAAGTTGGCCTGCTCGCCGCGCTCCATCAGCGTGAAGCTGTAGACCACGTTCGCCGGATCGCCGTTGCCCAGCATGCCCTTGCCGGTCAGGCCCGCGGCCTTGGCCGCTTCGCCGTCGCGCAGCTCGCGCAGCGCCGCGGTCACCGCTTTCTGGGCATCGGCGTTGAGGGTGCTGACCACGGTCAGGTCGAGCCGGTCGAGGTTGTACAGGCGCGAGTCGCCCAGCAGCCCGGCCAGGTGGGTGCGCACCGCGTTCGAGGCCTTGCGCGCGACGAAGCTGTTGGCCGGCTGCGCCACCAGGCCGCTGGCCTGCGAGGGATGCAGCCGGATCTTCAGCGCGGCGTCGCGCAGCTGCGGCGTGATCACGCCGGCCGCGGCCAGCACCCGCAGGTGGGTATTGGTCAGCTCTTCGAGGTCGTCGGCGCCGGCGCCCAAATAGTGGGCCGGACGGCGCTGGGCGATCATCAGGCTCAGCGCTTCCTTGTAGGTGAGCACCGCGTGCGGGGTATCGAGCTTGCCCTTCAGTTCGCGATTGAGGTCGGCGAAGTCGCGCCCGTACCAGGCCCACATGCCGTCGCCGATGCCGTTCACTTCGCCGTAGCCGACCTTGGCCGACAGCGGCACCGTGTTGAGATAATCGACCACGATCTGGCGCCGCGCCAGCGTGGTGTCCTCGCCGCCCTGGTAGGCGCGCAAGGTGGCCGAGACCATCTGGCGCAGCTTGTCCGACATCGAGCTGGTGCGCCCTTCCGCCGAGTGACGGTATTTTTCGATCTGGGTCGCCAGCGTGCTGCCGCCGGCCACCCGCTTGTCGCCGCCGGCCACCGCGTGCACCGACTTGTCGAACACCGCCTTGCTGAAGCGGTCCCACTCGACCGCCGGATTGCGCTTCGGATAAGTCGGGTCGAGCAGCTCGCGGTTTTCGATGTACAGCAGGCTCTTGACCAGCAGCGCCGGCGCCGCGTCGAACTTCTCGTAGTAGCGTTCCGGGTAGCGCGCGGTGAACAGCGGCTGCATGCGGCAATCGAGGATCGCCAGGCCGGTCTTGGTCTTTTCGCGGTAGGTGGCGAACAGGCCGAGGTCGGCCAGCTCGATCATCTTGGGCGAGAACCGCGCCTGGGCCGCGATCTCGTAGTCGCGCGCTTTCAGCTTGCTCAGGTAATCGGGCAGGTTGGCGTAGCCGAGCCGCTCGTCGTACGGGCTGTCGGACGGGAAGCGGATCGCGTTGCTGGGTCCCGGCCCGACCTTGTAGGACACCTTCCTGGCCATATTGGCAAAGAACTGGGCCTGCAGCGACGAGGTGCGGATTTCCTGCAGCAGCCACCAGACGAAGACCGACAGCAGCATCAACAACAGCAGCAGCAGCGAGGGCGCGATGCGCCGCTTGCGCCTGGCCGGCGCGGGCGCGGCGGCGCCGGCATCCGGCGGCGGCTCGGTCACCAGCGACAAATGGGGATGTGGATAATGCAAGTCGGGCGTGGGCGCCGCGACTGCCTGGGCGGGCCCGCTGCGCGCCCGATTGCTGTTGATCGACGCGGCGCGTGCGCGCAATTTGCGCACGGCGCGAACGACGATGCGGGGCCGTCGAAATCGACGATTACTTTCCATGATGGCTCAACCGGTGTGGATCAATCAAACCTGCTATTCCCGCATCAACCTTCGCCATCTGCATCTGGTTTCTTCGAGTGATAGAGGCCGTGTTTAGTTTCGCGCGCGGCAGGAAAATCCCACTCAAGATCAGCCTGCGCGCCTGTCTACCATTCCACCACATCAACGTGCCGGACACGTAGCACTGTTCAAGAAAAATCGATCTGGCCGATTTTTTTCGCAAAAAAACAACGGCTGGGTTCGCTTAGGCGGGATGGTATTCGCAGCCCATGCGATCGAGTTCGGCGCACAGCGCGGCGAAGGCCGCCGCCACCTGGCCGGGCTCGCCTTTGACGCCGAGTTCGATGTGGCGCCGGGTCTGGGCATCGCCCACCGTCGGCAGGCTGAACACTTTGATATCGGGATAGCGCGCTTCGAGCGTTTCCATCAGCGGCGTCAGGGTGGATTCGGCCGCTTCGTAGACCAGCACCGCCCGCTCGGCGCGCGCCACCCGGTTGAACAAGGCGCGGTAATGGGTGTCGAGCGCCCAGGCGATCATCGGCCAGGCCATGACCGGAAAACCGGGCACGAAATGGTGATGGCCGACGCTGAAGCCGGCGATCTTGTTGTAGGGGTTGGGGATCAGTGCGGCGCCGGCCGGGAACTCGACCATCTTCAAGCGCTGGCGGTTGTCGGGCGCGGCCAGGTCGGCCACCTTGCCCGCTTCGGCCGCCATCTCGCGCGTGCGTTGTTCGATCAGCAGCTTGCCCTCGGGATGGAGCAGCAGCGGCCGGCCCAGCGCCGCCGCGGCGCACTGGCGCGTGTGGTCGTCCGGCGTGGCGCCGATGCCGCCGCAGGAAAACACGATGTCCTCGCCGGCCATGCTGCGCGCGAGGGTCGCCGTGATGCGCGCCGGATCGTCGCCCAGATACTCGGCCCAGGCCAGTTGCAGGCCGCGTTCGGCCAGCAGTTCGACCACTTTCGGGAAATGGGCGTCGCGCCGCTTGCCGGACAGGATTTCGTCGCCGATGATGATCAGACCGATTGCCATGTGCGCCTTTCGCAAGTGAGCCAGCAGTGTGCCACGCAACGCGCTCAGGGACCGGCCGCGCGCAGGTCGGCCAGCGCCTGCAGGCAGTAGTACTGGAACCACAGGCCGGTGAAGATGAAGATCAGCACGTACAGCCAGAGCGAGAGCATCGCGAGGAAGGGAAACAGCACCACCGAGATCACCGCGCCGCCGATCCAGGCGATGCCGGGCAAGGCGCCGGCCGCGCCCGAGGCCATCCCGATCAGCATCAGCGGCCAGCGGTGGCGCTGCGCGATGGCGGCGCGCTCGTCGGCGCTGGCATGCTCGGCCAGCGCGTCGTAACTCATCACGCGCGCGGTCAGCCAGCCCCACAGCAGCACCTGCGCGGCCAGCGCCAGCGGCGGCACCAGGTATAGCGGCAAGGTCAGCAGCCACAGCACGGCGAACAGCAGCACCGAGCCGAGGTTGATCGCGATGCTGCCGCCCAGGCTGCCGCCGCGCTTGCGTTCGAGTTCGGGAAAGCGGCGCCGGCTGACGTGGCGCGCGATGGCCGGCATCGCCGCGATGCCCATGAACAGCAGCGCGCTCACGATCATCAGCGGCAGCAGCAGGAGCATGGCGATCAGCGGCGGCATCACGGTATGCAGCATGCCGAGGCCGAAGCGCGCCAGCAGGCTGCCGCTGGTCTCGAACCAGCCGTACTCGAGGAAGCTGCGGTGCACATAATCGACCAGCGGCTGCAGGCCGACGTACATCACCGCGCCCCACAGCGCCACCGACAAGATGAACGGGATCACCGACAGCAGCAGCATCCTGCCGTTCAACTGGGACAGCAGGGCGCGGCCGTAGGCGGTCGCCAGCGCCCGCATCAGGTCGCGCCTCCGCGCAGGTATCCGACCATGCGTTTCAGGCCCAGCCACTGCTGTTGCCAGAAGCCGCGCCCGTAGTTGCGGCCGGGGATGGTGGCGCCGCTGGCGTCCTGGCGCGGCAGCTGGTCGCGCACGCCGGTGAGCTCGAAACGTGGCGCGAAATTCGCGCTGCGGAACAGGATGTCCCAGACCGGCAGCAGCACGCCGAAATTACAGCCGCCCAGCGAGCCCTGGCCGCGCGATTCATGCCCGAGGCCGATCGCGTGGTGCGTGCGGTGGAAGCGCGGCGACACCAGCAGCCATTCGCCGACCTTGCCGAAATGGATGCGCACATTCGCATGCTGCAGACTTTGCAAGGCGCGCGAGACCGACACCAGCAAGATGTACTGGCCGGGCGGCACGCCGATCGCCAGCGCGATCACGGCCATGTAGATGTCGCGCAGCAGGTCGTCGAGCAGGTGGTTGCGGTTGTCGCTCCACAGGTTCATGTCCCGCTGGCTGTGGTGCAGGCTGTGCAGGCCCCACCACCAGTTGATGCCGTGCTGCAGCCGGTGGTACCAGTAATCGAAGAAATCGAGCACGACCAGGTACAGCAGGAAGCTGACGACCGGGCTCATCTGCGGCAACAGCGCTTCGAGATTGAACGGGTGCACGCCATCCATCCGCAGCGCACCGGCGACGCGGTCCATCAGCGGGTCGAGCGTGAAGAAAATCGCGATCGAAAACAGGCCGAGCCGGTGCACCAGGGTGTAGACGAAATCGTTCCAGCGCGCACGCGTGTCGGCCACTACATGCACCGGGATCAGCGCCTCGAGCGGACGCAGGATCACGTACAGCGCGGCCAGTTCGCACATGCCGGTCAAGAACCATTCGGTGCCTTCGAAGGCTTCCTCGGTGTATTCGCCGAGCCCGGCGACGAAGATAAACGGTTGGATGATGGATTCGAACAGCCAGCCTTGGGCGTTGCCGAACAGGTCGATAAAAAACTGGATCATGGATGCGCGGGACTCGAGTAAGCGGGATGCTCTCGTAGTGTAGCGAAACAATAGCCTTTCTGCTTGAGGCCGACGATCAACGGCTCGAGGTCGGCCGGCGCCCACGGGTCCTTGCGCGACCAGATGCCGAGGTGGGCCAGGAAGATGTCGCCGTCTTTCAGATTGGCCAGGGCGCGCTCGAGCAGCAGCGCGTTGGGAAACACCTCGCTCGAGGTTTCGTCGCCCGAGAAGCCGGCCTTGGCCCAGCCCACGTGCGCGTAGCCGCAGGCCTTGGCCGCGGCCAGCGTGTTGGGCGAGGTGTGGCCGCCGGGCGCGCGCCAGAGCGGGTCGAGCGGGCGGCCGGTGAGTTCATGGAAGCGCGTATCGACCCGCTTGAGTTCCTGGCAATACTGCGCGGGACTCCAGTCGAGCACCTTGCCGGCCTGCGCGCCGAACTGCGGCTTGACCGCGATATGGCCGTGCGGCAGGTCGCGCTGGAAGTAGACGTGGTCGAAAGTGTGGGTGCCGAACGCATGGCCCTCGGCCACGCGCGCCTTCCAGAACGGGGCCCAGGACGGATCGAGCGACCAGTCGCCGCGCACGGTCTTTTCGTTGGCCATGAAGAAGGTGGCCTTGACCTGGTATCGATGCAGCGTGGCGGCGATGAACTCGGCCTGCGACTGGCTGCCGGTATCGAAGGTCAGGTAGATGGTGCCGGCGCAGGATGCGGGCGCCGCCGGCCCAGGCGCCGCGGCCTGGGACGATGCCGCCAGCAGCAGGGCCGCGCCCGCGAGGCCGGTGCGGAAGCGGGTCTGCCCGGTCATTACATCCGCGGCGCGCTGTCGGCGAAAAACACGCCGTGCGGCGAGCGGCCGACCGGGATCAGCTTGATCACCTTGCGCGAGGCGACGTCGATCACGGCGACCTTCTTGATCCAGCGCAGCGTGACCCACAGCAGCTTGCCGTCGGCGGTCATCTCCATGCAGTCGGGGCCGCCGGGCACGTTGATGGTGCCGACGTTTTCCAGCGTGGTCTCGTCGATGATGTTGATGGTGTTCGCGACCCGGTTCGACACGAAGGTATGGCGCTTGTCGCCGAAGGCGCGGAAGTTGTGCGCGCCGTCGCCGGCCTTGATGCGCTTGACCGTCTTCTGGGTGCGCCAGTCGATGACCTCGACATAATCGCTGCCCATGATGCCGACCAGCAGGTACTTGTCGTCCGGCGTCACGGCGATCCCGGCCGGCAGCTTACCGACCGCCATGGTCCACTTCACGGTTTGCGTGCTCAGGTCGATCGCGCTGACCTGGTCGCTGCCCTGCTGGGTTACGAACACCATGTCGCTGGCGGCGTTGAAGGCCATGTGGCTGGGCAGCTTGGCCAGCGGGATGCGCTTGGACAGCGTCAGGTTGCCGCCCTCGTATTTGTAGATGTCGACCCGGTCCAGCCGCAGCGAGGCCGCGACGAACCATTTCTGGTCGGGCGAAAAGCCGATCTGGTACGGGTCGTACACGTCCTTGACGGTGCGCTGGATCTTGCCGGACTTCGGATCGAGGAAGATCAGCTCGTTGCCGACGGAACTGGCGACGATCAGCGACTTTTCGTCCGGTGTCGACATCAGGTGGTGCGGCTCCTTGCCGACCGCGAAGGTGGCGGTTTCCGCGTAGGTGACCGGGTCCAGCAGCTTGACGGTGGCGTCGCGCGAATTGAGGACCACGACGACGTTCGCCTGGGCCGACTGGAGGGCCGACAGGAAGCAAAGGGTGGTGAGGAGCACCCGAGAAAAACCGCGCAGCATGCGAATGATTCGCCCGAAAGACCAAAACGCATATTCTACGTGGAAATGCAGATGGCGACCGGCTTTCTTCCCGCATTCTGGCGATGAAACGCAACACGCTGGTCATTGCGTCAATGGCGCTTCGACACGTCATGCTCTACAATCTCCCATCACACCTCAATCTCAAGGAAAAACATGTCCACTATCACCACAGAGTCCGGTCTGCAGTACGAAGACACCGTAGTCGGCGAAGGCGCCGAAGCGCAAGCCGGCCAGCACGTCACCGTGCACTACACCGGCTGGCTGCGTAACGACGACGGCACGCCGGGCGCGAAGTTCGATTCGAGCAAGGACCGCAACGATCCGTTCCAGTTTTCGCTGGGCGCCGGCCAGGTAATTCGCGGCTGGGACGAAGGCGTGCAGGGCATGAAAGTCGGCGGCGCGCGGCGCCTGACGATTCCGGCCGCGCTCGGTTACGGTGCGCGCGGCGCGGGCGGCGCGATTCCGCCGAATGCGACCCTGATTTTCGACGTCGAACTGCTGGCGGTGTAAGCATGGTCCGCCGCGCGCTGCGCGTATTGCTGCTGGCGCTGCTGTTGCCGGCAGTCGGCGGCTGCACCGTGCTGGCGGTCGGCGGCGCGGTGGTGGGCGCGGGCGTGACGGTGGTCTCGACCGCGGTCGACGCCGGCGTCGCGGTCGGCAAGGGCGTGGTCAACGTCGCCACCGCCC
>Ga0193702_1000369_pt1 | contig 16267 bp, 29 predicted proteins | sample U3a1metaG_FD_143060 | JGI IMG/M metagenome (GOLD analysis project Ga0193702, IMG submission 143060) | Soil microbial communities from a riparian zone of the East river system, Colorado, United States - U3a1 | ecosystem: Environmental > Terrestrial > Soil > Riparian zone | place: USA: East River... | reverse complement strand
AGAATTTTTGAGTAGATGCAGTTAGCGAATCAACCCCTTTAATATAGGCTGAATCGTCTATCTCCAGTTTGTAGATCGTCCGTTGAATTTCGTCTGCCATAGCGATTAAAGAAAAATCCCCATTTGTCTCTAATCGTTAGGTAAAGATAGTAGTTTTTCGATAATTGCAGAATGTTAATAACTTTTTTAGGTAATTGTTTACAAGTATCAAAGTAAAGGCTATATTTACACTTCAAACGCAAACAACATGAAACAAGCGACATTAACTTTAGAAAATCAAAATAAAGAATACTTGGATTTGTATGGTGATTGCTTAAAGCCATTTGTTGAACTACCAACTACATCTACATTCGACGATATTAAAAAGCAAGTTGATACTAACTCAACTGTTGGTTATATACATTCTATCAAAATAGGCAATCGTTGTGTAATAGCTCAAAGAAAATTTACATGGAAAAGTAATGTAGCAAAAACAGCATACTTACACATTATGATAGTTAAAAGTTTTGAGAACCCTATTGTAGTTGAACATTGGAGAGAACAAAAGAACGGTAATTTTAAAACATTATAAAAAAAACAAACTATATGAATTACGAAAAATGTAGTATTTGCGGGGCTGAATATGGGCTGCATAAATCAGAAACAAATAAATGCCCTGTTAATGGAAGAGAAGAAACAAGGGAAGGGTATAAGCAAAAATGGGATAATACATATTTTACTCCATTCAATAACGTATCATCGTTGCCAATAGGGGTAAAAGATATTGATATATCTGAATTTGCCAGTACCATATACGATAAATGGGCTGTAATAATAGATGAAAGAAGAATAATGACAAGAGATTTATTCACATTAGCAATTCAAGACATAATTAAACCAATATGAAACAACTTCCTAAATGCGTTAATTGTAAATGGGCCGGACATAATAGAAAAACAGCTACTTCTAATGATGGTTGTTATTTACCAAACAACTTGCCGGATAGGAGGAATTTAAAATACACAACTAATTCATCACGGGCAACCCATTGCGATAAACACGACTTTTTAAAAACTAAAAAATGAAACAAGAAACCAGAGGCGGCAAACGGGAAGGCTCAGGCCGCCCAAAACTTGCACCTACAAAAGTGCTTGCATACAGAGTGCCTGTATCGAAAGCTATTAAGATTGATAAAGCTATCAGGAAACTATTAACTGGATTGCTTCTTTAACTTCTTATAATCTTCATTTTTCTGCTCCACTTCCTGAATAAATAACGATAACTCCTGGTAATACTCCCCTGTAGTATATTGAAACAACCGATCACGTTCTGATATTACCCCGTTTGTGATACTTCTCATCATTAACTGCATTGATCGTTCCGAATCCGCTGCTTTCTGGATCTCTTCGCTGAATGAACTAACTTTCTTTTCTACTGCACTGAAGCAATTTGGGAAAGTTGATTTAAGAACGCTGAATACCGTTCTGTGATACCGATCTGATGTTTCAAAAAAAAACCATGCATCTCGATGTCGGCCTCCAATAATGACATTTTCTTTATCTGTAAATTATTATCAAACGAATCTATTGGTTCATCGTTCAGGGTGAAGTAGACACAGACAAGAGAACTCATTTGCTTTATTGCATCAGTAGCATTGTTAGCTTTACTCTCGAAGTCTAAAACATTCGCATAGGCTTTCTCGTATCTGTCTGTATCAGTAGACTTCAGTATAGTTTTCAATCCAGATATGTGGGAAGTCAGATCATCTTTACTCAACCCTAAAGCATATAATGAAGTTATTTTAGTGGCTGCGAAATTTCTGGTATATGGCATTGCTGTAAGGTCAGAAAACGACCACCATTTGTTACCGTCTTTATCGGTGTACATTAAATTCATTACAGATTTTGTTCCTGTAGCTGAATTTAAGTAGCTTCTTTCTTTACCGTTATCTGATTCTAGTTTCCACATTAGAATGAAAATTTAATGCCTAATTTCTTTTCGGCTTTCTTTGATTCAGCTTTACTTTCTTTCATATCTCGTCTTGAAGATATTGCAATCCTATATATTCCTTCAGGAAGAGTATATTCTAAATCTGAAATCCATATACTCTTATAACCCTTAAGACATTTTTCAATTTCCTTATATCTTTTACGGTTTGTAATAAATGAAACTACAAAAACACTTGGCATATTTATAGAACCGTAATGCGGTAGTTTGTTTTCGCAGAATGTTTTTATATCTTCCATATCATCTCATATTATTTAACGATAACTTCAATAACGACCTACTAAACATTATCACACTCGCTTGCATCAAAATTATTAAATCTTCGTCATTATACAACTCAAACTCCTCTTCGATTATATCAACAATAGTTTTAAAGATACTATATTCCAGACTAAAATGCGTACACATTGAAAGGATTTCCTTAGCTGAATAAGTTGGTTTCATACTTGGTTAAGGTTTGCGAACTCACCATGTAGCTCTTTTGCCGCTTTGTTATAGGCTAAGGCTGCATCTTCTTTCTCCTTAAAGAAACCTAAATAATATTTCTTTTTATCCTTTGCTATTCTCGAAAACCACCCTGATTTGCCAGCAGGGAAAACGCCCATATATCCTGAAGGGTTAGTAGAAATCTTATTGGCATTGTTTTGCGATCTAGTTGCAATGCGTAAATTATACCGTTGATTATTTAAACCGTTTTTATCCATGTGGTCGGGAAATAATTCAGGCGAAGTATTATCAATGCCTAAAATCAATCGGTGCATAAATACCAATCTACCATACTTGCCTATTTTTCTGTGAGCGTAAAAAGTATTTTTGCTTTTATGAGCATACCATTTCCATTGGTTTAAAAACTCATAATCTTCGTCATCAACCATAGCAGAAAGCCCTCTTGTAAGTACTATTTCTTTCATACTTAAATATAAATAATTTACTCCGAATCATACACTTTATTGTCCAAAAACTTCCTAAGAAATGTCCAGTTGAAATACCTAAAACAAGCAAGCAAATGTCCTTTGTGTTTGTCTTTCGATTCGTCAATTATACCATTCTCGTCAACTTCTGTTTCTTCAATATCAATTATCAAATGCGGTACACGATCAGAAAAATGATAATTCTTATGTTTCCCTAGTAAAGAGTTACTTAATACCCTTGTGCTTTTTATTGGAGGGTTTGCAGCAGGAAGGCGAAATTGCCCCATTCCTAATTTAAGTTCCTGCTTTATTATTTTGTAATAAGATAAATCTTTCTTTAATGCAGTTCTTGATTGTCCACTTGCATCACCTGTAACCAATAATGGTTTATCATAATAGTCAGCCGATATTCTTGCACATACTTCGTAAACATCTGAGTTCATCAAGCGGTATTCGTCTAATATCCTAACATCTTCCATTCCGTCACACTGACCGACTAAGCACGTTATAGGGTCAACATTGAAATCCCACGAAAGCAGTATCGGTAAATGCGGTATTGCTTGCAACCCCTTCACAACGTGCTTCTGTCTATCGAAATTATAAATAAACTTATTTACTGCCAGCGTAACATCTTCAGCCAGGAACTCACACCTGAACGTGGATTCATCTAACTGCTTACGGGCTGCATCTATTTCAGTAGGATCCAAGAACGGGTTATCATAAGTCGTAAACGTCCAGTTCATCCAATCTGGATCAGTTAGTTTAGCAAGCTGCTTGAAATATGTACTACCAAACTTCGGAGTTGATAGAAACCAAGCATCACCCTTCATATCAGTAAGTGTAGGCCGTATTACATTCTGCCATCCTTCTTTAAGATTACGAGCAACTTCAACCTCGTCCAATACTACCCGTTTATATTTTCTACCTCGTATTGAGTTTGGATCTTCCAGCGACCAGAAGTCAATTACGCCGCCTGATAGTAATTCAATTCGCTTCTCTGTTTCTGATTTAGTTTTAGTAATACCGTAAACGATATTATTTGTAGCTCGCCATACATCCATCAACATTTTATAAGTTGGGGCGAAGTACGCCACTGGGTAACCGTTCAGCGCTCCGTTGGTTTTATCTTCAGGTGAAAGTAATAACTCTTCAGATAACTTTGTTTTGCCCCAACGTCTGCCACACTTCAAAGTATTGAACCTTCTACGTTCTGATAATACTTTCTGCTGACCTGGATGCAGTTCATCCATTCGTATTTGGAAGGGTTTGTTAGACATAGATGAATGATGTTCTATTTGGGTTTCTTCCGCACATCATTGCTTCTATTGTTGATCTCTTTAATGTTTGAGTTTTGATTGCTTCAGTAAGTGATTCATAAAAAATCCCAGTCTCTGTATTTAAAACAAGTTTAGAGTTTTGATGTTGCTGACCAAAATGCGGCTTCCTTAGTTTTGTAGCAAAAGCGTGTTTATGATTCTCTGAGCAAGTACACCATTCTAAATTATCAACATGATTATTTTGTTTATTGCCGTCCTTGTGATTTACTTGTGGTTTGTTTTCTATGTTAGGAATAAAAGTTTCAGCAACTAACCTATGAACAGAATAGTGTTTTTTATTTAATGATACTTTTGAGTAGCCTTTAACAATGTGTTGAATTAAAATAGTATCTGGTTTGATGTCTATCTTACCGTTTCCGCTGATCCATGTTCTGGCTAATGACTTTACATCACCATATTTATTAATTTCGTACACTCCTTCAAACCCTTTTATTGATATAAAGTCATTACTCATATTAAGTGATTTTTATTTTTAGTTCCGTTCATCATCCTGTAAATATGGAATAAATAAACAGCGTTCATCCGTAATACTTTCATTCCAGAAGATACAACCTTTAAATGATAATTATTATCTACGCCAAGACAACCATCTGAGAATTTTATGTTATCCCATGTCGATTTTTTAACAACCATTAAAAACCCGCTAATCGGTTTAACCATCTCAGTTACTTGGTACAATCTTTTCTCCTGTTCTTTTGCAAGTGCTATATGTGATCTTATCGAATCAGTTTCCATACATCTACCTGTTAACAACTGCTCCCCATTAGCTAACCGATTCGTATAACAAGTTAATATCCCTGCATCAGGATTCAACTCAGTATAACGTGATATGTGACGGATAGTATCAGGTAGCAGAAACAATGTGTCGTGATCTTTCAAGCATACCCAATCATCAGCATTGTAGTACTTCATAGCTTCATTGTAAGCTCTACCTAAGTTCTTTTCGTTATCGTATGGCTCTACTATGTGTAACATTGTGCGGTTTCCCTTTCCCTATCCGGTCAGTTTTTACAATTACTTTCTCAACCCATTCCAACGGCAATACTTTCGATACATCTTGAATGAATCTATAATCTGCTGCTGGTAGTCCGTCGAAGTATGCTATATCTTTCTTCGAATGATGTAAGATAATACAAGGCATACCAATTAACCCACGTTTAATAGTTTTATTTCTCATTTGAACTAACCCAGGTTTACGCATCTGACCTCTTAGGAACTGGCAGATAATACCTACTTCAGGATTAGTTAAGTGACGAACTATATCACCGATTGCAGATTTTGAATATATGAAGTCATCATCATCAATAATTATAAACCAGCCTTCATTAACTTGCTCTTTAAGTTCATTCAAATAAAGATTCCAATAGTAACCACTATCGCCTTTCTGCACTCTTATCTTATCACACCAATCAGGAATATAATTACAATCGAAATCGTAACTAACAATTACCCTGATATTTTTATACGTTTGTTGCTGGATAGATTGCAGACAACGCTGGAATAATATCGGACGTTGCGAAGTTCGGATCAGTATGTTAATTAGTGGTTGCATTAACGAGGCTTCTTTTTAGCCTGTCTTGCAATTACTCTTTTTACTGCAACATCAAATCCATATCGCTTTATCATATACTTACTGATAAGAAACAATCCTGTTATTTTACCAGATATACTGCTACATTCGTTACTCATATCATAACACTTTATTTACTCTTTCAATAATCGAATCACTCAACCTCTTCCCAACAATCCTGTAATCAAACTTCCGAATAAGATCCAACGCATTACCGGAAAGATACTTTGCATACTGCTCGTTACTTAGCAACTTCAATATCCCTGCTCTCATACTTTCACTATCACCTTCCTTGACCCTGATACAAGTAAAATCATCTATTGCAAACGAACTGTTACAGGGTGTCTCTGTACATACTACAGACACACCACAGGCCATTGCCTCAGCTACCGGATTACACCACCCGCCTCTAACGTGACCGTCTACAAACACCCTACTATCGCATAGGAACTTCTTTAAGTCATCTTGCTTGATACCTTTACGGTAATATGATTTATTACTGATCTTCCCTATTGCTTCAGCTACAGTCTTGCTATCCTTTCTTGGCCGTGGATCGTTAGACCAGGAGACATCAAATATCTTCTTTCTTACTACTGGTTTGAATTGAGTAGTATTGATACCGCCTATTGACGGGCCGCAATCAGGGTTGAAATATCTGATAATCTCTAACTGCCAATCTGAATCGGCCAGCGGCCAATAGTTAGTTATTAACTCATGGTGAACTGGTGAAACAAACTGACCATTAATTCTGGATTTATCAAACCCCAACATACAGTAGGCTTTTACTTTAGCTTCGGCTTGTTTAAATAGTTCGTAATACTTCTCATCAGGATCATCAATGAAGATTAAACAATCCAAAGGCTTTATTTTCTCATTAGATTCCCATTGGCAGATGTTAGGTAACCAACCTAAATCTTTACCGTGATCAGTGTAGATAGTTACATCATGACCTAAGTCAGTTAATACATTACCGTTCTCGATCACTTCTCTGACCGATCCGAATATACCGCCTGTTCGTATGAGGAAGCCGATTGTCATAGTTTTCGTATTACCTTCCAATCACCTTTTGGTAGTGGAACTGTTTTTAATGTTTCATCTAAATTATCACAGGATTTACTTTCTATTTCAACCATATACATTAACTCTGACGAATCACCATAATTATTTATATCAATACCAAAAGCTATTGAAGGAACATCAATAAACTTTGATTCTACGCCATTGTTTATTTCTACTTTCATTCAAAATTTATTTTAATGCGTTTATGAATTAAATCGTTTACGTCAACTTGAAAAAACTTTGCTATCTGAAATAGTTCTTCAACTTTAGGGACATGGCTTTGTTCAAAATTATCAATACGTTTATCTGACATTCCTAATTTATTAGACAGCTTTTGCCCGCTTATTTCATTAGCAGTTCTTAATAATCTAAGGTTAAATCTAAAGTTTTTCCAAAAATCAAAGTCAGTATCTTTTGTCATACACTTAAATTTTTCTTAATTATCTCCTCAGTCATCTTCGTATGATACCTTCTCGTTATCTTCCCAATATACGGATCTAAGAGCGACCCAATATCAATCATAGTGCAATCTTCAGGGCCGTCATAGATTACAGGGACAGATAGACGGGATGCTGCGAATAAAAATACTTTATCTTTTGAATCTTTGCTAATTTCTTCTAACACCCAGCGGCGATCATCGAAACTATTCCTTGACCCGACTTCTATAAACCCCCATGACTTATTGAATTTTAATTTCTCCCAATTACTCACCAATACAACATCCCTTCCCTCTAACGATCTAAAGAACGGAGCTAACTCACCCGCTTCCGAAGCGTTATGAAATACATCTGCATTTAACCAATTATAATCTGGTATGATACCAGCAAACTCTGGAATAGTTAAACTATATGGCTGCAAAGCATTGTAATGAGCAGGGTTTAAGTTATCAACTATACTTTTGATCTTATTAGTTAATGCTGGATAAATATCATGCTCGTTCTTACCGATTACAATATCACTACCTAAGTAACAATGAAACTCACCATCACCGAAGCGAAGAAACTTGAAGTTCTCGCCTGCGTCTAAGCGACTACAGTAGAAAGATAGTGGGACGTTCTGAATCATCATTTCTCATACATTGATTTCTGTTTAAATATCTCTTGCATAACAGGCTGCACTACCGCCCAACTACTCTCACCAGTTGATATTGAATTACGATCTTCAATGAACTGTTTCACATCTACCTTCTTACCTATAATTTTATTATCAGCTATCTTCTCACCTTCAATCTCTAAGTAATTACAATACGCACTCTTCACAATAACATCATGTGCAAAATGCTCCATAACGTTCTTGAAGTCCTTACGGTAAACCAGGTTGAAGTGTCCATCGAAGTTCTTAGTTGGTTTACCGAATGACTGCAACTGTTTCAGTAACGGTCTTGCTCCTGATTCACCTACTGAAGCCAAGTCACCGTGATAGTAATATTTGAACGTAGGCGGCTCAAGTAAGTAAACATCATCATTCATAAAATATATCTCATCGGTATATTCTAACGCTGCCAATATTTTATACTTAATTGTTAATTGTTTTCTATTCGGTATATCTTCCACTCTGATCCATGTTACATTATCAATCCAGTCCGGTAACTTACTACCTATGATTACAACTTCATTACCTCTGTAAAATCTTTCGATTGATCTTAGTGAGTAACGTAGTTCTGAGTAGTCAGATTGGGATTTGAGGGGGTAGCATATCGTCATTTTACTTCTGATAGTTTTAATACTTCAGGCTGCTTGTTAAGTTTCTTTTGAAGAGTATTAAAATTAACAATCAATGCGTTTGACATTGGTGGCGGCAAGTAAACAGCGGCTTCTGGTAAATTCTCCCGAACATTTTTAGCTGTCTTTAATGCGTATAATGCAGCCTCTGTTTCAGTAACTAGATTTTTATAATCTTCTTTTGCTTTCTCTTTTTTTCTTTTAACCTTCATTATCTTGTCAGCAATTACAGTAGTAAGATTTAATTTTTGATTATAATTACTCATTGCAGGAAGCTGCCTTGTCATTGATATATTTTCCCTATTAAATCCATTACCGTCTAAATATAAACATTGTGTTGTTTCAATATACTCGCAATGAGATTTAAAAACTTTCATTACTTCAATAGGTACTTGCTGAATATACGCCTCCGTTACTACTTCTTTTAATTCTTTCTCACATTGGTCAACATACTTTTTACTTTTCTCTGTAAGTTTCTGAGCAATTTGCTCGATTACTTGTTTTGATAATTGTGCCATAGATTATAATTTATTTATCATTATTACTTATTTCTTGCATATCCTTAATGTCTCTAACGTTACGAATATCTAACCCCTCACGTTTCTTGATCTCCATTATCCATTTATCAGGAGCTTGGTAAATAGTTCCACCTAACTGAATATAGAAGGTTTGGGTTGCCAAGTTGTAAAAGAGTTTTATGGTTAGAAGTTTGGAGGTCATCTTATATCGTAGCTCCTTATTTCAATCTTAAACAATGAATCACGTTTATCTATCGAACAAGTTGAAATCAACGTATCTGGTTTCTGATTGTAGTATGGTTGCCAATCTACACCTTTAATTTCTTGCGTAACAGTTCTCAAGTAGATCCATTCAGAAGTAAATCGCTTACTGATTATAAAAACTTTCTTAGCCGGTGGCATCTCTGAAATATCTTCCCAACCTTTAGTACAGCTACATAAACAACCTAAGATTATAATCAAAGCGAATAGGAATAAAATATATTTATTTTTCATTTCCGTATTTTGATAAATGATGTTGAAATAGTATCTACTGATAAAAATACACTTGGTGATGGCACTATAATACTACTATGAATCTTATTACTACAATCACCAGCATGAACCATAGCAACTCCGTTTGTTGTTCTCATAATAACATATTTGCACCCGTCTACAATTTCAGTATAAGTTACTGACGGATTCTTTCGCATATCTGTACACGAACACAGTGAAGCAATGATGCAGCAGATTAGTATGAAGAGGGTGAAGCGCATGATGATTAGTTTAAATAGCCCCGATTACTCAGGGCTATGAGTTACACAGTCGGAGTTGGTGCATCAGCTACGATGTCATCAACACCTTGTACAGAAGATTTTAAAGCATCAAAAGCTGCTTGCACTTCAGGCGTTACATCATCTGCTGCTTGTAATGCTGCATCCAGGTCAGCTAACTTAGCCAGGATCTCTGCTTTGGCTTTCTCTGTTTGTTCTGTAAGTGCGGTTAATTGCGCCGCTAATTCTGATTGTTCCATTTTGATTTGTTTTAGAATATTAAAAATTGAATTGAGAGACTGTTTTATGTCCAACTCTTTACAGTTGTCATCGTAAACCATGTGATGATAGATGTCTAGTCGCATAGTAAATAAATTTAAGATCGTTTCGCAATTTTCTCTGCTTGATCAACCCTTTCTTGCAACGGTAATGCTAATGCGCCCTTGGTTATACTTTCTGCATTCTTAGGCGTTCTGGTTTTTTTGATTTCTGTCGTACTCATAATATTAATTTTAATAGTAAGCCCGGCACACTAAAAGTCGTATCACCATCAACAGAAGCTGAAGATGCAGTTAATGTACCGGAGTTATTATTGTTTGATTGTGTAATCATACTGTGATACGAAACAGTTTAGAATTTTAAAGCTATAGAATAAATTTCAGATTAAAAAATATTTCTTTAACTTTAAATTCTACATAAATAATGAAAAACCATCAACCTCTGTTTCTACAGGGGTTTTTTCTTCCCGCTAACATAAAGTCCCGAAGTAGAAACTCCAGGACTCTTATCAAAAAACCATTAACCAACTTAGTTTACAACGAATCATCAATTTCTTTCTTCGTTCTTATTACGTTTATGTTTATGATAGGTTGGATATTATTCCCGTCGTTATCCGTTACTGCGTTCTCAACTCGTTCGACGTAGCCACGTTTCTTGCCAAGAGTTTTCAAAATGAAAGTACAGGCCTTGAATTTTATATCATCATTATCTGATACAGCCAAATCATTTATCCCAGCTTCGGCAATGTCAATATTTTCATCACGAATATCCTGTAATAATTCAGGCCGTTTAGAAGCTCTGTCGTACACAGCCTGCCTAGTATATTCCATCTGATACTTTTCTTGAATTGCTTTAGCGGTGCGACTGAATAGCCCTGCATTAGCCCGTAGCATCATAAAAAACTCATCATCGGTCAAACGTATATCACCCATTTTGTAAAGTTATGTAAAGATATACATAAAAATTTCCATATAACAATAGGTAACAGTGGTAACAGGATAATAAAAGTCCTGTTACCTTAATAAAAGGTTATAATATAGTATATTATATATGGTTGTAACAGGAGTAACAGGGTAACAGATAGTTTGGAGACAGGATATTCCATGCTATTATAATTCCTCTAGTAAAATGGTGTTACTGCTGTTACCTGTTACCCTTCAAAAAGTTAAATCATTGCAGTTCAAGCCATTGACGGTAACAGGAGAAAATGGCCTTTTTTCGTCATCGGCATTATTGAACCCGGACTTAACCCAATAGCCACGAGTATTTTTACCATTTATCTTACATTGGCAAGATTCAACATTGAAAATATTCTTAATTGTCTTACCGATATTATTGTGGTTTATCTTCAAATGAGGGCTTTTGCCGTTCAGATACATAGCTATTTCAGTAGCTGACATAAACTCCCCCGTTCCCTTTTCAACGAACTCAAAATATCTTGGTAATAATTCTTCCTCAGTCCTGGTGTATCTGTAATCATTATTGAGATGCTCACGAATGGCACGATCCTCGTTATCCAACTCACCAGATTCACCAGATTGATACAAGTGCCACGCTTGCGCCCAAACTTTATTAATGTCAATTTCCTTCTTATAGTCCCAAGATATTTTGTTGATATTGAAAACAAGCCATCTTGTATTTTCATCATCGTATAAAAATTCTTTAACGTTAGTTGATGCCCAAAAATTACAACGTCTCGGTGCCGAAGTTTCAAAAGCTGCGTATGATCTGCGCTCTTTAATTGATTGCTTTGATATATCAGCTTTCAATTTATTAATATCAATCCTTGAAAGTCCGGCTAATTCTTCGATATTGTAAATAAAGTTTTCTGAGAAACGAATCTCAGTATCTTTTTGATTACCGCCAATGATAGGTGATTCAGTAAAGTAGCGGCTATCTGGAAATGGTGATAAGAATCGAATGAATGTCGACTTACCAGTTTCTTGTTTCTCACCATACAGTACCATAACGATACGGTTTTCTTTTCTACCCAAACCACAGTTGATTGATCGTATTAAAGATTTGCGGAATTGTTTCGGCCAAAATTCATCGTCGTTATCTGTTTTTATATATGAAGCAAGTTGTGAAATATAATCTTTACCATCCCAAGTTAGTGATTTAAAATATTCAAGTATCGGATCATAGGGTTTAACAAACTCAGATTTGATTAGTGATTTAATATCAGCTAATGGAAATTTGAATTTAGATAGTGATAGTTGCCTGTATAATTCATCCGGGTTAACGGTGATAAGTTGTGATGATCCTAACTCTGATACTTCTGGTTGTGCAGTAACGTTATTGAATTTAAACGACCACCTTTTAGACAACCATATTTCAACCTTTCTTACTTTAGGAAATTCATTATACCCAAATTCGGATGAATACTCTCCGAAAGTTCTATCAATGATAATTTCCAAACGATCCCTGTTAACATGAAACTGCTCGCAGATGGGTATTATATCATCAGATGTTGGTTTCTTACCATTATGTAACCATTCATAAACAAGATGATTTCTTACTTTAGCAGTTAGTTTTTCCGCCTTTGATTCAATATCAAATGAAGCGTGTTGACTCTTATATAATTTATAAACTTCATTTACTGGCTTTAATAATCTATCTGTTGAAATATCAGTTTGTGGCCTGAAATATTTCATAACGCAATCCTGGCAGAATTTTAAACTCATGCCCATCACATTACAGCTACCAGCAACGGAGACAAGGAAAACCCATTTTCCATTATTGAAAGAATCAACCTGTTCTGCTTTCTTTACCGCTTCATTAAAATTGTATTCACTATCGGCATCGCCTATCGGCTCTAAAACTGTCTGATCATGCCCGTATGATTTTTTTGATTGCAAGTATTGTTCAGATGGTCCGGTAAATGGTATTTCATCGAAGTTGTATCTGATCTTAGTGCCGGGATCATCACTAACAAAACGAAGCCTAACAATATCATGCAACCCGGCGTCAACATTAATTCCCATGTGTTGCTTCATCTCATCAACCACACTGAAAAAAGTGTCCTTGTGCTGATCGGGATGAACCTTAATAACAAACGTCACGCCTTCACCAGATACAGAAAGGAATGATGCTACAACTCTTTTAATACCGAATATCTGATCTCTTAAAGATGCCCAATCTTCAACGTGCTGGTTAGATTTTTTATCAATGTCTAAATTTAATAATCCTGTATGCTTTATTACGTTTTCTATTTTACGCCAATTCTTACAAACAGCCGAAACAGTTATTGATGGCAGTTCATTTATCTTGTATTGATACTTTTGCTCCTTATCAGTTATTGATCTATACTTGTCAACTATCGGTTTATAATACCCTTCTTTAATTCGATTCATTTCAGAATAGAAATCAGTATCGTATGGCTTGCAACCTGGTTTCCCTTTCCATGCTTTGTATGCGGAGATAGTAATATTAGGATGGTTCATATTTTGTCTAAATTAATAGTATTAAGCACGAAAGGTTCTTCGCTTGTCCATACTCTTAGAGTATTAATAACTAGTCTGAATTGATCCTTAGTTGTCGGCCATGTAGTTTTATACTTTTGCATCTCGCCTATACCGAAAGATTTATAGAGGAATGAATTTACATTATTTTGTTCAGGATGGCTACCTTTTTCTTCTACATCATGTTTTGAAACAAACTTACCTTCTTCTAAATACCAACCAGATATTTGAGGCGCAGTAAAGACAGTTGCCTTTCTCCCATCAAATAAAGCATTGGCGTATGACTTCGCCTGTAAGCACCACTTGCCAATATCAGCACCACGCTTTATATCACCCTTTTTAATTTCAATCCCGATTGGATATTGCCTTGATCTGTCGGAGTGATGATACATAATTAAATCAATCCTGTATCTGCCACATAATGATCGTACTTGAAAGTAAACATCAAACCATTTACCGAAGTAATTAACGAGCCTGTCTTCTAAGATGATTTCGGGAGTGTTTTGTAAGTCCATGAATAAAAAAAACCCTGCAATCCCGATAGCCGTCGTTCATGCAAGGTCTTAAATAAAGAAAGCCATTTTCACATCGGCTACTATGTAAATGGATTTATCAGTTTCAAAGATAAGTAATTACCCATACAAAAACGCATCCAGCTCAAATAAAAAATCTTCAACGCAAGTGACGATCCAGTACTTACCACCCGCACGTTCAGCGTTTGCCTTTTCTTCCCACTGCCCCGGCTTCATGTAATCTCCTGTATGCTTATTTTTAATTTCAATATCAATAGAAATACCACGAAGAACATTTAATAAATCAGCTGTGTTCTTTTTTACTGACCTTGTATAACGCTTATCTGTAAATTTTGCGCCAGATGCTTCAGTAGTAATTTTATCTGATGCCCTAACGACCACATTCACCCGTTTTGATCTGCCACCTAACCAGGTTATCATATTTTGGCAGTATTTAGTCAGACCGTTTGTTGTAATCACATCAGGCATAACAGGGGGCGTATAAAATCCATCCTTAACCACGTTAGGAAAGGTAGTGTCGTAATAAAGTTTGTGGGCTTCGTTGTATCGTTGTTTATAATTCATCATTAAATAGTTTAGGTTGTTCAGGTGGTGGCAATGCTGACTTCTTAGGTTTGCTGCCATTAACAAACTTAATAAAATCAGTAGGTGTTTTTGTATTAGTAACAAGTCTTTTACTATCTGAGTTAATAGTTTTTTCTGCGTCAATTTTTATTTTCCTACCAACACCTTATAGCCTTCTAAAAAGCCCTCGGAGTTTCTGAATATTTGCCATCCGTTATACTCACCAATGTAGTCTAGCATTTTAAAATAGTTTTAATTGATTAACAATACCTCGTTTCATCGGGTAGTTATTATTAGTAGCAATATTCACCCCACACATTTCTTTACAGGTAGAACACTTACCCATGTACGTCTTACGGTTGAACTTACTTGCTAATTGTTTCTTACCGTTAAACACTTCTTCTTTTACATTAATGATACCATCGATTATAAATTTATTATTCTTACTTGGTCTGAACACCGTGTCAAGTGTTGATCCATTTTTAAATAAATTGTGCTGAATTTCTGCAAGCTGTTTACCGATGGAGTTGTTAAGATTAAAATCACAGGATATTATTCGCAATACTGATTTACAGTAAGGCTTTATTCTGTTATACTGGTCAAGTGATCGTTCAAGCATTTCGTAATTATCCAATGCAGACACAGAAGTATTGGTACAAATATTCATTCGGGTCATTAACTGTAATTGCTCATCAGTTAATAAAGTCCAATGCCTAGTTATAATTATTATTTCAGTATTGCACTTTGACAAAACCTTCAATATATTAAATGTATGTTCCCAATTTTCAGAAGGATCACCACTTGCGCCAATACGAATGAATGGCATTTTAATTTTAGTGATCTGTGATAATATATCACGTTTATGTTTTTCACTTTCAAACGATCTCAATACCGTTGTGCTGAAATCATGCCCATATCTTTTAGCTGTTCTGGCTGCATAGCAATCGTTATAACAACCACCTTCATTTGCAGCCAGCCCCGAAGCGCACCCCATTGTAGTATCAATGCAGTAAACGCCTCGGCCATTCTGAACTAATGATATTTTATTCGTGTATGGTTTCACAGTCTACCTATTGGCGGGTACAAATCTTTGATCTTAGAAATATCACCTTTGTAGAATACCAGTATCTTTTGCTCTGTCTTTGGGAACTTACGGTAATTCAACGTAACTTTTGCATGAGCTAACCGGGTAAACTCAGATTCAAGGTAAACGATCTTATTATAAATATGTAACCCTTGTGATTTAAAAAACAATTCATGCTCTGCCTCACACCCATAATAAGCACCGTTTTTATCACGGCTATCCCCGGTCATTATAACAAAGAAACAATTATCATTCAACATCTTTAAACTATTAGCGTATCCCTCAAACAATGTGTCTCTAAACTCTTCGTATGTTGGTAGGTTATTAAGTTCGCCGTCTGGTATAACACCATCATAGTCTAAATATTCCTCAACCTGGTAGTAAGGAGGACATGAAAACATGAGATCATATTTCTGCTTTGGTACAAACTTAGAGCTATCGGCTTTAATCCATTTAACGTTTACGAAGTCTTGGCAGATTGCATTATTAGCA
>Ga0193702_1000368_pt1 | contig 16312 bp, 17 predicted proteins | sample U3a1metaG_FD_143060 | JGI IMG/M metagenome (GOLD analysis project Ga0193702, IMG submission 143060) | Soil microbial communities from a riparian zone of the East river system, Colorado, United States - U3a1 | ecosystem: Environmental > Terrestrial > Soil > Riparian zone | place: USA: East River... | reverse complement strand
GTTTCGAGCTGGTGCGTGCGGCCAAGAAGGAAGGGCTGCCGATCACCTGCGACGTCGGCGTGCACCACATCCACATGACCGACGCCGACATCGGCTTCTTCGATTCGAACGCGCGGGTGACGCCGCCGTTCCGCAGCCAGCGCGACCGCGAGGCGATCCGCGCCGGCCTGTACGACGGCACCATCGATGCGATCTGCTCCGACCACACGCCGGTCGACGACGACGAAAAGCTGCTGCCGTTCGGCGAAGCCTCGCCCGGCGCCACCGGGCTGGAACTGCTGCTGTCGCTGGCGCTCAAGTGGGCCGACGACTATGCCAGCCGGCAGCACGCCAGCGCGGAGTCGGAGCAGCCGCTGGCGCGCGCACTGGCGCGCATCACCTCGGACGCGGCGCGCGTCGCCGGGCTGCCGGTCGGGCATTTGTCGGTGGGCGCGGCGGCCGACGTGGTGCTGTTCGATCCGGACGCGCGCTGGACGGTGGACGCATCGGCGCTGGCCAGCCAGGGCAAGCACACGCCCTTCCTCGGCTACGAGTTGAGCGGGCAGGTCAAGGCCACCATCGTCGGCGGCCACATCGCCTACCAGCGCTAGCGGGAGGTGGCGCGGGCGGCCCAGAGCAGGGCCGCCGCGCACAGCACACGCAGGCGCCGACCGCGACCCAGCCGAGGATCAGCGCGGCCGGAATGCAGGCCAGCGAAAAGACCGCGCACGAGACCACGTTGCGGCGGTGCGCCGACTGCACCGCGGCGCGCGGCACGCTCCGCTGGACGGGTCGGCCAGGCCGGGCACTTTGACTTCGAGTACCAGGATGGTCATGGCGATCGCGAACACGCCGTCGATCAGCGCTTCCATCCGGTGCTTGTGGATATTGAATTGCACGGTCATGGCGTAAGTATCCCACCGCTTTCGGTTTTTTTGGGAAACAAAAAGCGGTAAAATCGCGTCGCTGTGCAGCACGACCATCCGTGCCCAGGCGTTTCCTTTCGTGTCCATGAGAATCCAGCTAGCCTTTCGCCTGATCCGCGTCACCCTCCACCTGATTGCCGGCCTGGCCACCTGCGCGTTGCTGTTCCCCTGGGTGAGCGCGGCGCGCCGCGATCGCCATGTGCAGCGCTGGTCGCGCCAGCTGCTGGCGATGTGCGGCGTGAGCGTCGAGCAGGTCGGCGCGGTGCCGGCGCTGGCGCATGCGATGATCGTGGCGAACCATGTGTCGTGGCTGGATATCTTTGTGATCAATGCGCTGCATCCCTGCCGCTTCGTGGCCAAGTCCGAGATCCGCGCCTGGCCGGTGCTGGGCTGGCTGGTCGACCAGGCCGGCACGGTGTTCATCGCGCGCGGCAACCGGCGCGACCTGCGCCATATCTTCAAGGGCCTGGTGGGCCGGCTGCAGTTGGGCGAGCGGGTGGCGTTTTTCCCCGAGGGGACCACTGCGGCGCAGGGCAGCGTGCTGCCCTTCCATGCAAACCTGTTCGAGGCCGCGATCGATGCCCAGGTGGCGGTCCAGCCGTATGCCTTGCGCTACCTGGACCGGCAGGGCAGGCTGCACGCGACGGTCGATTTCGTGGGCGAGATGAGCTTCGTGGAGAGCATCGTGGCGATCTTGTCGGGCGGCGCGGTGCGTGCGCAGCTGCTGTGTTTGCCGGCGCTCGATACCGCCGGCGCGCACCGGCGCGCGCTGGCGCAGGCGGCGCACGACGCGGTGGCGGAGGCGTTGGGCGTCCCGGCGTAGGGTGGGTACGGGGCCACCCGTGCCCACGCGTCACGCGGCTTTCTTCTTACCGCCGGCCTTTTGGTACGCCGGACAATCGACTTGCAGCAGGGCGCGGTCGTCGAGGCAGATCGCGGTCAGCCTGCCGCCCCAGACGCAGCCGCTGTCGAGGCCGATCACGTCCGGCCGCATCAGCAAGCCGAGCGCGGACCAGTGGCCGAACACCACCGTCACATCGGCGCTCCGGCGGCCGGGCAGGTCGAACCACGGCAGCAGCGCCGAGCCTTGCGGCGCGCCCGCGCTTTCCTTGTCCTTGAAATCCATCGCCCCGTCCGGCGTGCACAGGCGCATGCGGGTCAGCGCATTGACGATGCAGCGCAGGCGCTCGGCGCCGGTCAGGGCCTCGTCCCAGCGGTCCGGCTGGTTGCCGTACATCTGGCCGAGGAAGTCGGCGCAGCCCGGGCCGCGCAGCACGCTTTCCACCTCGCCGGCCAGCGCGATGGTTTGTTGCGCGCTCCACTGCGGCAAGACGCCGGCGTGCACCAGCAGATGCCCATTCACCAGCATCGCCAGCGGACGCCGGCGCAGCCAGGCCATCAGCTCGTCGCGGTCGGGCGCGGCCAGGATCTCGTCCAGGGTGTCCGAGCGCGAGACCGCCTGCGCCCCCATCGCCACCGCCAGCAAATGCAAGTCGTGATTGCCGAGCAGGGCCTCGACCCGCCCGCCGCTGGCCCGGCTCAGTGCGGCCACCTGGCGCAGCGCGGCCAGCGAGGCCGGCCCGCGGTTGATCAGGTCGCCCACGAACAGGATGCGCGCCTCCCCCTGCGCGTGGTCGGCGATACGGTTGAGCAAGACCTGGGCTTCGTGGGCGCAACCCTGCAGGTCGCCGATGACATACGTTTTCATAGGGGAGCAATTAAATTATTTGGCAGGGCGCAAGTTTCACATGAATTGTGACTTGGCTTCCATACCTTGGCGGGATACTAAATGATTTTCGTAACTGGCGGTGCGGGTTTTATCGGCTCCAACTTCGTGCTCGACTGGCTGGCGCAGAGCGACGAGCCGGTCGTCAATCTCGACAAGCTGACCTATGCGGGCAACCTGGCCAACCTGGCCAGCCTCGCAGGCGACGCGCGCCACCTCTTCGTGCGCGGCGACATCGGCGACCAGGACGGCGTGCTGGCGTTGCTGAATACCCACAAGCCGCGCGCCATCCTGCACTTCGCGGCCGAGAGCCACGTCGACCGCTCGATCCACGGCCCGGGCGAATTCATCACCACCAACATCAACGGCAGCTTCAGCCTGCTGGAAGCGGCGCGCGCCTACTGGTCCGGGCTGGACCCGGCGGCCAAGGCGGCGTTCCGCTTCCTGCACGTGTCGACCGACGAGGTCTACGGCAGCCTGGGGCCGAACGATCCGCCGTTCAGCGAAACCACGGCGTATGCGCCGAACAGCCCGTATTCGGCCTCGAAGGCGGCCTCCGACCATCTGGTGCGGGCCTACCACCACACTTACGGCATGCCGACCCTGACCACCAATTGTTCCAACAATTACGGTCCCTACCATTTCCCGGAAAAGCTGATCCCGCTGATTATCTCGAATGCGCTCGCCGGCAAGCCGCTGCCGATTTACGGCGATGGCATGCAGGTGCGCGATTGGCTGTATGTGAGCGATCACTGCGCCGCCATCCGGCGGGTGCTGGCGGCCGGCAGGCCGGGCGAGGTGTATAACGTCGGCGGCTGGAACGAAATGGCGAATATCGAGGTGGTGCATACGCTGTGCGATATCCTCGACCAGGAGGCGCCGACAACCGGCAGTTACCGCGAACAGATCACCTACGTCCAGGACCGCCCCGGCCACGACCGCCGCTATGCGATCGACGCCGGTAAGCTGGAGCGCGAACTGGGCTGGAAACCGGCCGAAACCTTCGAAAGCGGGATCATGAAAACCGTGCGCTGGTACCTGGCCAACCAGGCGTGGGTGGCGGACGTGCAATCCGGCGCTTACCTGAACTGGGTCGAAAAGAATTACGCAAACCGGGAGGCGAAACAATGAGCGGGCCTGTACGCAAGGGCATCATCCTGGCGGGCGGCTCCGGCACCCGCCTGTATCCGATCACCACCAGCGTGTCGAAGCAATTGCTGCCGATTTACGACAAGCCGATGATTTATTATCCGCTGACCACGCTGATGCTGGCCGGCATGCGCGAGATCCTGATTATCTCGACGCCGCAGGACACGCCGCGCTTCCGCGACTTGCTGGGCGACGGGACGCAATGGGGCATCCATCTCGAGTATGCGGTGCAGCCCTCGCCGGACGGGCTGGCGCAGGCGTTTATCATCGGTCGCGAATTTGTCGGGAATAATCCCTCGGCCCTGATTTTGGGCGACAACATTTATTACGGCCATGGCCTCGACCAGAAACTGAACATGGCCAACGAGCGTTCGGCCGGCGCCACGGTATTCGCCTACCATGTGCTGGATCCGGAACGCTACGGGGTGGTGGAATTCGGCGCCGACCAGCAGGCGATCTCGATCGAGGAAAAGCCGGCACAGCCCAAATCGAATTACGCGGTGACCGGCCTGTATTTCTATGACCAGCAGGTATGCGATATCGCGGCCGGGATCCAGCCATCGGCGCGTGGCGAGCTGGAAATTACCGACGTCAATCGGGTGTACCTGGAATCGGGCGAACTGAGCGTGGAAGTGTTGGGACGCGGCATGGCCTGGCTCGATACCGGCACCCACGAATCGCTGCTCGATGCCTCGCAATTCATCGCCACCATCGAAAAACGCCAGGGCCTGAAAGTGGCGGTGCCCGAGGAAATCGCCTATCGTAAAGGATATATCGACGGCGCGGCGCTGGAAAAACTGGCGGCCCCGCTCAAGAAAAACGGTTACGGCCAATATTTGCTGCAGGTTCTTCAAGACAAGGTATTTTAATGAAAGTAGTTCCAACCGCCATGCCCGAAGTGCTGGTGCTCGAACCCCAGGTGTTCGGCGATGACCGCGGCTTCTTTTTCGAGAGTTTCAACGCGCGCCGTTTCGAGGAATTGACCGGGGTGCGCGCCCATTTCGTCCAGGATAACCATTCGAAATCGGCCAGGAATGTGCTGCGCGGCCTGCATTACCAGATCAGCCAGCCGCAGGGCAAGCTGGTGCGCGTGACGGCCGGCGCGATTTTCGACGTGGTGGTGGACTTGCGCAAGTCCTCGCCCTTTTTCGGCCGCTGGGTCGGGGTCGAATTGTCGGCCGAGAACCGGCGCCAGATCTGGGTGCCGCCCGGTTTCGCGCATGGCTTCGTGGTCACCAGCGACAGCGCCGAGTGCCAGTACAAGACCACCGATTACTGGGCGCCCGAATACGAACGCTCGATCCTGTGGAACGACCCGGCGCTCGACATCGACTGGCCGATCGGCGGCGCGCCCATGCTGTCGGGCAAAGACAGCCAGGGCAAGCTGTTGGCCGACGCGGACGTCTTCCCATGAAGATCCTGCTGACCGGCGCCAGCGGCCAGGTCGGATACGAGCTCGAGCGCAGCCTGCAGGGCCTGGGCCAGGTGGTCGCGGTCGACCGCGCACGCATGGACCTGGCCGACCTCGACCAGGTGCGCGACGTGATCCGCGCGGTGCGCCCGGACCTGATCGTCAACCCGGCCGCCTACACCGCGGTCGACAAGGCCGAGTCGGAACCCGCGCTGGCGCGCCGCATCAATGCCGAAGCGCCGGGCGTGATGGCGGCCGAGGCCAGGGCGCTGGGCGCGGCCATGGTGCAGTATTCGACCGATTACGTGTTCGACGGCAGCAAGGCGGGCGCCTATGTCGAGACCGATCCGACCGGCCCCATCAACGTGTACGGCCAGACCAAGCTGGAAGGCGAGCTGGCCATCGCGGCGGCCGGCGTGCCGCACCTGATCTTGCGCACCAGCTGGGTGTACGGCATGCGCGGCAAGAATTTCCTGCTGACGATGCTGCGCCTCGCCAGCGAGCGCGACGCCTTGCGGGTGGTCAGCGACCAGCACGGCGCGCCGACCTGGAGCCGGACCATCGCCGACAGTACCGCGATGGTGCTGGCGCAAGCCAAGGCCGGCGGCCCCGCCTGGTGGGAGGCGAATAGCGGCATTTACCACCTGAGCAGCCAGGGACAGACCACTTGGTGCGGCTTCACCGAAGCCATCGTCGAACAGGCGCGGCTGACATGCCGGGTCGAGCCGATCACCAGCGCCGACTATCCGGTGCCGGCGCGCCGGCCCAGCAATTCGGTGATGGATTCAAGCAAGCTCATCGACCGCTTCTGCGCGCTTCCGGAATGGCGGCGCGCACTCGCCTTATGCCTCGCTTGATATTATCTCCGCCGCTGTAAATATCCCGCATCCGGTCAATACAATGCCCTGAAGTCCGCGAGGATCGTCCGGTAATCCGGTACAATCATGGGCTTGACGCTAGGGCAAGCCATCTTTACAAAGGGCCATATTCCAGCAGGGGCCCTGTTGTGCCGGGACGGGCGCGCGCCGGTTCCGCGACTTTGCAGATAAAAAGATAATGTTTTCATTCCTTGTAAGTTTTGTTTCTTCCGCACTCCTCACCTTGCTCGTCATTAAGCACGCCCGCTTGCACGGTCCGGCGCTCGATGCCGATTTCGGCGCGGTGCAAAAAGTGCATGCGCACGAAGTCGCGCGCATCGGCGGCTTGCCGATTTTCCTGGCGGTGGTCATCAGTTCCGCGATTTCGATCTGGCGGGTGCCGGCCATGGCGCCCTGGCTGGTGTCCTTGCTGCTGTGCTCGGCGATTGCTTTTATCGGCGGCATCCTCGAAGACTATACCGGCAAAGTCAGTGCGATGCGGCGCCTGCTGCTGACCATGGCCGCGGCCCTGCTCGGGTATTACCTGCTCGATGCGAAACTCGATCGCATCGATTTACTGTTCGGCTCCTTCCCGATCGCCTATGCCTGGGCGGTGCTGCCGCTGACGGTGCTGGCGGTGGCCGGGATCGCGAATGCGGTGAATATTATCGATGGCTTTAACGGCCTGGCGAGCGTGGTCACGATTTGCATGCTGGTGTCGCTGGCCTATGTGGCGGCCCAGGTGGGCGACGTGTTCGTGCTGGTGGCGGCGTTGATGGTGGCGGGGGCCACCGCCGGCTTCCTGATCTGGAATTATCCGGTCGGCCTGATATTCCTGGGCGACGGCGGCGCCTACTTTATCGGTTTCATGCTGGGCGAGCTGGCGCTGTTGCTGGTAATGCGCAATCCGCAGGTGTCGACCTGGTATGCGGCGCTGCTGCTCATATATCCGACATTTGAAACCCTGTTTTCCGCCTATCGCCGCATGTTCTTGCGCGGCAAATCGCCGGCGATGCCCGATGGAATACATCTGCACAGTCTGATTTTCAGGCGTATCGTGCAATGGGCGGTGGGACGCCGGGAAGCGCGCGCCCTGATGCGCCGTAATTCGCTAACATCGCCCTACCTGTGGCTGTTTTCCTTAATGGCGGTTATTCCGGCAACCGTTTTCTGGAGGAATACGGGTATATTAATATTTTTCTGTTTGTTGTTCGTCGTCAGTTACGTGTGGTTATATGCGCGTATCGTACGATTCAAGTCCCCGCGCTGGCTGATTTGGCGCAAGAAGGACTAGTATTTAAACGCGGATGTAGTATATTGCGACAATTGGTGAGAATTCACTTAATCTGTTTCAACCCCACTTTCGAGGAACGATGATGGATCTGTCAAATATGTCCGTTGGTGACTTGCGTAATCTGCAGGACCAAATCAAGCAGGAAATGAAAAAGCGCGAGCACCAGGAAGTCGCTAAAGCGCGCGAACAAATCCTGGCCATCGCCCAGAGCGTCGGCGTGCCTTTGAAAGACCTGATCGGCAGCGGCATCCGCGCTAAAACCGGTACCGTCGCCGTGCGTTACCGCCACCCTGACAATTCGTCCCAGCAATGGACCGGCCGCGGCCGCCAGCCTAAATGGGTCAAGGAATGGGTCGAGGGCGGCAAATCGATCGACAAGCTGCGCGTATAAACGTTTTCCGGCTCGCCCGGGGCGGATTCCCGCCCCGTTCGCGGCAATAGCGGCGGGCGCGAATTGCCCATGCGCCCCGCTTGCCGCTACAATATCACTCCAAATCACCGGTCCCGCTTGCCGCCTGGCATACACAGGCCGCAGGCGCGCACCGCTTCTCGCCGCGCTCATCAAGGTAAAACACATGACGGTTCCGCTTTCCAAAACGATTTTCAAGGCTTACGACATCCGCGGCGTTATCGGCAGCACGCTGGATGCGGGCGTCGCGACGCAGCTGGGCCAAGCCTTCGGCCGGGCGGTGCTGGCCAAGGGCGAGCGCACGGTGGTGATCGGGCGCGACGGCCGCCTGTCCGGCCCCGACCTCGCCGCCGCGCTGGCGCAGGGCCTGCAGGCGGCCGGCGTCGACGTGATCGACCTCGGCGTGGTGGCGACCCCGATGGTCTACTACGGCACCCAGGTGCTGGAAGCGACGTCGGGCATCATGGTCACCGGCAGCCACAACCCGCCCAATTACAACGGCTTCAAGATGGTGCTGGCCGGCGAGGCGATCCACGGCGAGACCATCACCGCCCTGTATCGCAGCATCGTCGCGCATGACGGCAGCGCGGCCGCGACGCCGGGCGCTTACCGCAGCCATGACATCGCGGCCGCTTACCTGCAGCGCATCGTCGGCGACGTCAAGATCGCGCGTCCGATCAAGATCGCCGTCGATTGCGGCAACGGCGTGGCCGGCGCCTTCGCGGGCGACCTGTTCCGCGCCATGGGCTGCGAGGTCATCGAACTGTTTTGCGAAGTGGACGGCACCTTCCCCAACCACCATCCGGACCCCGCGCATCCCGAGAACCTGCAGGACCTGATCCGCTGCCTGCAAACGACGGATGCCGAAATCGGCATCGCCTTCGACGGCGACGGCGACCGCCTCGGCGTGGTCACCAAGGACGGCCAGATCATCTACCCGGACCGCCAGATGATGCTGTTCGCGGCCGACGTGCTGACCCGCCATCCGGGCGCGCAGATCCTGTACGACGTGAAATGCACGCGCCATCTCGCGCCGTGGATCGCGCAGCACGGCGGCGCGCCGCTGATGTGGAAGACCGGCCACTCGCTGGTCAAGGCCAAGCTGCGCGAAACCGGCGCCCCGCTGGGCGGCGAGATGAGCGGCCATATCTTCTTCAAGGACCGCTGGTACGGCTTCGACGACGGCCTGTATGCGGGCGCGCGGCTGATGGAGCTGCTGACCCGCGTGGCCGATCCCTCGGCCCTGCTCAACGCGCTGCCGCAGTCCGACAGCACGCCCGAGCTGCACCTGCACCTGGCGGAAGGCGAGAACGTGGAGCTGATCGAGAAGCTGCGCAGCGGCGCCCAATTCCCTGGCGCCGAACGCATCATCGACATCGACGGCCTGCGCGTGGAGTACGCCGACGGCTTCGGCCTGGCGCGCGCCTCGAACACCACGCCGGTGGTGGTGATGCGCTTCGAGGCCGAGACGCCGGAAGCGCTGCGCCGCATCCAGGGCGAATTCCGGCGCGTGATCGTGGCCGCCAAGCCCGACGCCCACCTGCCGTTCTGACCGCGGGCAGCCCTTGAATATCCTGTTGGTGAGGGTGTCGTCGCTGGGCGACGTGCTGCATAACCTGCCGATGGTGGCCGACATCCTGCGCCGCCATCCCGACGCGAACATCGACTGGGTGGTGGAGGAGGGCTACGTCAGCCTGGTGCGCCTGCATCCGCGGGTGCGCAAGATCATTCCGTTCGCGCTGCGGCGCTGGCGCAAAAGCCTGTTCGCCAAGGACACGCGGGCCGAAATCGCAGCCTTCTTCCGCACCCTGCGCGCAGAGCGTTACGACTACGTGTTCGACACCCAGGGCCTGCTCAAGACCGGCATCGTCATGGGCGCCGCGCGTCTTGCCCCGGGCGGCCAGAAGGTCGGCCTGGCCAACGGCAGCGAGGGCTCGGGTTACGAGGGCGTCTCGCGCCTGTTCCATACCAAAAGCATCCGGCTCGACCCGCGCACCCACGCCGTTGCGCGCGGCCGCCTGGTGGCCGGCGCGGCGCTCGGCTACGCGGTCGACAGCGCGCCCGACTTCGGCCTGCCGCCGCCCGACCTGTCGGCGCGGCCCGACTGGATGCCGCTGCAGGACTACGCCGTGTTCTTCCACGGGACCGCGCGCGACGCCAAGAAATGGGCACCCGCCAACTGGATCGCCACCGGCCGTGCGCTGGCGCCGATGCCGGTGCTGCTGGCCTGGGGCTCGGCCAGGGAAAAACGCGAAGCCGAAGCGCTCGCCGCCCAGCTGCCCAACGCGCGCGTGCTGCCCAAGCTGTCGATGGACGAGGCGGTGACGCTGGCGCGCAACGCGGCGCTGGCGATCGGCGTCGACACCGGCCTGACCCACATCGCCGCGGCCTTCCTGCGCCCGACCGTCGAACTGTATTGCGACTCGCCCAAGTGGAAGACCGAAGGCAACTGGTCGCCGCGCATCGTCAACCTCGGCGAGCGCGGCGCGCCCCCCTCGGCGGACGAGGTCATCGCCGCCGCCACCCGGCTGGCCGGCACCGCCTGATGGGGCGCGGCCTGTACTCGCTGCTGTGGCGCCTCGCGCTGCCGCTGGTGCTGGCGCGCCTGTGGTGGCGCGGCTTCAAGGAGCCCGGCTACCGCCGCCACTGGGCCGAACGGCTCGGCTTCTACGGCGCGCGCAGCGCGGGCTGGCACACGATCTGGGTGCATGCGGTCTCGGTCGGCGAGACGCGCGCCGCGGAACCGCTGGTCGATGCGCTGCTGGCCGCCTATCCCGACAGCCGCATCGTCCTGACCCACATGACGCCGACCGGGCGCGCCACCGGCAAGCAGCTGTTCGCCCATCATGGCGAGCGCCTGGTACAGTCCTACCTGCCGTACGATATGCAACCGATGGTCGAACGCTTCATCGCTTTTTTCGTGCCGCGCATCTGCATCCTGATGGAGACCGAGGTGTGGCCGAACCTGGTCGCGGCCTGCGCCCGCCGGCGCGTGCCGGTGGCGCTGGTCAACGCACGCCTGTCCGAGCGCTCGTTGCGGCGCGGTCGGCGCTTCGGCGCGCTGATGACCGAGGCCGCGCGCGGCATCGCGCTGGTCGCCGCACAGACCGAGGCCGATGCGGCGCGCGTGCGCTCGCTGGGCGCGCCGCGCGCCGACGTCACCGGCAGCATCAAGTTCGACGTGGTGGCGCCCCCCGCCGCGCTGGAGACCGGCGCCTGGCTGCGCGCGCGCATCGGCTCACGCCCGGTGCTGCTGTGCGCCAGCACCCGCGACGGCGAAGAGGAACTGCTGCTCGACGCCTGGCGCGCCATGCCGCAGCGGCCGCCGCACATGCTGCTGGCGATCGTGCCGCGCCATCCGCAACGCTTCGACGAGGTGGCCAGGCTGGCCGAAGCGCGCGGCTTGAGCGTGCAGCGCCGCTCGCAACTCGGGCCGCGGGACGCTGTGGCAACCGACATCCTGCTCGGCGACTCGATGGGCGAGATGTTCGCCTACTACGCGGCCTGCGACTGCGCCTTCATCGGCGGCAGCCTGCTGCCCTTGGGCGGCCAGAACCTGATCGAAGCCTGCGCCCTCGGCAAGCCGGTGTTGGTTGGACCCCACACTTTTAATTTCGCCGAAGCGACCGAGGCGGCCGTGGCGGCCGGCGGCGCGCTGCGCGTGGCCGATGCCGGCCAACTGCTGCAAGCCGCCGCCACGCTGCTGTCGGACCCCGCCAAACGTAGCGCGATGGGCGAACGCGCGGCCGGATTCGCCGGCCGGCATCGCGGCGCGACCCTGCGCACGCTTGAATTACTGCGCCCTTTAATTCACTAGCAATTTGTTACCATGTTCCCCTCACAGCGCCGATTCCGGGCGCTTATAAGAACAAACTGGGGATGTGCATGTTGTGGTTCAATCACCCGAAGCTGGCCGCTACCGCGCTGGCGCTCGATACGCCCGTGATCGATGCCGCGCCGCCCGGCGCCGAAGATGACTGCCGGTTACCCGCGCCGCTGCGCTTTTCGGTACGTTACGCGCTGGCCGAGTATCTGAGTTTCATGTGGCAGCATGCGGGCTACCTGATACGCCGGCGCCGCGTCGGCCGCGCGGCGGGCTGGTGCCTGCAGGCTAAAAGCACCTCGGCCGCCGCGTTGCATTTCGTGGCGCAGGGCCGCGCGCGCCGCATCTACGAATTCACGATCGACGAACACGGCATCGTGCGCGCCAGCCCGCGCGGCGTCACGCTGGTGAAGTGGGACCAGGTCAAGGCGGTGCGCCGCTACACGCGCGGCTACCTGCTGGTGCTGGCCCAGGGCACCTTGCCGATCCCGTTCCGCTGCCTCGAGCTGGCGCAGATGACGGCGATGGACGGCTGGTTCAGACAGGCGGCGCCGCGATAAACGCCGGCAGTTGTTCGGCGCGCGCCGAATGCGCGGCCAGCGCCGGGAAGGCCGGCGCGAGGATGGCGTCCGGCAGCATCAGCTGGGTGAAGCGCCAGGCCGCCGCCGTCGTGATGCCGGCCTGGTTGATCGATGCGCTCTCGCAGGCCAGCGGATGGCGCTCCACCTCGCCCTCCAGCGCCGACAGCGCCGCGATCAACTGCTCGTGGATGCTCGAAACCCACGGCTCGTACTGTTTTTCGGCCGGCCGCATGCGCCGCTCGTACACTGTCTGCACGGTCTTCTCGCAGGCCGCCAGCGCCAGTCCGATCAGCTTGAGCGCATGGCGGCGCTGCGCCGCGCGGGTCGGCATCAGCGATTGCCCGGCCAGGGTTTCGAGGTAGTCGATGATCAGGGTCGAGTCCATCAGCAGCTCGCCGTCGTCGCAGACCAGGGTGGGCGCCTTGACCACCGGGTTGATCCGCTTGAACTGGTCGTAAGTGCTGAACACCGAGATCGACTGATGGGCGTAGGAGAGTCCCAACAGCTGCATCGAAATCGCCACCCGGCGCACGTACGGCGAGTCCAGCATTCCTATCAATTGCATCGTATTCTCCCTGGTTAGTCGGCGAACATCACAGGCAGCTCCTGCGAGCGTTTGCGTAGCGCGCTCTTGGCGCCGTCGTAGTCGGGATACACCGACTCCACGGTGGCCCAGAAGCGCGGGCTGTGATTCATTTCCAGCAGGTGCGCCAGTTCGTGCGCCACCACGTAGTCGATCAGCGGCAGCGAGAAGTGGATCAGGCGCCAGTTGAGGCGGATATTACCCTCCACCGTGCAGGAGCCCCAGCGCGTGCCGGCCGAGGACAGCGCCATCGAGTTGTAGCCCACGCCGAGCCGCTCGGCATACACGTCGAGCCGTTCGGCGAACACCCGCTTGGCTTCGGCCTGGAACCAGATCCTCACGCGCTCCTGCAACTGCCATTCCGACAAGCCGGGCACCACGCCGACGGTCAGCTGGCGCAGCACCGGGTCGAATACGCAGCGGCTGCGCGGCGCTTCCTCCAGCCGCAGGGTGATCTCGCCGCCCATGTAGGGCAGCTCGGCGCCGTCGGCCCACTGGATCGGCGGCTTCTCCTGGCGCTGCGCGCGGCGCTCGCCGCGTTCGTGCAGCTTGGAGAGGATCCAGCGCTGCTTGGCGCGGATCGCATTGTCGATCTCGGCGAGGGTGACGCGCTTGGGCGCTGTCACGCGCAGGCCGTCGTCGTCGATCATGAAGCCGATCGAGCGGCGCGACGAGCGGCGCAGTTCATAGTCGAGGTGATGGATGCCAAGCTGGATGCGGCGCAGCGGCGGGGCGTTGGGTGCGCGCGGCGGCGCGGGAAGCGTGATGCGAGGCGGCGCGGGCGGCGCCTTGAATAGCGGTTGGGGCGACGGGGACGGCTTTGCGGCAGGTTCGAGCGCCGCAAAAAAATCCTGCGCAAAGAGTTCGAGTTGCTGGCCGTTGATCTTCGGTGACGTCATGTTCTGCTGCGGTGTCGATGCTCGGATCAGGGCGCCGATCTCGCTCAACCAGCGCTGTAGGCGTGGGGCGAAATGACGCGCATTTCTGATTCTATCCAATTTTCTACCTCTTGCATCAAGCTGTCGGGAGTGTGGTTTTCCGGCGATATCGGTTTGCCGATCGATACCGTGATCACACCGGGACGTTTCAGGAACGACTTCTTGGGCCAGCATTCACCCGAATTATGCGCGATCGGCACGACCACCGCGTTGGTTTCTATCGCCAGCCGCGTGCCGCCGCTTTTGTACTTGCCTTTTTGTCCCACCGGGATGCGGGTACCTTCGGGGAACATGATAATCCATTGTCCGTCCGCGAGCCGGCGTTTGCCATGCGCCACCACATGCTTGAAGGCGTTCTTGCCTTGCTTGCGGTCGATCGGGATCATGCGCAGCAGCGCCATGCCCCAGCCGAAGAAAGGTATGTACAAAATCTCTTTCTTGAAAACGTAGACCAGCGGCCGCGTCATGTTCGGCAGCAGGAAGATGGTCTCCCACGCCGACTGGTGCTTCGACAGCAGGATCGCCGGCGCGTCGGGCAGGTTGTCGTAGCCCTTGAACTGATAGCGGATACCGCATATGACCTTGGCGCACCAGATCACGAACACGTTCCAGCGCGAGGTGACCCAGAACCGCTTGTTGTACGGCAGCGGCGCGGCAAGCGAGCACACGCAGGTAACCCAGATCACGGTGGCCAGCACCATCACGATCATGAACAGCAGGGAACGCAGGAACAGGGCGGTATTGCGCAATGAAGTCTCCGGGTAGTAGCTAGTTCGGCACGGGGGCCGGTGTGGTCTTGAGCAGCGCGTCGACCATCGCGGCGAGGTCGGGGAACACCTGGGTGCCGGGCGGCAGGCCGCCGGTCTCGCGCGTCTTCTGGCCTTTGCCGGTCAGGACCAGGTAGGGCACGCAGCCGCTGACGAAGCCGGCCTGCAGGTCGCGCAGCGAGTCGCCGACCGTCGGCACGCCCTTCAGGCTGATCTTGAAGCGCTTCGAAATCTCTTCGAACATGCCGGCCTTCGGCTTGCGGCAGTCGCAGTTGTCGACCGCAGCATGCGGGCAGAAGAAGATGGCGTCGATCGCCGCGCCGACTTGCTGGGCGGTGGTGTGCATCTTCTGGTGGATCGCGTTGAGGATGGTCATGTCGAACAGTTCGCGCGCGATGCCGGACTGGTTCGAGGCGACGATCACGCGGTAGCCGGCCTGGTTCAGGCGCGCGATCGCCTCGAGCGAGCCGGGAATCGGCACCCATTCGGCGGGCGATTTGATGAACTCGGACGAATCATGGTTGATGACGCCGTCGCGGTCGAGGATGATCATCTTCATGCCATGTCCTCCCTCATGCAGCCAGCTTCGAGATGTCGGCCACCCGGTTCATCATGCCGTGCAGCTGCGACAGCAAGGCCAGGCGGTTGTTGCGCAAGGCTTCGTCTTCGGCCATCACCATCACGTCGTTGAAGAAGGCGTCGACCGCATCGCGCAACTGGGCCAGCGTCTTCAGCGTGGCGGTGAAGTCGTCGCGCGAGTAGGCCGCGTCGACTTCCGGGCGCACCTTCAGGATCGCCGCGTACAGCGCGCGCTCGGCCGGCTCGGCCAGCAGCTGGTCGTCGACCGCGCCGGCCGTGACCGTGGTCTTCTTCAGGATGTTGGTGATGCGCTTGTTGGCGGCCGACAGCGGCGCGCTCTCCGGCAGTTCGGCGAACGCGTGCACCGCGTCGAGCCGCCTGACGATGTCGCCGAGGAAGCGCACGTCGGCCGCCAGCACCGCCTCGACTTCGTTGACCGAGAAGCCGCGCTCGCGCAGCATGCCGCGCAGGCGGTCGATCATGAAGGCCCCGATTTCGCCGCGCGCGTCGGTGAAGCCGGGACGCTGTGCGAACACCTCGACCGCGTCGGACAGCAGGTCGGGCAGCAGCACCGGCAGGCGCTTCTCGACCAGCATGCGCAGCACGCCCAGCGCGTGGCGGCGCAGTGCGAACGGGTCCTTCTCGCCGGTCGGCTGCAGGCCGATGCCCCAGATGCCGACCAGGGTCTCGAGCTTGTCGGCCAGCGCCACCGCGGTGCCCGAGTTGGTGCTGGGCAGCGCATCGCCGGCAAAGCGCGGCTGGTAGTGCTCGGACGCGGTCAGCGCCACTTCTTCCGGCTCGCCGTCGTTGCGCGCGTAGTAGGTGCCCATGATGCCTTGCAGCTCGGGGAACTCGCCCACCATGTCGGTCAGCAGGTCGGCCTTGGCCAGCAGCGCGCCGCGCTCGGCCAGCGCGACGTCGTAGCCGAGGCGCCTGGCGATCGCGCCGGCCAGCGTCTTCACGCGTTCGGTGCGCTCGGCCTGCGTGCCCAGCTTGTTGTGGTAGACCACGTTCGACAGCAGCTTCACGCGCTCGGCCAGCGGCTTCTTCTTGTCCTGCTCGAAGAAGAACTTGGCGTCGGACAGGCGCGGACGCACCACCCGCTCGTTGCCGCCGATGATGTGCCGCGGGTCGCCGGTGGCGATGTTCGAGACGATCAGGAAGCGCGAGCGCAGCTTGCCGCCGGCGTCGGTCAGCGCGAAATACTTCTGGTTGGTCTGCATCGTGAGGATCAGGCATTCCTGCGGCACGGCCAGGAACTCCTCCTCGAAGCGGCACTCGTAGACCACC
>Ga0193702_1000367_pt1 | contig 16342 bp, 9 predicted proteins | sample U3a1metaG_FD_143060 | JGI IMG/M metagenome (GOLD analysis project Ga0193702, IMG submission 143060) | Soil microbial communities from a riparian zone of the East river system, Colorado, United States - U3a1 | ecosystem: Environmental > Terrestrial > Soil > Riparian zone | place: USA: East River... | reverse complement strand
CAGCGCGGCATCGGCCGCCGCGGTCTCGGCTTCGAGCGCGGCGCGCGCCTCGGGGCCCTGCGGCGTGTGGTCGGCCAGGCGCGCCGTCAACTGCTGCATCGCCAGCTGTTCGGCCTTGTAGCGCTCATACGCGCGCTTCGAGATCTGGCTGTAGATCGCGCTGCCGGTCAGGGTCTCCAGCAGTTCGCCGCGCTCGTTTTCTTCGGTCTTGAGGAAGGCCGAGAATTCGTTCTGCGCCAGCAGCACGGCGCGCGTGAACTGTTCGAACGAGAGGCCGACGCGCTGCACGATCTCCAGCGCCACCTCGGTCTTGGTGCCGCCCAGCGCGGCCAGTTCGGGCAGGCGGTGCAGGCTCATGCCGGCCTTCATCAAGCCGCCGTTGATCTTGCCGCGCGAACGGCGCACGCTCCAGCGCGCGCGGTAGCGGACGCCGTCGTTGCCGATGAAATCGACCTCGGCGTGACCCTCGGTGGCGCCGCGCCGCAGCAGGTTGCGCGGGTCCTGCGCCGACACCGTCTCGTCGCCCACGTCGGGCAGCAGGCTGGCGTTGCGCGCGGTCTTGAGCAGGCGCGGCGTCGAGTCGTACAGCGCCAGGCAGAGGGCGTCGAGCAGGGTGCTCTTGCCGGCGCCGGTCGGCCCGCTGATCGCGAACAGGCCCGAGGAGGCCAGCGGCTCCTGCTCGAAATCGACCGTGAATTCGTCGGCCAGCGAGGCCAGGTTGCGGCCGCTGATTTTCAGGATCCTCATGCGGCGCGGTCCACCATCAACTCGGCGAAGGCGCTCAACTGATCATCCGGCGCGTCCTCGCCGAACTTTTGCTGGTACAGGCGGCGGAAGATGTCGTCCGGCTGGAGCTGGGCCAACTGGTCGAGCGAGAGCACGGTGCTGTCGGCGCCCGCCGCCGCGTTCTTGCGGGTCGGTTCGATCTTCGCCAGCCGCACCGGCTTGCCGGCGATCGCCGCCTCGATCCGGCCGCGCAGGCCCGGCTCGGGCGCGTCGAGCAGCACCCGCACTTCGAGGTAGGGCTGGGCGAATTGCGGCAGCATCGGCAGCTCGAGCGCGGCCAGCGCGGCGAGCGCCTGTTCCAATGGCGCGGGCTGCGGTGGCACGCGCAGCAGGTCGACCGCGCGCGGCACCGGCAGCGGCGTGACCTCGCGCAGCGCGCCCTCGGCCAGGTCGACGCGCAGCACCTGATGGCGGTAACCGACTTCGGAAAACGACAGCGGCAGCGGACTGCCCGAATAACGCAGGTGCTCTTTCTGGCCGACGCGCTGCGCCAGGTGCAGATGGCCCAGCGCGGCGTAGGCGATGGCCGGATCGAACATGGCCGAGGGCAGCGCCTCGCTGCCGCCGATCACGATGCGGCGTTCGGAGTCGAGCGAAGCCTGGCCATCGACCATGTGGCAGTGGCCCATCGCGACGATCGCCTGACCCGGCGCGCGCTTGGTCTGGGCGTGGGCGAAGGCCTGCGCATACAGCAGCGCGATGCCGCTCAAATACGGGTCGGCGCCGTCCGCGCCTTGTTCCGGCGAGGCGCGCGGCACGTCGCCCGGCCGCAGGAAGGGGATCGCCAGGCACCAGGCCTGTACCGCGCCGTCCCCGCCGCGCAGGGGGATCACCAGCCGGTCGAGGTCGATCGCGCCGTCGCCGTTGCGCACGATGTGGCCGATGACGGTGGTGCCGTGCGCCGCGAGCAGCGGGCCGGGCGCCTCCATCCTGCCCGGCGAGTCGTGGTTGCCGGCGATGACGACGATCTCGAGCTGCGGCGCGCGCGCGCGGGCCTGCTGCAGGAAGGTGTACAGCTGCTTGTGCGCGGCGGCCGACGGATTGGCGTTGTCGAACACATCGCCCGCGATCAGCAGCGCGTCGGCCTGCTCGGCCACGATGGTCTCGAGCAGCCAGTCGAGGAAGCACTGGTGCTCGTAGGCGCGCTCGTAATTGTGCAGGGTCTGGCCGAGATGCCAGTCGGAGGTGTGCAACAGCCGCATGGGATGCAGGGAGTGGACGACAATTCGCTACTATAGCTGATCCGCGTGGGCATCTTCGATACCCACCCTACGTGCGGTAGGGTGGGTATCGAAGATGCCCACGCGTTTTCACGCGGCGACGCGGCAGCACGTAGGGTGGGTATCGAAGATGCCCACGCGTTTTCACGCGGCGGCGCGGTAGCACGTAGGGTGGGTATCGAAGATGCCCACGCGTTTTCACGCGGCGGCGCGGCAGCACGTAGCGTTTTCATGCGGCGGCGCGGCAGCACGTAGGGTGGGTATCGAAGATGCCCACGCGTTTTCACGCGGCGACGCGGCAGCACGTAGGGTGGGTATCGAAGATGCCCACGCGTTTTCACGCGGCGACGCGGCAGCACGTAGCGTTTTCATGCGGCGACGCGGCAGCACGTAGGGTGGGTATCGAAGATGCCCACGCGTTTTCACGCGGCGGCGCGGTAGGTGTTGCGGCCGGCTTGCTTGGCCTGGTACAGCAGCATGTCGGCCTGTTTCAGCAGGGCCTCGGGATCGAGCGCGCCATCCTGGTAGAAGGTCAGCCCGATGCTGGCCGAGACCGACACCGTGGCGCCTTCGAGCTCGAACGGGGCCTGCATCGCGCTGACGATCTTGGCCGCCGTGATCGACGCATCCTCGCGCCGCGTGATCTTTTCCATGATGATGGTGAACTCGTCGCCGCCCAGCCGCGCGATGGTGTCGCTGGCGCGCAGGGTGTGCGTCAGGCGCGCCGAAAATGCCTTCAGCAACTGGTCGCCGACGTTGTGGCCATAGGTGTCGTTGACCGGCTTGAAGCGGTCGATGTCCATGTACATGACCGCCATCAGGTGGCCGTCCTCGGCGCTCTCGTTCATCGCGGCAGCCAGCTTTTGCTGGAAGCCGGCACGGTTGGTCAGGCCGGTCAGGGCATCGACCTGGGCCAGTTTCAGCAGTCGCCTTTTCTCGCGCTTCTGCGAGCTGATGTCCTGCCGCATGACGTGGAAGCCGACCACCGTCGCGCCGTCCTCGCCGACCTGCGGGATGTAGGTGACTTCCAGCGTGCGCTCGACGCCGTCGCTTTCGTCGTGCTCCTCGAACATCAACGTCTCGCCCTGCAGCGCGCGCACGATGTAGGGCTGCAGCACCGCGTAGCGCTTCTCGCCGACCGTGGCGCGGATGGTCATGCCCGGCACCTGCGCGTCCTCGCGCCGGAACTCGCGTTCGTAGGCGATGTTGTGAAAGCGGTAGACCTGGTTGGCGTCGATGTAGGCGACCATCGCCGGCAGCGTGTCGGCGATGGTGCGCAGGCGCGACTCGCTTTCGCGCAGCGCCAGCTCGGCCTCGTGGCGGCGCGTGACGTCTTCGGCGATGCACAGCACGTATTCGGGCCGGTCGTATTCGTCGAACAGCGGCAGCGACACCGTATGCAGGTAGTGCAGGCTGCCGTCCGGTCCCAGGAAGGGCTTTTCGGGCAGGTCGATCAGCATCGGCGTGGCCAGCATGGTGCGGTCTTCGTCCGCGTTGCACAGCGCGAAGCCGGGCGGGAAGGCGGCGCAATCGGTCTTGCCCACCACCTGCGCCGCGCGGTAGCCGGTAAGCGTTTCGGCCGCGTTGTTCCACACCACCATGCGGCCGAAGCTGTCGGGTCGCAGGCTCTTGACGTAAATGAGCTGGGGCAGATGGTCGATCAGCGATTGCAGGAAGCCGCGGTTGGCGCGGATCTCGATCTCGGCCTGCTTGCGCGCCGTGATGTCGCGCGAGGTGATCGCCACGCCCTCGGCGATCGGCACGATCTGGTGGTGGACCCAGCGCGCGTCCTCGGCGCCGGGGCGCACTTCGATTTCCTCCTCGAGCGGACGGCCGGCGGCCATCACCTGCACGAAGCGGTCCCGGAAGCCGGCCTTGCTGAAGCGCGGCAGCAGCGCGAAGGCTTTCTGCCCGAGCAGTTCGGCACGCGGCTTGCCGAGCATGTGCGCGGCCTTGTCGTTGATGTCGACGACCACGAAGTCTTCGATCGCGCCGTCCTTGCCGCGCCAGGCGCGCAGGAACAGCACCCCATCGAGGCTGCCGTCGGCCGCGGCGCGCAGCGAGGCCTGGGCGTCGTGCGCGGCGCGGATGCTGGCGCGCAGGCGCGCGCTCTGGGTCATCAGCACGCCGGTGATGAGCGCGATCAGCAGCGTGGCCGCGGCCGCGGTCCACCGGTAGATCGCGCGGTGCCGGTCGAAACGCGCCATCGCGGCCTGCGCGCCGATGCCGACCACCGCGGCCAGCCCGTAGCGCGGCATGTCGGAGTAGCCGTAGATGCGGGCGGTGTGGTCGAACGGCCCGGTGACGACCACCTCGCCGGCGGCGCCGGGCGCGGCGCGCACCGGCGTGAAGTCGACCCGGTCGCTGATGAACAGGCGTTCGCCGGCACGCGCCACCGACAGGCCGCTGTCGCGGCTCATGAGCACCAGCGCGCCGTGCCCGTCGATGCTCAGGCGGTCGTAGTCGTCGACGAAATACATGGGGTCGATCATGATCAGCACGACGCCGGCGAAATTGCCCTTGCGGTCGTTCAGGCGGCGCGCCACCTGGATCTGCCATTTGTTGGTGGCCGGTTCGATCAGCGGCGTGGAAAACAGCGGCAGGTCGGCGGGACCGGCAGCCAGGGTCTGGAAGTAGGCTTCGCCGGCCACGCTGGGCGGCATGATCGCGTGCACGGTCTCGGTCACCCTGCCGTTGCGGTCGATCAGCGCCAGCGGCAGCGCGAGGCGCGCGGGCAGCACGCTGTCCATCAGGCCGTTGCGGCGGGTGAATGCGGCCAGCGTGAAAAGCCCGCCGCCCGCTTCGTAGGCCAGTTTGAACAGCTGGGTGGCGTGGTCGGTCTGGCGCAGGATGTGGCCGACATGCTCGTCCAGCACGCGCGCCAGCGCCTGGGCGGCGGCGCGCGCTTCGTTGCGCGCCGCATGCCGCTCGACCTCGACCTGATACAGCACCGCCGCCCACATCGCCGCCAGCAGCGACAAGGCAAAAGCCGGCAGCAGCAGCACGCGTGACAGGCGGCGCGCCCGGTGGCGGAACGCGCCGGCTGGCTTGATCAAGCGTCCCCTTGTCAGGCTGGAAATCATCGAGTACATCGCTCGTTCTTGGTACGTACATTCTGCGCGCAAATGTCGGCGTTTTGTACAGGCCGCTAAAAAAAACATGCGGCACGGGCACAGGGTGTCGAATCGTCATTAAAATGGCGGCATGAGCGAACCGATCCTGTCCGTGGCCGCCGCGCGTGCCCTCCATCTCGCCGCCCAAGGCATGTTGCAGCCGCGCCGGCGCAAGGCCGCCAAGGCCGACGTGCTGGACACCATCCGGCGCATGGGCATGCTGCAAATCGATACCATCAGCGTGGTCGCGCGCAGTCCCTACCTGGTGTTGTGGAGCCGGCTCGGCGACTACGATCCGGCGTGGCTGGAGCAGCACCTGGCCGAGGGCCGCCTGTTCGAATACTGGGCGCACGAAGCGTGCTTCCTGCCGATCGAGGATTACGGCCTGTACCGGCACCGCATGATCGACCCGGCCGCGATGGGCTGGAAGTATTCGGAAAGCTGGATGCGCGAGCGCGCGGACGAGGTGGCCGCGGTGCTCGATCACATCCGCAGCAAGGGGCCGGCGCGCTCGTCGGATTTCGAGCGCACCGATGGCCAGTCCGGCGGCTGGTGGGGATGGAAGCCGGAAAAGCGCTCGCTCGAAGCGCTGTTCACCGCCGGCGCGCTGATGATCGCGCGGCGCCACAACTTCCAGCGCGTGTACGACCTGGCCGAGCGCGTGCATCCGGGCTGGGACGACCGCCGGATGCCGGCGATGGACGAGACCCGGCGCCAGTTCGTGCTGCGCGCGGTGAAGGCGCTTGGGGTGTGCAAGGCGGCCTGGATCGCCGACTACCACCGCACCCGGCGCCCGCACCTCGACCCCGAGCAGCTGGTCGCGCGCGGCGAACTGCTGCGCGCCCGCGTGGCCGGCTGGGACCAGCCGGTCTACCTCCATCCCGACCACCGCGAGCTGGCGCAGCGCGCCGCGGCCGGACAGCTGGCGGCCAGCGCGACCAGCATTCTGTCGCCGTTCGACCCGATCGTCTGGGACCGCCGGCGCGCGCTGGAACTGTTCGATTTCGACTACCGCCTCGAGTGCTACACGCCGGCCGCGAAGCGCGTCTTCGGTTACTTCACGCTGCCGATTCTGCGCCGCGGCGCGCTGGTCGGCCGGGTCGACGCCAAGGCCCACCGGCGCGCGCGCGTGTTCGAGCTCAAGTCGCTGGTGCTGGAGCCGGGCGTGCGGCTCAGCGAACGTTTCACGCGCGACCTCGCGGGCGCGCTGCAGCGCTGCGCCGACTGGCACGGCTGCCCCGCGGTGGTGGTCGGCGCGACCCAGCCGGCGAGCTTCGCGCCCCTGCTCCAAGTTGCGCTGGGGAACGATTTGGCCGAGGCCGGCGAGGCGGCTTGACCCGTAAAGTTTGCGCTAGATCAAAGCCGATTTGTCGAGGTTCCTTACACTTGTCTTTTCGGGCTGATGACTAAACAGAAATTCCTCAAGCCTGTTCAAAACTACCACATCCCGCACGGCGAGAAGCTGCGCGCCCACGCGGCCGGGCAGCGCGCCGGCGTGAAATTTCTGAGGAGAACTAATGTTAACAGCGACCTATACCCTGGTGTCACTTTCGGTCGAGCAGGCGAGCGTGCGGGTGAGTCTGCAATCCCTGCAAAAAGTCCTGCAGTCCAATTTCATCCATCTGAATGCGCTGAGCCCGGCGCAGGTCGAGTACGCCTGCGATGCGCTGCGCCACCTGTACGACAGTTTTCACTGGCGAAAGATTGAACAATTCCTCATCCCGGCGGTGCGGCGCGCCACGCGCGAAGCCGACCTGCTGCTGCAAGAACTCGAGGTCCTGAGCCAGCTCGCGGCCGACGCCCTGGGTGCGATCGCCGAGCGCATGGCCGACATCGCGATCGATACCCACGGCCGGGTGCTCGAATTCTGCGGCGCGGTCGATGCCTTCTCCGGCGCGCTGCTCGCGCGCATGGAGCGCGAGGAACGCGAGCTGTTCCCGGTGGCGCGCGCCGTCATCTCGGGCGAGGTCTGGTTCGCGATCGCCAACCAGATGCTGGCGCACGACGCGTACGTACAAGAGAGCCGGCCGCGCGAGCCGATCTTGCTGGGCCACTCGGGCCTGCGCGCGCCGCGCGAGCTGCCACGACGGGAGGGCAAGCCGGCCGCCGCCGCGCACTGAGCGGCAATGCGGCCGCCGGCCGTAGCAAAGCCGACCTTCTCGCGATGAACTTGCTATGATGGCGGTTTTGAATGATCGATCCCACGTCATGTTCGAATTCCTTTTCAAGCGACCGGGCGACAAGCCGGACGAGACGCCTGGCGGTCAGGCCGGGCAGCCGGACCAGGCGGCGCCCGCGGCCGGTGCGCAACGCGCGCTGCAAGCCGAGAAGGTGAAGGAACTGGCCGGCGACGAAGCGGCGGCGGCCGAGTTCGTCCTGCATTCCGAATTTTCCGAGCTGCGCCTGGCCGCGGCGGAGTTCATCCATTCGCCGGCCCAGCTCGAACGGGTGCACGCCGCGATCCGCAACACCGACCGCCGCGTGGCCAAGCTGCTGCAGTCGCGGCTCGACGCGATCCGCCATCACCAGGCCGAACTGCAACGCGGGCAGGCCTGCATCGAGCAGGCGCGCCAGTTGCTGGGCGAAGAAAAACTCACGCCCAACCACGTCGCCGAGCTCGACCGCAAATGGTCGGTCATCGCCGCGCCCGAACTGGTGCAGGAATTCGATGCCGCGCGCGCCGCCTTGTCGCAGCGGCTCGAAACCCAGGTGCTGCTGCAGCGCGCGATGATCGACAGCCTGTCCGAATTGCGCAAGCTCGAAAAGAGCGGCATGCCGGCGGCCGAGCTGGCGGCCCGCCTCGAACAGATGGCGGCGACCCACGCGGCCGCGCTGCTCGCGCCCGAGCACGCCTCGCTGCCGCGCAACCTGATCAATGAATTCGCCACCGTGCATGGACGGGTGTCCGGTTCGCTGGCCGCGCTCGAACTGAGTCAGGCCGCGCTGGCCGCGCGCGAGGCGGCGCTGGCCGAGTGGGAGAGCGCGCCGCCGTCCGAGCTCAGCGCCGATACCGTCCGCAAGGCCTGGCGCCAGCTGGCGGCCGCGCCCGAAGGCGAGGCCGCCGCCGCGCTGCAGCAGCGCTGCGAGGCGCTGCTGGCCACGCTGCCGCCGCCGCTCCAGCCGCTGCGCGAGGAGCGCAGGGCCAAGGAGACGCGCCCCGCCGCGCAAGCCCCCGACCAGCACTTCCTCGACATGCTCGAGGCGATGGAGGCGGCCCTGCAGCAAGGCTCGCTCGGCACCGCGGCCGAACTCGACAAGATGCTCAAGGATGTCAAGGGCATTCGCCTGAGTCCGGCGCAATCGGAGCGCATCGCGCACGCGCGCGGCGAGCTCAAACGCCTGTCGGACTGGGCGCGCTGGGGCGGCAATGTCTCGCGCGAAGAATTGATCAAGGCGGTCGAACAACTGCCGGCGCAAAAACTGGCGATGAGCGAACTGGCCAAGAAAGTCGGCAGCATGCGCGACCGCTGGAAGGCGCTCGACACCCTGTCCGGCGCCGCGCCCAAGAGCCTGTGGGAGCGCTTCGACACGGCCTGCACCGCCGCTTACGCGCCGGCCGCGGCCCACTTCAAGCACCTGGCCGACGAACGCCACATCAATGCCGCCAAGGCCCAGGCGCTGATCGACGAAGCCGCGGCCGAAACCGCCAAGCTGGGCGCGGACGACGGCGTCGACTGGAAGCACATGGCCACCACGGTGCAGCGCCTGCGCCTCGGGTGGAGCCACCTCGGCGCGATCGACCGCAAGGAAAAGAAGCGCCTCGACCAGGAATTCGGCGCCGCGCTCACTATCCTGCAAGGCCCGCTGGAAGAGCAGCGCAAGGGCGAGGTCGCGCAGCGCGAAGCCCTGATCGAACAGGCGCTGGCGCTCAACCCGCAGGACCGCCATGCGCTCGATACCTTGCGCGCGCTGCAGGAGCGCTGGCAGGAGCACGCGCGCGCGCTGCCGCTCGAACGCAAGGCCGAGCAGGCGCTGTGGCAGCGCTTCCGCGCGGCCTGCGACGCGGTGTTCAGCAAGCGCAAGGAGAGCGCGCATGCGGCCGATGCCGAACGGCGCGCGCACCAAACGGCCAAGGAAGCGATCTGCGTCCGGCTCGAGACGGCCGCCGCGGACATCGACGCGGCCGGCGCCGCCAGGCTGCTGCGCGAGGCCGCCAGCGAATGGCATGCGATCGGCGCGGTGCCGCGCGCGAACGAGGCCAAGCTCGAGAAGCGCTATCACGCCGCGATCGCCGGCATCCAGCACACGCTCGACGCGGCCAAGCGCAGCGCCGGCCTGGCGCAGGCCAGCGCGCTGCGCGACAAGCTGCGCCTGTGCCAGGCGCTGGAAGAAGCGGTGGTCGCCACCGACGTGCCGGACAGCGCCGACTGGAACGCGCGCTGGTCCGCCTTGCCCGCGCTGAGCGCCGATTACGAACGCGCGCTGCAGGCCCGCTTCGCTGCGGCGCTGGCCGCGCTTGCGGCGCCCGCCGCCGGCCGCGACGCCTACGCCCGCCTGCTCGAACAGAACCGCCCCATGCTGCAGCAGGAAATCCTGCGGCTGGAAATCGCGGCCGGGGTCGACAGCGGCAGCGAGTTCGCGCGCGAGCGCCTCAAGCTGCAGGTCGAGGTGCTGCAATCGTCGCTCAAATCGGGCCAGAAGCCGGTCACCCAGGCGGCCCAGTTGCTGCAGCTGTGCGCGATGCCGGCGCTGGTCGATGCGCGTACCGCCTCGCGCATCGAACACCTGTTCGCGCGCACCGCCCGGGAGGCCAGATGAATTCCGCCTTGGCGACGGTGCGCGTGCAAACCGCGGACTTCGACCTCAGCACGGAAATCGCCGCCCTGCGCGCCGCGGACCCGCGCGTCGGCGCGGTGGTCAGCTTCGTCGGCACCGTGCGCGACATCAACGCGGGCGCCAGCGTGGCCGAGATGGAGCTCGAACACTATCCCGGCATGACCGAGCAGGCGCTGGAACAGATCGTGGCCGACGCCAAGGCGCGCTGGCCGCTGGCCGCCGCGCTGGTGATCCACCGCGTCGGTCCCTTGAAACCGATGGACCAGATCGTGCTCGTGGCTTGCTCCGCGATGCATCGCGGCGAGGCCTTCGCCGCCTGCGAATTCATCATCGACTACCTGAAGACCGAAGCCCCGTTCTGGAAAAAGGAACAGACGCCGGACGGCGCGCGCTGGGTCGACGCGCGCGCGACCGACGAAGCCGCCATGGCAAAGTGGGCCAAACGATGAGTTGGCTGGCGGTGGGTGTGGGCGCAGCCATCGGTGCCTGGCTGCGCTGGGGACTCGCGCTCTGGCTCGGGCCGGTGCACGGCAAGCTGCAACTGGGGACGCTGGCGGCGAATCTCGGCGGCGGCTACCTGATCGGCCTCGCGCTCGGTTTTTTCGCCAGCTACCCGCAGCTGGCGCCCGAATGGCGGCTGTTCGCCGTCACCGGCTTCCTCGGCGGGCTGACCACGTTTTCCACCTTTTCGGGCGAGTCGATGGTGCTGCTCCAGCGCGGCGATTACGGCTGGGCGCTGGCCCACACGATGCTGCACCTGGCCGGCTCGATCGGCTGCTGCATCGCCGGCTTCGCCAGCTGGCGCGCGCTCGCGGCCTGACGCGCGGCCCGCTCAGCGCGCGGCGAAATGCGCTTCGATGTCTTCCAGCGTCTTGCCCTTCGTCTCGGGCAGGAAGAAGGCCGCCGTGAGGAAGTACACGACGGTGCAGCCGGCCCAGAACAGGAACATCGCATAAAAGCCGTAGTTGCCGACGATCGGCAGGAAGGCGCCGGCGATCAGCGTGCCGACCGCCTGGTTCACCAGCAGCGCGACCCCCATGCCGACCGAGCGTATGCGCGTCGGCATCAGCTCCGACAGCGCCAGCCAGACGCAGACGCCCGGCCCGATCGAAAAGAAGGCGATGAACGCGGCGATGCACAGCGCCGTCAGCAAGCCGTTGTGGCGGCTCGGGATGGGTCCGATGCGCGCGCGGACGATCTCCAGCGGCGCGTTCGCATTCTGCAGGTCGGCGGCATCGGGCGCGAGATGGATCAGGCGCGCGGCGCGGATGCGCTTGGCGTCGTCCAGCAAAGCCTGCGGCGCGTGCGGCAGGGCGGCCCGGGCCAGCGTGGCTTCCGACTCGGCGCTCGGGCTGAAGGCTTCCGCCACCTGCTGCTTGCTGCCGTAGTTGTACAGGATGCTGAGCTGGACCGGGCTATCCTGCCGCGCGCCGGCGAAGGCCGCCTGCGCGAGGTCGATGTCGAGCTGGCCGTCGCGCACCATGGCCGCGACCTCGGACCGCACGTCGGTGCGCTGCGACTCGACGCCGTAAAAAATCGCCGCCAGCGCGCACAGCGACACGATGATGCCGGCGGTGCCGGTCTTCAGCAGGAACACCCGGCCCTTGCGCTCGACCAGCATGATGGCCACGATCGTCATGGCCGAATTGACGATCTTGATCGCGGTGCCGTAGCCGGCGGCGGACACCGGATCCAGCCCCGCCTTTTGCAGGATGGTCGACATGAACTGGAGCAGCGAATTGATACCGGTGGCCTGGTTGCAGCCGAGGATCACGCAGGCCAGGACGAACGGCAGCACATAGCGCCGCTCGGTGAAGATCTCGGCCAGCGCGGCGCCGAACGACTGGTTCGGCTTCGCGCGCTCCTGCGCGAGCGCGGCGTCGATCTCGGCCAGTTCGGCCTCGCATTCGGCGGCCGGACGCATGCGCCTGAGCGCATCGCGGGCGGCGCCGTGATGGCCATGGCGCACCAGCCAGCGCGGCGACTCGGGCACGAAACAGGCGCCCAACAGGAACAGCGCGCCCGGATAGGCCACCGCCAGGAACATGCCGCGCCACGCGTGGTCGGCCGCCGCGGCCACCAGCGGCTGGTCGCTGCCGGCCGCAAGGATCGCCTGCTCCGCGTGGCCGACGTAGTAGCTGCCGACAAACGCCGCCAGCACGATGCCGAGCGTGAGCATGAACTGGAACACGGCGACGCCGCGCCCGCGCAGGGTCGGCGGCAGGCATTCGGCGAGGTACAGCGGCACCACCACCGCGATCACGCCGCCGCTCATGCCCTGCAACAGGCGGCCCGTCATCAACGGCTCGAACGACTGCGACAGGTAGATGATCGCGACGCTGGCCACGAACATCGCGCCGCTGACGATCATCATGCGCTTGCGGCCCCACCAGTCGGCCAGCAGGCCGGCCACCACCGAGCCCAGGATCGAACCGGCCAGCACCGCGGCCACCACCGACGACAACTGCCCCTCGGACAAGCGGATCGAGCGGTTCAGGTAGGACAGGGCAGGGTCGATCACGCCGATGTCGATGCCATACAATAGGCCTCCCAGTCCGGCGACGCTCAACAGGAACTGCTGGTACGCTCGGTCGGATAGGCGGCTGATCATAGAACTCCTTGGGCAGGGTAGAACCAATTGAATACCAGATAGTACCGCAGCCGGTGGCGGCTTGAAAAGGTGGGCGGCCATCCCAATCTTGCCTGCATGTCAAAAAACGATCGGGGAGCACCACCATGCGGCAAGACAAACTGACGACCAAACTGCAGGAAGCGCTGTCGGACGCGCAGAGCCTCGCGGTCGGCAACGACAATCAATACATCGAACCGGTGCACTTGCTGACGGCCCTGTTCAACCAGGACGACGGCGGTGCGCGCTCGCTGCTGCAGCGCGCCGGCGTCAACGTCGGCGGGCTGACCAACGCGCTCAAGAGCGCCCTGGACCGCTTGCCCAAGGTCTCCGGCACCGGCGGCGAGGTGCAGGTCAGCCGCGAACTGATGTCGGTGCTGAACCTGGCCGACAAGGAGGCGCAAAAGCGCGGCGACCAGTTCGTCTCCAGCGAGATGGTGCTGCTGGCCCTGGCCGAAGACAAGTCCGAGGCCGGCAAGCTGGCGCGCGAGAACGGCCTGACCCGCAAGGCGCTCGAGAGCGCGATCCAGGCCGTGCGCGGCGGCGAGAACGTCAACTCGGCCGAGGCCGAAGGCCAGCGCGAGGCGCTCAAAAAATACACGCTCGACCTGACCGAGCGTGCCCGCCTCGGCAAGCTCGATCCGGTGATCGGCCGCGACGACGAGATCCGGCGCGCGATCCAGGTGCTGCAGCGGCGCACCAAGAACAACCCGGTGCTGATCGGCGAGCCGGGCGTCGGCAAGACCGCGATCGTCGAAGGGCTGGCGCAGCGCATCGTCAACGGCGAGGTGCCCGATTCGCTCAAGGGCAAGCGCGTGCTGTCGCTCGACATGGCGGCGCTGCTGGCCGGCGCCAAGTACCGCGGCGAGTTCGAGGAGCGCCTGAAATCGGTGCTGAAGGAACTGGCGCAGGACGAAGGCCAGACCATCGTCTTCATCGACGAGATGCACACCATGGTCGGCGCCGGCAAGGCCGAGGGCGCGATGGACGCGGGGAATATGCTGGTGGTCGAGCGTGCGCGCGGCGAGCTCCATTGCGTCGGCGCGACCACGCTCGACGAGTACCGCAAATACATCGAGAAGGACGCCGCGCTGGAGCGCCGCTTCCAGAAAATCCTGGTCGACGAGCCGAGCGTGGAGGCCACCATCGCGATCCTGCGCGGCCTGCAGGACAAGTACGAGCTGCACCACAAGGTCGAGATCACCGACCCGGCCATCATCGCCGCGGCCGAACTGTCGCACCGCTACATCACCGACCGCTTCCTGCCCGACAAGGCGATCGACCTGATCGACGAGGCGGCCTCCAAGATCAAGATCGAGATCGACTCCAAGCCCGAGGTGATGGACCGCCTTGAGCGCCGCATCATCCAGCTCAAGATCGAGAAGGAAGCGGTGAAGAAGGAGAAGGACGAAGCTTCGCGCCGCCGCCTCGACCTGATCGACGAGGAAATCGCGCGTCTCGAACGCGAGTACAACGACTACGAGGAAGTGCTGAAGGCCGAGAAGGCGGCGGTGCAGGGCACCACCCACATCAAGGAAGAGATCGAACGCGTCAAGCAGCAGATGGAAGAGGCCACGCGCGCCAGCAACTGGCAGCGCGTGTCCGAGCTCCAGTACGGCACGCTGCCCGAGCTCGAAGCGCAGCTGAAGGAGGCCGAGGCCGTGGCCGCGCGCGCCGACGGCAGCAGGCCCAAGCTGCTGCGCACCCAGGTCGGCGCCGAGGAAATCGCCGAGGTGGTGTCGCGCGCGACCGGCATCCCGGTGTCGCGCATGATGCAGGGCGAGCGCGACAAGCTGCTGCACATCGAGGACGAGCTGCATAAGCGGGTGGTGGGGCAGGACGAGGCCATCACCGCGGTGGCCGATGCGATCCGCCGTTCGCGCGCGGGCCTGGCCGATCCGAACCGGCCGTATGGCTCCTTCATGTTCCTCGGCCCCACCGGGGTCGGCAAGACGGAGCTGTGCAAGGCGCTGGCCAACTTCCTGTTCGATACCGAGGAATCGATGATCCGCATCGACATGAGCGAATTCATGGAAAAGCATTCGGTGGCGCGGCTGATCGGCGCGCCGCCGGGTTACGTCGGTTACGACGAGGGCGGCTACCTGACCGAGGCGGTGCGCCGCAAGCCGTACAGCGTGATCCTGCTCGATGAAGTCGAGAAGGCCCACGGCGACGTGTTCAACGTGCTGCTGCAGGTGCTCGACGACGGCCGCATGACCGACGGCCAGGGACGCACGGTGGACTTCAAGAACTGCGTGATCGTGATGACTTCGAATTTGGGTTCGCACAAGATCCAGGCGATGGAAAGCGACGACCCAGGCGTGGTCAAGCTGGCGGTGATGGCCGAGGTGCGCTCGCACTTCCGGCCCGAGTTCATCAACCGGATCGACGAGATCGTGGTGTTCCATGCGCTCGACGAGAAGAACATCGGGGCGATCGCCAAGATCCAGCTCAAGCACCTCGAGCAGCGGCTGGAGAAGATGGAGATGCGGCTCGACGTGTCGGAAGAGGCTTTGCAGAAGATCGCCGAAGCCGGCTACGATCCGGTGTACGGCGCGCGCCCCCTCAAGCGCGCGATCCAGCAGCAGATCGAAAATCCGCTGTCGAAGCTGATCCTGTCGGGCAAATACGGGCCGAAGGACACCATCCCGGTGCGCGTGAAAAATGGTTCGATCGCGTTCGGGGAGGCAGTCCCCGCGGTCGAACTGGCCAAGTAACGGTGCCGTCGTCCTCGCGCACGCGGGGACCCATACGGCGCAAACATGCATGCGGCGCATGGGTCCCCGCATGCGCGAGGACGACAGCGGGCGATTTGACTTACACTGTTGGCTAGACAATCCGACGAGACAGTCAATGAGTCAAGCTTCGCTGCGTCAAGACGCCCGTGTGATCGGCCTGGTCGGGCTGGCGCACGGGGTCTCCCATTTCTATCATCTGATTTTAGCCGCGCTGTTCCCATGGCTGAAGACCGCTTTCCATTTGTCGTTCGCCGAACTCGGCCTGCTGATGACGGTGTTCTTCGTGATCTCCGGCGTCGGCCAGGCGCTGGCCGGCTTCGTGGTCGACCGCGTCGGCGCGCGCCGCGTGCTGTTCTCGGGGATGGCGCTGCTGGGCGCATCGGCGCTGCTGCTGTCGGCGGCCGGCAGCTATGCCGCGCTGCTGCTCGGCGCCATGCTCGCGGGCCTCGGCAACTCGGTGTTCCATCCGGCCGACTACACGATCCTCAATCAGCGCGTGTCGAAGGAGCGCCTGGCGCACGGCTTCTCGATGCACGGCATTTCGGGGAACTTCGGCTGGGCCGCGGCGCCGGCCTTCCTGGGCACGGTCGCCGCCTTCGCCGGCTGGCGCACGGCCTTGCTGTGCGCCGCCGCGCTGCCGGTCGCGGTGCTGGCGCTGCTCTGGTATAACCGCGAGGCCTTGCGGCCCGATCCGATCGCCGCGCCGGTCACGGGCAAGGCGGCCGGCGGCTCGCTCGACTTCCTGCGCTTGCCGGCGGCGTGGATGTCGTTCGCCTTCTTCTTCCTGAGTTCGATCGCGCTGGGCGGGATCCAGAGTTTCGCGTCCACCAGCCTGGTCGCGCTGTACGACATGTCGCTGGCCTCGGCCACCACCGCCTACACCGCGTACATGCTGGCCTCGGCCGGCGGGATGGTGCTGGGCGGCTTCCTCGGCGCAAAGAGCCGCAACTACGACCGCACCATCGGCATCGCCTTCACGCTGGCCGCGGCGCTGGCGCTGCTGCTGGCGGCGGCCGTGGTGCCGGGCTGGCTCGCGGTCGCGCTGATGGGAGCGATCGGCCTCGCATCGGGCATCTCGGG
>Ga0193702_1000366_pt1 | contig 16439 bp, 17 predicted proteins | sample U3a1metaG_FD_143060 | JGI IMG/M metagenome (GOLD analysis project Ga0193702, IMG submission 143060) | Soil microbial communities from a riparian zone of the East river system, Colorado, United States - U3a1 | ecosystem: Environmental > Terrestrial > Soil > Riparian zone | place: USA: East River... | reverse complement strand
GGGCCGGTCCAGAAGGTTTGAAGGTTTCTCATAACACTTAACACGATTTAGGGATTATATGGATTAACAGGAACACGATTAAAAGATTTGATAGATTAACAAGATGTGATGCGATTTAAGGTTATCGATTGACAAGATAAAAGTTTTTTTTGATTGTTTAAATCTGGCAATCAGCAGCATTTATTCAACTTATGTCTTGAATCCTGTTAATTTATCAAATCCTTTAATCGTGTTAGTCCATCAATCGTGTTACAATTTCACTATTATCTTGCAGTTAAGTGGTTTAGTGAATAACTTGTGGGCTGTTATTAACTGATAAAATTAATCTTCACGTAACAATGATCAGAATTGGTAAAACGCTGTCTGTTATTTCCCTTATATGCCTTGTACATACGGGTTTTGCACAACAAATAAAATTAAGCGCCGAAATTGAGCGGGCATTAAGCAAAGTTGATACAGCTCAGTTTAAGGCTGACATTGCCTACTTAGCCGATGATAAACTAAAGGGCAGGGGGCCCGGTACCGGAGGTTACCAGATGGCAGTTGATTATGTAGTAGGCCGCCTAAAAAAGCTTGGAGTTAAGCCCGCAGGCGAAAACAATACCTGGCTGCAGGAAGTGAAACTTCGCAAAGCCAATACAAGTACGCTTGATGTTTCTATAAGCGGGCAAACAAATACCGAACCGCTGAAGCCGTGGGTTGATTATGCTATACTGCCTAATCCTTCAAAAAACGATGTTAGCCTGGCAGCACCCCTTGCTTTTGCCGGCTATGGCACCAGCGAGCCCTCATTAAATTATGATGATTATGCAGGGATTGATGTAAAAGGTAAAGTTGTACTGGTAATACGCGGCGCTCCTGATAAATTTTCATCATCGGTTATGTCGCACACCATGAACCCTACTACCCTATTAAAAACTGCTGCAGAGCATGGCGCAGTTGGCGTTATCATTTGCTCAACTGATTCAGCTTCGCGACTGGGCAATGCTAAGGGTGGGATGTACAGCGTAATAGGCAAAGATGGTTCAGTGGTTATTTCAAGAACCTATTATTCTGACCAGGTTAAATTACTTGGACTTTTTAACTATAAAACATTTAATAGCCTGGCACAGCAGGCTGGTAAAACTATCCCGGCAATTGTGGCACAGCTAAAAAGCGGTCAGCCGGTTTCATTTGCTGTAAATTCAGAGGTGAAAATCGCTTATACATCCACTTACCAGGATATTGTGAGTTATAACGTAGTTGGTAAAATTGAGGGAAGCGATCCCAAATTAAAGCATGAGTATATTGTGCACAGCGCGCATTTGGATCACCTGGGGATTGGTAAACCGGTTGAAGGCGATTCGATATATAATGGCGCGCATGATAATGCTTCAGGTGTGGCAAGTGTGCTGGCAATAGCCGGTATTTATAAAGATGTAAAGCAAAAACCAAAACGTTCTATTCTTACCGTATTGCTAACCGGCGAAGAACTGGGCGACCTGGGTTCGGGTTATTTTGCTGCCCGTCCCACAGTACCGGTAAAAGATATAGTTGCCGATGTAAATACTGATATGCCTACTATTATTGCCCCGCTGTTGTCTGTTACCGCTTTGGGCGCCGAGCATTCATCGTTAGCTAAGCAGGTTGATGAGGCTGCCGGATACCTGAATCTTGGCGTTGAGCCCGACCCAGAGCCAAAGCAGGTTAGATTTGTGCGCAGCGACCAGTATAGCTTTGTGGTGAACGGCATCCCAGCCCTGCACATTAAATATGGCAGCAAAACCGCCGATGGTAAAAATAATTTAAATGAATTTGTGGCCAAATGGCGCGCAAAATATTACCACAAGCCGCAGGATGATATAAACGGTATTTTTGATTTTGCTGCCGGAAAAAAATACGCGCAGCTTAACTTTCTGATTGGCTACCTCGTAGCACAGGATGATACAAGGCCTACATGGAACGCGGGTGATATATTTGCGGTTAGAGATTAGTGACCAGAGGTTAGAGATCAGAAAGAATTAGTGAATAGAGATCAGTGACCAGAAGTTAGAGATCAGAAAGAATTAGTGAATAGAGATCAGTGGCCAGAGGTTAGAGATCAGGAAGAATTAGCGAATAGAGATCAGTGACCAGAGGTTAGAGATCAGAAAGAATTTTTAAAACGATAAAAAGTTAAGGCAACGAATTTAACTTTGTACAGGTATAAATAAATGATGATTAGTGATATTGATACGGAAACAGGTTCCTTTATAGAAAATTTAACATGCCCCGAATGTGGCACCATACATGATGCTGCAATTGTAAATACAGTTTGTACAAATGAGGCATGTAAGTCCACCTTATTTGCAAAATATAATTTGAGCGGACATATTGATAGGTCAATTTTGACGGCCCGCCCTGCTACTATGTGGCGCTACAAGGAGTTTTTGCCGGTTATTGAGGAAAAGAATATTGTAACCCTTGGTGAAGGCTTTACGCCCATAATCCCGGTAGAGAATTTAAAAAGCTTTATAGGTGACAATGAAGTTTTTTGGAAGGATGAATCCGGTAATCCTACCGGATCATTTAAGGCCAGGGGGATCAGTGCGGCGGTTTCAAAGGCAAAAGAGTTAGGGATTGACACCATTGCCACGCCAACAGCCGGCAATGCGGGAGGCGCTTTGGCTGCTTATGCCGCCAGGGCTGCCATTAAGGCTATTGTATATATGCCCAAACAAACCCCAAAAGTTTTTAAAGATGAATGCCGCTTATATGGTGCCGAACTGGTTGAAATAAGCGGCAACATCAGCGATTGTGGCAGGCTGGTGAATGAGCTTGCTCTTATAAATGGCTGGTTCCAGGTATCAACCTTAAAAGAACCTTACCGCCTGGAAGGTAAGAAAACAATGGGCTATGAAATTGCCGAACAATTTAATTGGCAGCTGCCCGATGTGATCCTTTACCCTACCGGTGGTGGCACAGGTCTTATAGGCATGTGGAAGGCATTTGATGAGATGGAGCAATTGGGCTGGATTGGCAGCCACCGCCCGCGTATGGTAGCCAATGGCTTACGGGTTCCAAAGCCCTACGCCGATAAAGTAATATTGCGCGTATTGCGCGAAACCAATGGCGCTGCAATTACCATAAGCGATGAGGAAATGAGCATAGCCCTGAAAGAGATAGCACGAAATGAAGGTATGCTGGTGGCCCCGGAAGGCGCTGCATTATGGCAAGCTTTTAAAAAGCTGAAAGCAACTAATTGGATAAAACCCGGTGAAAAGGTGTTGATGATAAATACCGGCAGCGGCTATAAATATTTGGAGAATATAGAAGTGTAGTTGTTTTAACCGCTGATTCTAAGATGATTTAAGGATTTCGCTGATTTGTGCCTGTAGCATCAGTGAATCATTAAACGGCGAAGTCCTTGAACGCCTTTTAAAAATTAACAATAGGTGAGAATCAAGGTTCAGAACAAAAAAAGCGTTGTTAACCTTCCTTCCTCATTTCTCTTATCATCTTTCCGTAATCCCATTTGCGTAACATGGCGTTAACAGTGTTGATGATGCGTTTAGCCCTTGTCTCATTGGTTTTAGCGCCGTTTATCCATTTTATAAAATACTCCCGGTGTGATTTTGCCAACGTATTAAAAAAGTCGAAGGCGTCAGGTTCAAATTCAAAGCATTCTTTTAAATCATCAGGCAGCTCAACTTTGTAATCTTTATCTTCTTCTATGCTTACATGCAGCATGGCGCCGCTGTTTTTATGCAGGGCCTTCCTTATATCGGCATTAAGCGCCATAATAAAAACTCCGTTCCCCATAGGCATTAAAGCCAGGCCATTTACGGCAAGGCCATCAAGCATGCCCCGTACCCTGAATGATTTTTTGTTGCCCGGTTTTAATTGCTGCGCAATATCTGAAGGTATTTCAACATAACTCCAGCCTGTTTTCTCACCTTGCTCCGCAAATTGTAAAATAATAGTATCAAACGTTACCATACTGTTTTAAAAATCTGTAACCAAAAGGCCCTAATGTTATTCGGTGATTAAGCTAAAGGCCTTTTTTTCGCTTAATAATAGTTAAAAAAGGCCGGTTTGTTAAATGTTTGTTAAAACTAAAAATAACTGTAACTATTCAAAACATTGCCTTGTCTTATAGACAAATACATATCACAACTTAAATTACAATATTATGAAAACTTTAAAATCAATTATGCTGGGACTAACCCTACTGCTATTATGCGGTGCCGCTAAAGCAAATAACATAGATGACAGGTTAACTCCAAATTATGCAATCAACACCTTTGTTGACGCCATGACCCGCGGCAAATTAGCCGGGTTAAATGAGGTCTTAGACAAATCAGTTGGATTTAGCATGCTAAGGGGAAAAACAGTGCTTAGTTTTACCAGGAGCGAAATGCTGGATTATTTTAAAAGCAATAAAGACATTGAGCAAACCTGTACCACCAGCACCTCAATTGTTGAAAGCAATGCCAATGTAACCATTGTAAAAGTTGCTATGAAATATGCTGATTTTGTGCGCAACAACTATGTGACCATTGCAAACACCGGCAACGGCTGGAAGATCACCAATGTGTACAGCGTTTTTAAATAAGAATTTAGTTTTAGGTTTAGTTAAATAGTTTGTTAGTAAAAAGGCTCCGTGGTTGGAGCCTTTTGTATTTAACTGAAAATCATATCAATACGCCTTTTGGTGTAGTATAAATGTGCGGGTTACTTATTATATTTTTATCATAAGCTTTATCATACTCAAACCTGGCTAATTTGCTTACAGTTGAGGTAACGGCTATTTAATAGAGATATAAAATAATTTAAAAAGAGGGCATTTCATACCGTTTATGAAATGCCCTCTTTTTAAATTATGCAAAAATTAACCTAAGCAACTTAATCCAACTCACTTAACCTAATCAACCTTATTTCACATACGGCTCCAAAACCTTCTGCCAATTATCATATCCTTTGCTGTTAAGGTGCAACAGGTCTGATTCAAATAAAGAAGAGTCAGAAACTGTAGTATTTCTCTTTAATATTACCGTGCTTACATCAATATAAGTGCTGTTAGGTTTATTGTTGAGGTAGTTTTTTATCAGCTTATTGGCAATTTCAACCTCTTCAAAAAACTTAGCCCTGCTTGGGCTCGGCTTTATCGACATAAAATAAATGGTGGCATCGGGTAGTTTTTTGTTGATCATTTCCCATAGTTTTTGAAATTCATCAAACACAAACTTGCCGGTTTTGCCCGCTGCTATGTCATTTTCGCCCGCATAGATAAAAATTTTACGGGGCTGGTAGGGGAATAATATGTAAGGCGTATAATAGTCAACTATCTGCCAAAGTTCGCAGCCGCCTACGCCCCGCCTGATAATTGGCTCATTGGCAAAACGCGTTTCAAGATCTGTCCATTTACGGATGGAGGAGCTGCCAATAAACAGAATTCCGTTTTTAGGCGGAAACTTCAAACTATCCTGGTGTTTAAATGCCCTGATCTCGTTATCAAACGGAAACCCGGTTTGTGCGCGCAATTGTGCGCAAAACGTAAGGCTTAAAAACAATAAAATTAATTTCGTTTTCATAAATAGATTATCCTCAAACTTACAAAGTTTTGAACCCTCCACAAGTTTTGTCACGTGTCTTTTACCATTCGCTTTATCCTTTCACCTCAACATTTAATCTTTTTTCAAAAAATAGGAACGGCAAAAAACTGTCAACGCCATTCATTATCCAAACGGGGCCGTTGGCGCAGAATAAGATAATTTCTATCGGCTGGTTTTGTTTTTTTTCATATTCGGCCAAAACCTGCAGGCATGAGCCGCATGAAGTAACCGGCTGCGAAATTTCAAATTCATCAGTGCTGGCGGTTACTGCCATTGCTTCTATTGGGTCATTGGAGTGATTTGCTCCCCAATAAAATAAGGCAACCCGCTCGGCGCACAGGCCGGAAGGATAAGCAACATTTTCCTGGTTACTGCCATAAATAATTTTACCGCTTTGCAGTCGCAGTGCTGCGCCTACCCTAAATTTTGAGTATGGTGAGTGTGAACCTTCCATTGCCTTAACAGCTTCGAGGCAAAGATCATAATCTGGTTTATCCAGTTCTGTTAAAGTAGGGTACTCTTTAAAGGCTATTTCTATCTGGTGTTCAGTCATCTTCTTATATCCCTGAAAAATAGAGGGGATACAAGGTAAGGATTAATTTAACACGATTAAAGGATTTTGATGGATTTTCATGATCCTTTCCTACAAACAAAAAAGCTTTGACAACTTTTCAAAAGTTGTCAAAGCTAATCTTCAATCCCATCGATCCATCAAATCCCTAAATCGTGTTTATGAAGCTACCGGTAATTCTATACTGTCCACCTCTTCAGCAATCAACGGGTTAATGCTTTCATCATCTTTTTCAACCCGCAGGTTATTGATAATGTGTTGCTGGCGCGTAGGTGTATTTTTACCCATAAAGTACTCAAGCAGGGCTTTTATATTGGCATCTTTTAGTATAACCGGGTCAAGGCGGATATCTTTACCTATAAATAATCCAAATTCGTCAGGCGAGATCTCACCTAATCCTTTAAATCGGGTTATCTCGGGTTTTACCCCCAGTTTGGCTATCGCATTACGACGCTCTTCATCACTATAGCAATAAATGGTTTCCTTTTTATTGCGAACGCGGAACAATGGCGTTTGTAAAATAAATACGTGCCCGGCTTTTACCAGGTCGGGGAAGAACTGCAGAAAGAAGGTCATAAGCAACAATCTGATGTGCATCCCGTCCACATCGGCATCAGTAGCTATTACAATATTGTTATAGCGCAGGTCATCCAGGCCATCTTCAATATTCAGCGCATGCTGCAGCAGGTTAAATTCCTCATTTTCATAAACCACTTTTTTGGTTAGGCCGAAACAGTTTAGCGGCTTACCCTTTAAACTGAATACAGCCTGTGTCATCACATCGCGCGATTTGGTGATCGACCCGCTGGCAGAGTCACCTTCTGTTATAAACAGGGTGGTTTCCTGTTTGCGTTCATGGGGTTCATCAAAATGTGCCTTGCAATCGCGCAGCTTCCGATTATGTAGTGATGCCTTTTTAGCCCGCTCATTTGCCAGTTTTTTAATGCCGGCAATATCTTTGCGTTCCCGTTCCGACTGCATAATTCGTTTTAACAGGGCATCGGCAACAGCAGGATTTTTATGCAGGTAGTTATCCAGCTGATTCTTAACAAAATCATTTATAAAACCACGCACCGAAGGCCCTTCAGGACCAATATTTTGCGAGCCCAGCTTTGTTTTTGTTTGCGATTCAAATACCGGCTCCTGTACCTTAATGGCAACAGCCGCTACTATTGATGCGCGAACATCTGAAGCATCAAATTCTTTTTTATAAAACTCGCGGATGGTTTTTACCACAGCCTCACGGAAAGCTGCCTGGTGGGTGCCACCCTGTGTGGTATTCTGGCCGTTAACAAACGAGTAATACTCTTCGCCGTATTGCTGCCCGTGGGTCATGGCTATTTCAATATCCTCGCCTTTTAAATGGATAATAGGGTAACGGATATTTTCGGCATCGGTATTTTTTGTCAGCAGGTCATAAAGCCCGCGTTCCGAAAAATATTTCTGGTTGTTAAAGTTTATGGTAAGGCCTGAGTTAAGGAACACATAGTTCCAGATCATGCTGTCAACAAACTCCGGGATAAAGCGGTAATGCCTGAAAATGGTATCATCAGGCAAAAAATTTATGGCGGTGCCGTTGCGTTGCGATGTTTCCTTTTCAGGCTCATCACGCACCAGTTCGCCTTTTGCAAATTCGGCCAGTTTTGTACGTCCGTCGCGGTATGACTGTACAATAAACGAGTTGGATAATGCATTTACTGCTTTTGTACCCACACCGTTTAGCCCCACAGATTTTTGGAAAGCCTTGCTATCATACTTGCCACCTGTGTTTATTTTTGATACGCAGTCAATAACTTTACCCAGCGGGATCCCGCGCCCGTAATCGCGCACAGATACCTTATGGTCGCTCATGTTTATCTCAATGGTTCTGCCGGCGCCCATAACAAACTCATCAATGGAGTTATCAACTATCTCTTTCAGCAAAACATAAACACCATCATCATAAGCCGAACCATCACCGAGTTTGCCAATATACATCCCGGGCCGTAAGCGGATATGCTCTTTCCAATCCAGCGAACGGATACTATCATCACTATAAGTTACAGCTTCTGCCATTTAAATTTTATATAATTAAATTAAGGGAAAAGGAAGACGGTTTTATAAATCAAAACAAGTCTATCGGGCAAAAATAATATTTACGTGCCGAACTTACCATTCAAATGTCCTAACTTATTAACAATTGCCTGGTTGTTTAAGGCGTTCGTTTTTATTGTTGCTATTTAAATTTTAAACAGTTACTTGCCCGGTCCATGTTTTTAAAAAATTCGGGGTTCTTTTCATTAGTAAAACAAACCGCCATAATAATACCTGTATGGTCCTTTTGAAGGGTAATGAGCAAGGCATATTTGTAACGTTTTGTTGCCGGCAGATCGGGCAGGGTTAAAAGGTATGATTTTCCTGCATCAGCATTATACCTGGCCAGCACCTCGGGTGGGATGTTCTTCACAAAGGGTTTGGTATCGCCTGTAAACGCTGCGGCATGGGCTTCGCCTAATGAAACATAAGTTGAGTCGGGATTTGCCAGCTCCGTACCCGGTATATCTTTTGATTTTTCATAACTGGCCCAGTTTTCCTTTTGCGATTTTACCTGCAGCCAGATTTCAAAATCCTTGCCCGGAATGGCCATTGCGTAATCAAACGAAAAATAATCATTATCCGGGGCCATTATTTCTTTAAATCCTTTTGGAAACGTAAATATAACATTAGCAGTGGCAGCTAAGCGGGTAAACTCAGCAAGCTGGGTGCTTACCGGCCGTTTAGCAGTCGTACCGGAACCCCGGGCAGCCGTTGCCGGGTGTTTTACCTGTGCAATAGTGTGCTTTACCTGTGCAAAACACGTCACAAAACCCAGCATAAGTATTCCGGTAACCAATATTTGCTTAAATTGCTTCAATGCGGTTTCCATTATAATGCTAACAATAGTATTAATAACCATTAATCAGGGATTAATGCTAACAAAATTAAAATATAATTTCAAAAAATAAACAATTAACATATTATTAATACATGGTGGTTAAATCAAGCAAAACAGATGCATGTTTGATGTAGGGTTGATAATGTTTATTACCCTTTGAACAAAACTCAATTAACCAGTTAACCCAATCGGCCCTTTTTTACTATTTTAGCGTTTTTAAAGCTTCTGCCGGTTAATATGAACAGATCCATCCATAAATGCGTTGCACTTTTTTTGCCAGGTTTACTCACTGCTTTTTTATTATTCATCACCTCCTGTAAACAGCATGTGCCTGAACGGGTACGGTTTGAAAAAAAAAGAAAGGAAGATGCAATTAAGGCAAAGGCCCTGTTAAAAAGCATCCAGGGAATTCGTTATACAGAAGTAAAACGAACTTTTGATAACGGACTGTCATTTAGTGCAGTTGGCTATCAATTGGTACCCGAATGGCGTATTTCGTTCCCTTCTACTGATTCGGTGAATATTTATAGCCCCAGGAAAAAAAGGTTTTTGAATACCCCTGTAATATTTGATCATGATTCTGTTTACAACGTAGCCTGGGCATGGCTTAAATTAAAATACATTAAAAAGGATAGTATTCAGTTTATGGTGCTGCACGTACATGACAATGTAATACAGGAGGAAAAAACGCATGTTTACATGACGTTTTACACCAATGATTATATTAAAAACGTGCTTCATGCTGATACGGCAAACATGCTTAAACCCAGCCGCAGGGATACCGCTTACATTAAAGCTAAAATTTTAAAGGCACAAAACACCCTCGATAGCGCTTTTGCAGGTACTGAGCCCGCAGTTTTAAAAGCGCGGAGCCCGCTCATTAGTATTAAAAAAGAAGTTACCCCCGAAGATGATGTTGATGGTGGCATGTCATTTGATGATTATCTTTCGCCGACCTATAATATTACTATTCAAAAAGCATACGATAATTTTACTTATATGTATACTGCGTATGTAGATGAAAAAGGCACGCTGATATTCAGAAAATCAATCCAGGCGATGTATCCGGAATTTAGAGAAGCTACCATTTCGGCCATGAAGGGAATCACTGATGGCTATTTGAAACTGTACATAGATGTAAAACCAGCCAAAACTTTGGGCATCCCGCATACTAGTATTATAATTCTAAACGTAACGGGGGTTAAAAAATGATTGCTTTGTCCCTGTAACATTCAGGCCGGTTATTGATCAATATACTGTATTTCAATTTTATCAATTATGCAAAACGGATCTAAATTAAAATTAAGGGTATTAATGGTAGCTGTGGGAATGTTCCTGGGCCACGTTTGTATGGATCTTTATAAAATTGGTGTAAAAGACGGGAAAGCAACAGCGCTGGCTGCCGTAAAGAAAAAATAACTGCCTTTAACATACTGCTGTTGTTAAAAAGCTGTTTGGGGGATAAGGAGCACCAATATCTCCCAAACAATTCTACTCTTTACGCCTGAAAAGCAAAACACTTACAAAAACCATAAACAAGGCAGTTCCTCCATGGATCAGCATATGTGTCACATCTCCCGGGCCATTGGTGGTAAGCACTATTAAGAAATCTGTTGCAGGTACTATAATGGCAGTGGTAAATACATAGGCAACCGCCTTGCGCATCCGTAACCATAAAAGCGGTAAAAGCACTAATCCCGAAAATATATCCCTGATGCCTTTTATCCTACCGTAGGCATAATCTGCAGTGTTTGAAAACGGGATGCTGAACCCTGTTGCGCCTGCGGCGGGATCAACAATAAACCTGGCGCCTACAAAAATAATCCCTGCTGCCAGCAACAGCGTTAACCAAAAAGATACTGAGCGGGTACCCCACTGCGTAATTTCATTTGTTGTTTTCATTTGTTTTAGAATTTATAAAACAAAATTCGGCAACAAGTAAATGCTGTTCATTCACCCAGGTTAATTAATGCATGCCGGCAATCCGTTTGCGGATACGGCTTAATGATTGTGGTTTAATGCCAACAAACGATGCAATATAATATTGAGGGATCCGCTGTACCAGATCTGAAAAATTAGTGATAAACTTTTGATACCTGGCATCGGGTGGGTCAACATACAGGGAAACCACCTGGTTAATTACATTTACAAACACCTGCTCAATGCCTAAACGGCCAAACCGTTCCCCGTGTTCAACCTCTTTATAAAATTGCTGCAGGTCATCAAAGTTTATAACGTATACTACTGTATCTTCGAGCGCCTGGATGTTTACACCCGCTGGGGTTTTAGGCAGAAAGCTCTGGTAATCGCAAACAAATTCCCCTTCTTTATTAAAGTAATTGGTTTTTTCGTCGCCATCCTGGTTTATATAATAGCGTACCAGCCCTGTTTCAATAAATGCCAGGTACCGGCAAACATTGCCGGCTTCCAGCAGGTGGTCGCCTTTATTTAGTCTCTTTTCCCTGAATAATTGTTTTACAACTTTCTCATCCTCAATTGAAAGTTGGATATAACTGCGGATTGAATTTAAAAGAGATTCCATAGAAAATATTGTCCTGTTAAAACACTTGGCTCACCCTTTTATTCGGATAATCCAATTTTTCACTTTTACGCACGCCGCCTACGGTAATATGTACAATGTTTATCTGGTCGTCAAACAGGTTATGCAGCAGGCTCACATCAGCATCAATTTTTTTCACGGCCGGGATCTTATCCGATTCAAAGTATATGTCTGTCGCTTCTTTATTTATCTCGAAGCCAACATAGTTTAAATTTAAAGGTGCGGCGCCCGTTTTAATTTGCAAATTACTGATGACGTACTTTTTTATAAGCACATCCATCGCGGCATGCATATCAGCCCGGTTTAAATCTGCTTTTGTGTGATATTGCTTTACAAGGGCCGCCTCAAAATCATCCGTAAAAATGGTGCAGATCACTTCCAGTTTGTTATCCTGGTTGTTGTAGCTAATGTTTGTTGTGCTTACATGGATAGGATGAAAAACCTTGTTGGTATGCTTTACCGGAACGCCGGCGATTAAAAGTATGTAACAATATAGTAACGGTTGAGAAATAAATGCCCACATAACGTGCCCTGATTTTTATAGTTAAAAAAACGCCTTAAATTTAGTGCTTAATACGGTTAGTTCGCAATGTCCGACTTTGCTTTTTATTTTAAAATGGGCTGGCAGCATATTATCAGTGCCGATGCCCTTGATCATCAGTTGTTTATTTTGGCCCTTGCGTGTGTTTATGCTATCCGCGATATAAAGCGGGTGCTGATACTGGTAACCGCATTTACGATAGGGCACTCGTTAACCCTTGCGTTAAGCGTATATGACGTTATCAGATTTTCAAGTAAGTGGGTTGAATTTTTAATCCCTTGTACTATATTTATAACCGCGTTAAACAATATTTTCCAGCTGGATAGCAAAGGCAAAAGTGCACGGATAAATTATTACCTTGCATTGTGTTTTGGCCTTATTCACGGGATGGGGTTTGCAAACGCTATCCGCATTATGCTGGCAAAGGATCAAAGTATCGGACTTGGCCTGTTTGGTTTTAACGTGGGATTAGAGGTGGGGCAGATATTTGTTGTTGCCATTATATTGATAACCGGCATATTGTTCTTAAATATTTTTAAAGTTAAACGGCGCGACTGGATCTTTTTCCTTTCCGCAGGTGTATTTGCACTATCTTTAAAAATGGCTTTGGAAAGAATTCCTTTTTGATTTCGGAATTCGGATGTTCGATTTCGGAATTATTGAATGCAAAAATAAAAATAATAAAAGCGCTAAGCTAAAAACCTTTCCCCTAAAGGTCACGCCAAATGCAACCCGGATGTTAAGTAAACCCGAAAGTTCTTTCAGACTTCCCGACTTTACCAACTTCCGGACTTAAAAATGAAACTGATCTTATAAATAATAATTAACTAAAACGATGAAAAAAGTTTTTACTTCACTCTTTTTCACGCTCACTATTGCCGGCTTTGTTAAGGCCCAGGATATTCAGAATAATCCTACAAGCAACCACGGCAATAAGTTTGAGCAACTGGGTACCATTTTAAATACACCCAATGAACAGCGTACCGCCAGCGGAGCGCCCGGCGCCAAGTACTGGCAGCAACGTGCAGATTACGACATTAAGTGCGACCTGGACGAAAAAAACCTGAAGCTTACCGGTTCAGAAACAATTACCTATTACAACAACTCGCCCGATCCGCTTGATTATATCTGGCTGCAGCTGGATGAGAACCAGCACAACAACCTGGACAATGCCAACTATCAGCAAAGCACAGTTATGCCGCGCGGTGCAGGTACTTTACAGCTTGACAGGGCCGAAAAATCAAGTGCCGATAATGGTTATGGCGATAAGATAATGAGCATTACCGATGCATTGGGTAAAAGCATCCCTTACATTATAAACAAAACCATGCTGCGCATGGATCTGCCGGCTTCATTAAAGCCAGGCGCGAAAATGATCTTCACCGTAAAATGGAACTATAAGATCTCTGACAGGTTGAGTATGGGCGGTCGCGGTGGATATGAATACTTCCCCGGCGATGGCAACTACCTCTTCACCATGACACAGTGGTATCCGCGCCTTTGCGTTTACAGCGATTTCCAGGGCTGGCAAAATCACCAGTTTACCGGCAGGGGCGAATTTGCCTTAACCTTTGGTAACTATAAAGTACAAATGACTGTTCCTGCTGATCACGTAATTGGTGCAACCGGCGAATGTATTAACTATGCAGCCGTTTTATCTCCTGCTGAACTGGCACGATATAATAAAGCAAAAACATCATCAGAGCCGGTTGAAATTGTAACGCTTGATGAAGCTAAAAAAAGAGAAGCAGCGCCAAGCACAGCCAAAAAAACATGGGTTTTCCAGGCTACCAACGTACGCGACTTTGCATGGGGATCGTCACGCAAATTTGTATGGGACGGAATGGGGCAGAAAGTTGAAGGCAAAACCGTAATGTGCATGAGCTATTATGGTAAAGAAGCCTATAATTTATACCGCAAATTCTCAACCAAGCTGGTTGCGCACACAGTAAAATCATACTCAAGTTTTACGTTCCCTTTCCCTTACCCGGTAGCGCAAAGTGTTGAAGCATCAAATGGTATGGAGTACCCGATGATCTGCTTTAACTATGGCCGTACCGAAAAGGATGGCACTTACAGCGAAAGCACTAAAAACGGTATGATAGGTGTAATTATCCATGAGGTTGGCCACAACTTTTTCCCGATGATTGTGAACAGCGATGAGCGCCAGTGGACCTGGATGGACGAAGGCTTAAACTCATTTATGGAATACCTTGCCGAAGAGCTTTGGGACAATAAATATCCAAGCAAAAAAGGCGCGGCCTATACTATTGTTGATTACATGAAGCTGCCAAAAAACGAGCTGGAGCCAATCATGTCAAACTCTGAAAACATTGTACGCTTTGGGCCAAACGCTTATACTAAACCGGCAACCGCATTAAATATTTTGCGCGAAACCATTATGGGTCGCCAGTTATTTGATTATGCATTTAAACAATATGCAAGGCGCTGGGAATTTAAACACCCTACACCTGCAGATTTCTTCCGCACCATGGGCGATGCCAGCGGCGAAAACCTGGATTGGTTTTGGAGAGGCTGGTTTTACGGAACCGATGCTGTTGATATTTCGCTCGACTCGGTTAAAGTTGCAAAAGCCGACCTGAACGGAAATGCGCCACAGTTTAACAGGAGAGCAACTAAGGTTGATGCACCAGCGGTTAATGCGTTTGATGATATCTCAAAGATCCGCAACCGCGAGGATAAGAATATTAAATTTTATGTAGATAAAGATACTTCGGTACATGATTTTTACTACAAATACGATCGTGGGCTTGCAGCTGTTGATACCATGAAATTTAGTAACATGACTAAAGAGCTTGCTACCCCGCAACGCAGCGCTACTGCCGAAGCTATGACTGACGAGGATAAAACCAAATATGCCGGTAAATATTTTTACCAGCTTGATTTTAGCAACAAAGGTGGTTTGGTAATGCCGATAATTGTTGAGTTTACTTATGCTGACGGAACCAAGTCTATCGACCGGATCCCGGCACAGATCTGGCGCCTGAACGAAAAGCACGTTTCAAAATTTTACGTACAGGATAAAGAAGTAGCCTCTATAAAACTAGACCCGATGCGCGAAACAGCAGATATTGACGAAAGCAATAACTACTGGGGTAAATTGCCTGAGCCGTCAAAATTCTCTATCTTTAAACAAAAAGTTAATGCAGCTGCCGCACGTGGCCAATCTGTGGGTGTAAACCCAATGCAGGTTTCAGGCGGTAGCAAATAAGATAATTTCAAACCAGGCCTGTTTACAAGATCCGCTAATCGCTTAACTGTGATTAGCGGATTTTTTTGACTAAGATTTATAGGATGAAAGGATTGCTGTGCAATAATCAGACATTGGATTTTCGCTTCTGTTGACAATTTTGTAATTGGTATTATTTCACTAATGTTGAGCATATCGATACGGCTTTAACGGTCAAGAAAAATTATGAAAAGGTAAAAGGAGTTGGTAATAACGGCAAATTCATTAGCACCGGATTAAAAAAACAATAGGGTGGAAGATATTTACATAGCCATTGAATTTTCAAAAAGAAATGAAAGTATAGAGGCTTTTACTCAAAAATATCTGAAAGGATTTACGGAGACGGACGGTTACTATGAATATCCACCATTCAGAGATGAAATCGAATTTGAAACGGATGACTATAAATTGATGATATCATATGTTTTACAGAGGGAAAAAAGTAAATTCAGATTTTATTTTGCAAATGCCGCCAACAACGAAACGCCCTTCGCTATGATGTTCCTTAACGAAGATGGGTCGTTATTTTTAGGCCTCGGAGTTCATTCACAATTTGCATCGAAATATGAACAGCAGCTTGAAAATGACTTTAAATCGTCCTTGATTATGTTTTGTTATAATACTATTCCACCCGATAATTTAGATGAATTTAAATCTATAATTAAAGGATAGCGGCAGTAAATAAGATAATTTCAAACCAGGCCTGTTTACAAGATCCGCTAATCGCTTAAGTGTGATTAGCGGATTTTTTGTTTTTGCCGCTCTTCCTTTACAAGACTTCTTCATCACTTTTGGTGAAACACAGTGATTGGTAAAATCCTGGATAGCCTGTCGCAAATTGGGTGTAAATTGTCGTAGACTCCCCCGCTCAATGCCTGTTTTTACCTTCATCTTTGTTAAAACAAATTGATATAAGCAACAATTAATGATGGTGGAGCAGCTACCACCTGCAAAAACGGGCGAACCGAAAAGCCAAACGAGTAGGAACACAAAAAAAAATGATTTTATGTCAGACAACAAAGTTTCGTTG
>Ga0193702_1000365_pt1 | contig 16463 bp, 16 predicted proteins | sample U3a1metaG_FD_143060 | JGI IMG/M metagenome (GOLD analysis project Ga0193702, IMG submission 143060) | Soil microbial communities from a riparian zone of the East river system, Colorado, United States - U3a1 | ecosystem: Environmental > Terrestrial > Soil > Riparian zone | place: USA: East River... | reverse complement strand
CGGCACCGTCATCGTGCAGGGCAATCGCCCGACCTCGCTGCCGACCGAGATCCCGACCACGATCGAAGGCACCACGCGCGAGGACATCGAGCGCACCATCAACGCCACCGACGCGGAAGACGCGCTCAAGTACCTGCCCAGCCTGCTGGTGCGCAAGCGCTACAGCGGCGACTACAACCACGCCGTGCTGTCGACGCGCGCCTCCGGCACCGGCAACAGCGCGCGTTCGGCGGTGTACGCCGACGGCATCCTGCTGTCCAATTACCTGGGCAACGGCGCCACCTTCGCGCCGCGCTGGGGCATGGTCAGTCCCGAAGAGATCGAGCGCGTCGACGTGCTGTATGGCCCGTTCTCGGCGGCCTACGGCGGCAATTCGGTGGGCGCGGTGGTCGACTACGTGACGCGCATGCCGACCCGGTTCGAGGCGCACGCCAAGCTGTCGCTGTCGCGCCAGCACTTCGATCTGTACGACACGAACGACCATTACAACGGCAAGCAGATGAGCATGTCGCTGGGCGACCGCGCCGGCGGCTGGTCCTGGTTCATCGACCTCAGCCGCAACGACAGCGACGGCCAGCCGCTGACCTTCGTCACCAGGCCGCCCTCGACCGGCGTCGCCGGCAGCGCCGCCGTGCCGGTAACGGGCGCCGTGCCGGGCCTGGACCGCAGCAACAAGGACTGGCTGATCCTCGGCACCGGTACGCAATACGACACCATCCAGGACCACCTGAAGGCGAAGATCGCGTACGACCTCACGCCGACCCTACGCGCCAGCTATACCCTGGGTTGGTGGCGCAACGATGCGCAAGGCCGTCCGGCCACCTACCTGAGCAACGCGGCCGGACAGCCGGTCTACAGCGGTGCGATCGACATCGGCGGCCACGGCTACACCTTGGCGCAGACCGACTTCAACCTGTCGAACGAGCAGCTGGAGCACACTATGCACGGGCTGTCCGTCAAGAGCAATACCAAGGGCGAGTTCGATTGGGAAGTGGCGGCCAGCCTGTACGACTACAGCAAGGACCTGCTGCGCGCGCCAACCGTGGCGCTGCCGGCCGCGGCGGCCAGCGGCGCCGGCCGCATCGTCGATCAGGGCGGCACCGGTTGGAATACCTTCGCCGCCAAGGGCGTCTGGCGGCCGGACGGCGTGGCCGGCGCCCACGTCGCGGAATTCGGCTACCAGCGCGAAGCCTATAAACTGTCGAGCATCGAGAACGCGACCGCCAACTGGATCGATGGCGCGCCGGCTGCGCGCAACAATGCCTTCAGCGGCAAGACCGAGATCAACAGCCTGTACGCGCAGGACGCCTGGAAATTCGCGCCAGGCTGGAAAACGGTGCTGGGCGCGCGCTTCGAGCAGTGGAACGCGCGCGATGGCCTGACCGCCAACGCGAGCAGCGTGGTGGCGCAGGGCGAACGCGGCGAACACGATGTGTCGCCGAAAGCGGCGCTGGCGTGGCAGCTGTCGGACGACTGGGTGCTCAAGGCCTCGCTGGGCCGGGCAGTGCGGATGCCCACCGTATCCGAGTTGTATCAGGGCGGCATCAATGCCCAGGGCCAGTTGATCAACAACGATCCCAATCTGACACCGGAGAAGTCCTGGACCACGGAACTCACGGCCGAGCGCAGGCTCGACAAGGGACGGCTGCGCCTGACCGCGTTCGGCGAGCGCACCAAGGACAGCCTGTATTCGCAGACCAATGTGCTGGTCACGCCGAACGTGACGAATATCCAGAACATCGACGAGATCCACACCAAGGGCCTGGAAACCGCGTATGAAGCCGGCGACGCGCTGCTGCGCGGGCTGGACCTGAGTGCCAGCCTCACCTGGACCGACTCGAAGATTACCCGCAACGACAAGTTCCCGGCCAGCGTGGGCAAATGGCAGCCGCGCATTCCGGAGTGGCGCGCCACCGGCGTCGCGACCTACCGCGCCACCGACAAGCTGGCCGTCACGCTGGCCGCGCGCTACAGCGGCAAGCAGTATTCGACGCTGGACAATTCCGATCCGAACGGCTTCGCCTACCAGGGCGCCAGCAAATACTTCACGGCCGACCTGCGCACCACTTACCGGATCGACCAGCAGTGGAGTATTGCGGCCGGGATCGACAACCTGAACAACTATCGGTACTGGAACTTCCACCCCTATCCGCAGCGCACCTTTGTCGCCGAGCTGAAGTTCGATTTGTAAATCCAGGCGCAAACGTGCGTGTCACGTCATGGGGGCAGCAGCGGCGACAAGGGTTCGGCGCGCAGGCATTCGATCAGCTGCTGGAGACCGGGCGGCGTCTGCCGGCGGCTGGGATAGTACATGTAGAACGGCGCACCCATGACCGACCAATCGGGCAGCACGATTTCCAGCAGGCCGCTGCGCAGTTCCTGTACGACCCGGCTCTCCAGGCAGTAGGTCAGCGCCACGCCGTTGATCGCCGCCAGCACCGCGCTTTCGGTTTCATTGGCGCTGACCGGCCCGGGGACGTCCAGCGCGATCGCGCGCGCTCCCTCGCCCAATTCCCATTTGTAGGTGGTGTTGTCGCCGAGGCGCATGCGCACGCAGGCATGGTGCAACAGCTCGGCCGGCGTCTGCGGGCGCCCCCTGTGGTTCAAGTAGGCGGGGGCGCCGACCACCACCCAGCGCAGCTTGCCCGTCAGCGGCACGGCCACCATGTCGCGCGGCACCGTTCCCCCATACCGGATGCCGGCATCGTAGCCCTCCGCGACGATGTCGATCGGGCGGTCCTCCACCGTCAGGTCCAATTCCAGGTCCGCATATTGGGCGAAGAATCTTGGCAAAGCCGGACTGAGCAACAAGCGCGCCGCGTCGCGCGGCACGTTGATGCGCAGGCGGCCCGCAGGCGCGCCGCGATAGTGGTCGAGCTCCGCCAGTGCTTCGCCGATGGTCTGGAAACCGTGTTCGAGCCGTTCCGCCAGCGCGGCGCCGGCCAGGGTCGGCAGCACCGAGCGGCTGGTGCGGTTGAGTAATTTGACGCCCAGCCGGGTTTCAAGATGCCGCATCGAATGGCTCAAGGCCGAGGTGGTGACGTCCAGTTCGGTGGCCGCTTGCCGGAAGCTGCGGCGCCGGACGATCGTCATGAAAACGTTGAGGTCGGCGAGGGAAGTGCGGTTCAAGGTAGCCATCGTGAAAATCTCGACGTGTGCAATCGGGTCAACGGTTCGTTGAATTTATCTCAACGTCATCTGAGATATTATCGTCGATCTAGTCGCACTACGCGTAGCTGAAGGAAAAACATGGACATTGAAACAATCAACATTCCCGGCATCGACACCCCGGTGTCCCGCATCGGTCTCGGTACCTGGGCGATCGGCGGATGGATGTGGGGCGGCAGCGACGAGGCGCGCTCGATCGACACCATCCGCGGCGCCGTCGAGTCCGGCATCAACCTGATCGACACCGCCCCGGTCTACGGCTTCGGTCACTCCGAGGAAATCGTCGGCAAGGCCTTGGTCGGCATCCGCGACCAGGTCGTGATCGCGACCAAGGTGGCGCTGGAATGGCCCAATGAAAAAGTGCGGCGCAACGCCAGCGCGGCGCGCATTCGCAAGGAGATCGAAGACTCGCTGCGCCGCCTGCGCACCGACCGCATCGACCTGTACCAGGTGCATTGGCCCGACCCCCTGGTGCCGCATGAAGAAACCGCCGCCGAGTTGGAGAAGCTGCGCCGGGAAGGGAAGATCCTGGCGATCGGGGTCAGCAACTACAAGCCGGAGCAGATGGACGGTTTCCGCAAGCACGCCGCGCTGGCGACCGTACAGCCGCCCTACAATCTGTTTGAACGCGCGATCGAAGCCGATGTCCTACCCTATGCAAAGGAGCATGGATTGACGGTATTGGCATACGGCGCCTTGTGCCGCGGCCTGCTGTCGGGACGCATGCATCCGGAGACGGTGTTCGATGGCGACGACCTGCGCAAGGTCGACCCCAAATTCCAGGCGCCGCGCTTCGCCCAGTACCTGGCCGCGGTCGATGAATTGCGCCAATTTGCCAAGGCGCGGTTCGGTAAATCGGTCCTGTCGCTGGCGGTGCGCTGGATACTCGACCAGGGGCCGACCATTGCGCTTTGGGGCGCACGCAAGCCGGAGCAATTGGCCGGTCTGCACGATGCCTTCGGCTGGAAGTTGAGCGCCGCCGACCTGGCAGACATCGACGCGATCCTTGCCTGCAACGTCAAGGATCCGGTCGGGCCGGAATTCATGGCGCCGCGAACACGCTGATCAACCCCTTTCCTAAGCGGAGAAGCAATGCAAAGAACAACCATTGGAAGCTCGAACCTTCAAGTCGCGCCGCTCGTCTTCGGCGCCAACGTCTTCGGCTGGACCGCCGACGAACGCACCTCGTTCTCGCTGCTCGACAGCTGCGTCGACCTGGGCGTGAACTTCGTCGACACCGCCGACAGCTATTCGCACTGGGCCAACGGCAACCAGGGCGGCGAGTCCGAAACCATCATCGGCAAGTGGTTCAAGCAAGGCGGCCGGCGCGACAAGATCGTGCTCGCGACCAAGGTCGGCATGTGGAAGCAGCGTCCGGGCCTGTCGGCGGCGAACATCGAGGCGGCCGTCAACGATTCGCTGCGCCGGCTGCAGACCGATTACATCGACGTCTATTTTTCCCACATCGACGACGACAAGACGCCGTTCGAAGAGACGCTCGGCGCGTATCGGAAGCTGGTCGACGCGGGCAAGGTGCGGGTGATCGGCGCATCGAATTTCAGCGGCGCGCGGCTGGAGGCGGCGCTGAAGGTATCCAAGGACCTTGGGCTGCCGGCCTACCAGGTGCTGCAGCCGGAGTACAACCTGTACGACCGCGCCGGCTACGAGAGCGACCTCGAGCCGGTCGCGCAGGCCCACAAGCTGGCGGTGGTCACCTACTTCAGCCTGGCGAGCGGTTTCCTGAGCGGCAAATACCGTCCGAAGGCGGACGCGGCAAACGGCGCGCGCGGTGCGCTGGTGGACAAATACATCAACGCGCGCGGGCTGCGGATCGTCGATGCGCTGCTGGAAGTGGCCAAGCGTAACGACACGACAGCTGCGACCGTGGCGCTGGCCTGGATCATCGCGCGGCCGAGCGTGACGGCGCCGATCGCCAGCGCGACCTCGGTGGCGCAACTGGAAAGCCTGGCCGCGGCCACGCGCCTGCAATTATCCACCGAGGACCTGGCGCTGTTGACCGAGGCCAGCACCGCAGCCGGATAAGACTGGCGCGAGCGCGCACGCGCAGCAATCGCATTTGTGCAAATATAATTTGTGGCAAATGCGATTTTGGTGCAAAATCGACCGCTGGCGTTGCCGGCGGTTTTTTTTATGGTGGACGGCGCGTGCGCTAGAGTTCGGCGAGCGGCACGCCGCCGCCGGCCTCGTCCGCGCCCAGGCGCGCGATCAGCACCGCCAGGTCCGCTTCCATGCGCGCCAGCACGGCCGGGTCCAGGCTGGCCAGCGCATCGGGCAGCACACCGGAAAAGGGCGCCGGCGCCTTGCGTAACAGCGCGGCCCCGGGCGGGCGGATATGCAGGGCCACCAAGCGGCGGTCCGGACCGTCGCGGCTGGCTTCGACCAGTTCACGTTCGAGCAGTCCCTTGACCAGATTGCTGGCCGTGGACTGGTGGATGTCGAGCGCGCCCGCCAGGCCGTTGACGCCGATGCCGGGCTTGTCGCGGATGACGCTCAGCGCCCAGACCTGGGCGCCGCCCAGGCCGGCGTCGCGTTCGACCTGGCGAAAATGGGTTTTGACAGCGTTGAAGACAACGCGGAACTGGCGCAGCACGCGCGCCTGCGCGCCGGCGCTGGCGCGCGCGCGTGCCGTGTTGCGGGGTGGGGAGGAGCGGGGCATGCATGGATGATAGCGGAAAAAAACAGGGTCGTGAACGCGGCGGCGGGCCGCCGCACGCGCGCCATGGGCACCACATCGGCCCGGCGCTGCGCAAGGAGCTGTCGGATTGGCGCCTGTGGTGGGCGCGCGCGGTGGTCGTGCTGCTTGCGCTGTTGTCCGGCCTGACCGTGGTCGGTTTCACCTGGCTGGCCGAACACGGCCTCGCCGCGTTCTTCAAGCTGCGCCTGCACTGGTGGTGGGCGCCGCTGCTGTGGACGCCGGCCTGCGCCGCGATGATCGTCTGGTGCACGCGGCGCTTTGCCGCCGGGGCCGCCGGTTCCGGCATTCCGCAGGTAATCGCCGCGCTCGACCCCGGCATGGACCCGCTCCAGCTCGGACGATTTGCCTCGCTACGCCTGTCGGCCGCCAAGATCGTGCTGACCGCCTGGGGCTTGCTGGCCGGCTTGTCGCTTGGGCGCGAAGGTCCCTCGGTCCAGATCGCGGCCGGCATCATGCTGCAGGCCAGGCGCCTGATGCCCAAACGTTCGGCCGTCAACGCGCACAGCCTGCTGGTCGCGGGCGGCGCGGCCGGCATCGCCGCCGCCTTCAACACGCCCTTGGCGGGAGTCATGTTTGCGATCGAGGAATTGGCGCGGACGCCCGAACAGCGCAGCAGCGGCCTGATCATCGCGGCGATCGTGCTGGCCGGCGTGATTGCCGTCTCGGTGCACGGCAACGGCACCTATTTCGGCATCATCCATGCGGCCGCGATCGACCTCTCGCTGTTCCTGCCCGGCTTGCTGGTGACGCTGTCGGCGGGCACGGCGGGCGGGCTGTTCGCCCGGCTGCTGCTGGCATCGCTAGGCGGGCGCGGCCGCGATCCGATGAGCAGCTTGCGCGCGCGCCGGCCGGTGTTGTTTGCCGCGGTATGCGGCGGCGCCGTCGCGCTGATCGGTGTGCTCGGCGACGGCGCCTGCTTCGGCAGCGGCTATGCCTCGACCCGCACCATGGTCGAAGGCACGACCGCGATGCCGGCGGCGTATGCCCTGTTCAAGTTCGTGGCGACCTGGCTGACCAGCTGGTCGGGCGTACCGGCCGGCATTTTCGCGCCCTCCCTGGCGATCGGCGCCGCGATCGGCAACGACGTCGCGATGCTGACCCAGCATGCGCAGACGCCGGCCCTGATCGCGCTGGGCATGGTCGGCTTCCTGGCCGCCGTGACGCAGGCGCCGCTTACCGCGTTCATCATCGTCATGGAGATGGTCGACGGCCACGCCATGGTACTCAGCCTGATGGCCTGCGCCCTGGTCGCCACCGTCGTCTCGCGCGTGATCAGTCCGCCGCTATACGCCGGCCTGGCGCGCCAGCAACTGGCCAGCTTGTAAGCCGCGGACGCCGCACACCCGCTTATTGCGTCGCGCCGGCGCGCCGCAGCGCTTCGGCCGCCGCCGGATTGCCCTGGTCCAGCGCCAGCTTGAGCGCACTGCCGCCGCGCGCGTCCCGGTGGTTCGGATCGGCGCCGTGCGCGACCAGCACCGGCAGCATGTCGAGCCGGCCGAACAGGACCGCGAACGACAGCGCCGTCTCGCCGGCGTTGTTGACCTGGTCGATGTCGCAATGGGCGCCGGCCAGGATCGTCGCGATCCCGCTTTCGCCCTTGTACAGCGCGCCCATCAGCGCGGTGTTGCCGCGCTTGTCGGCGGCGCAGGCATCGGCGCCGGCGGCCAGCAGCGCCTGCACCGCCGGCGCGCGGTCGTTGTAGGCGGCCAGCACCAGGGCGGTGTAGCCGTCGCCGGTCCTGGTATCGAGCGGGAAGCCGGCGCCGGCCAGCGCCTGCAGGATGTCGCTGCGGCCGGCGCGCGCCGCGGCGAACCAGTCGTCCTTGTACTGCATCGCATCGACCTTGACGGCCTGGGCGTAGTCGGCGGCCGGCTGGTACCGGTGCGCCGCGCAGCCGCCGATGAGAATGGCCGCCGTCAGGCCGGCCAGGTAAGCACGTTTTAAAACCATGGTGATCTCCTTCGAAAGGGGCCGCGTCCTTGCGGCAACGCGGCCCGTTTGCCTTGCTAGTTGTCGCTCAGCTTGGCCGCGGCGGCTTGCACGCGGGCCAGGTCGGCATGCGTGGCCTGGACCAGGCGCGCGCCGTAGTCCGCGTCCGCCTTGTAGAAGTGGGACAGCATGGCGACCTTGTTCGCCTCGTTGCTGACGTGGTTCAGGTCGCCCGACAGGTTGCCGATCAGCTCCTGCTTGCCGCTCTCCGTCAGCGCGCGGTAGAACTCGCCGGCCTGGCGGAAGTTCTGCGTCTTGTGGATCGCCGCCTGCTGGGTGCTGCCCGACAGCGGCGTCTGCACGTATTTGTACTGCGCCGACTGGCTCAGTTCCGCGATGGTCGACGGTTCGTAGTTGACCTCGCCCTTGCGCACGCCGACGTTCATCGCGCCGTCCTGGTTGTTGTTGAGCACCGGGACCAGTGCACGGTTGACCGGCAACTGGCCGAAGTTGGCGCCGAGCCGGTACATCTGGGTGTCGGCATAGGCGAACAGGCGGCCTTGCAGCATGCGGTCTTCCGACGGTTCGATGCCCGGCACCAGGCGCGACGGCGCGAAGGCCGATTCCTCGGTCGATTCGAAATAATTCTCGGGAATGCCGTTCAAGGTCATGGTGCCGACCTTGCGCTCGGGGATGGTGGCCGGCCACTCCTTGGTGTCGTCGAGCGGATCGAAGTCGAACTTGTCGAGGTCGGCGGGCGCGAGCACTTGCACGTACAGGTCCCAGCGCGGGAACTGGCCGGCCTTGACCGCGCCGTACAGGTCGTTGCTCATCAGGTTCCAGTCGGCGCCGATCGAGGTGCCGACGTCCTTGCCGGCGATGCTGTGCAAGCCTTGCAGGCTCTTGAAGTGGAACTTCACGTAATGCACCTCGCCCTTTGCGTTGACGAATTTGAAGGCGTGGACCGCGAAGCCGTCCATATGCCGGTAGGAATCGGGCATGCCGATCGCCGAGTACATATGGGTGAGCATATTGGTCGATTCCGGCGTGTGGGCGAAGAAGTCGAAGGCCAGGTTGGCGTCCTGGACCCCGGTCACGGCCGACGGCTTGTTGGCGTGGACGAAGTCGGGGAACTTGATCGCGTCGCGAATGAAGAACACCGGCTGGTTAATGCCGACCACGTCCCAGTTGCCCTGCTGGGTGTAGAACTTGATGGCGAAGCCGCGCGGATCGCGCGCCTGTTCGGGCGAACCGCGGTAGCCCATCACGGTCGAGAAGCGCACGAACACCGGGGTCCTGGCGCCCGGGGTGAAGACCTGGGCATTGGTCAGCGCGGCGAGGTCCGCGCTGGCCACGAATTCGCCGTAGATGCCGGTGCCGCGCGCATGCACCACGCGCTCGGGGATGCGCTCGCGGTCGAAGCGCTGGAGTTTTTCGATCAGTTGCGAGTCTTGCAGCAGGACCGGACCGCGCGCGCCGGCGGTTTGCGAATTCTGGTTGTCGCCAACCGGCGAGCCGTTGTCGCGGGTCAGCTGTTGGGCCGGGGCGGGGCCGGCCAGCGCCGCACACAAGGCGAACGCGGCGGCGGCCAGCGGAGTGAAGTTCGTTTTCATGAAATGGTTCCTGTATCCAAGGGAGGCGGTCGCCGGCCGACGTCCGCCTTCGGGTTGCCTTAATCAGGAAAGCTCGCGAGTTTCTCTTTAAGGAGTTCGCAGCGTAGAGCACCGGTCGCAATTGGTAAAATTTATTGTATGTATAACGACGATAGTATTTGTGCCAATGTATCAAAGGCGCAAGGTTGCCCCGATCGGCGAAAGAGCGCATCCTGTCGAAAAATAGCGGGCCATGAAGAGGGAGACAATGGACTTGCGGTTCCTGGCGGGCGTGTGGCTGGCGGCCACCGCCTTGACTTCGGCACGTCCGGCATGCGCGGTCGCGATCCGTGTGGCGGCGCAGTTTGCCGCGGAACCTAAATTCATCGTCGGCGCCACGCGGACCAGCGGCTTTTGCGTGGATATCATGCAGGCCGTCGAAAAGCGCAATCCGGCGCTGCAGTTTGTCGTGCTGCCCGGCGCCTTGCCGCTGACGCGCATCCAAAGCGACATGGAGGCCGGCAAGCTCGACGCCAACTGCCTGATCGCGAATGCCGAGCGGCGCAGCAAATTCCACGTCGCGCCCACCAAGCTGTTTTCCTACAACTACCACTTGATCGTGCGGGCCCAGGACGAGGTGACCGTCAAGCAGTGGGACGACGTGCGCAACCTGGGCAGCGAGGGCCGGATCCTGGTGGTCAAGGGCACCGGCGCGATCAGCCGGCTGGAACAGGCCGGCGGCCTGATCCTCGACGCCGGCGGCGCCACGCCCGAGATCAACCTGCAAAAGCTGCTGGCCGGGCGAGGGCGCTTTTTCTACTACCGGACCGAAGGCTGGAAACACGCGATGGCGCGCTCCGGCATGGAAGACAAGATCAAGGTCTTGCCCGGCGTGATGGGCGTCGAAGACTTCTATCTGATGCTGGGCAAGCATCTGCCGCCATCGCTGGTGGCGGCCGTCGGCAAGACGCTCGCCGAGCTCGACGACACCGGCGAGCTGGAGCGCATCCACAAGAAATGGGCGGCCAACTAAGGCGCCGCTGCACGCCGGGCTGCGCTTCAGTCCGCTCGGCACACTATTTGCTCGCGTCCCCAATGTAGTTCCGTTAGGCAAGCGCCGCTCGGCCGCTTGTCATTCTGCCGAAAATGTCGGTGCCCAGAGTCAATACACCAAAAATCAACTTGACATGCAAGTAGTAGCTTGCCTATTATTCATGCAATAGATTACTTGCATATAGCCGTCCATGGCCGCGTACCTCGATGACACAGACTTGCTGTTCAAAGCTCTCGCCGACCCCAGCCGGCGCAAGCTGCTGGACTTGCTGCACGAACACGATGGTCGCACCCTCAATGACTTGTGCGAACACCTGGACATGACGCGACAGGGTGTGACGCAGCACCTGGGTGTGCTGCAGGCGGCGAACCTGGTGGCCACTATCTGGCGCGGCCGCGAGAAGCTGCACTTTCTCAATCCGGTGCCGCTGCAGGAAATCCACGAACGCTGGATTGCCAAGTTCGAAAAACGGCGCCTCAATGCGCTATCAGATTTAAAACAACGATTGGAGAACCCAAATGACTAGATCGACCTTTATTTACGTGACCTACATCCGCACCACGCCGGAGAAGCTTTGGTCAGCACTGACCGACGACGTGGAGTTCATGAAACAGTACTGGTTCGGCGTGCATTGCGAAAGCCAGTGGACGGTCGGGTCCAGTTGGAAAATGGTCCAGGGTGATGGTCAGATCACCGACGCCGGCGAAATTCTCGAGGCCGAGCCGCTGCAGCGCCTGGTGATCCGTTGGCGGCACGAGAACAAGCCTGAACTCAAGGCCGAAGGCGATTCGCTCTGCACGATGGAGCTGGAACCAAGCGGAGCGGCGGTCAAGCTCACCATCACCCATACCATCGAGCGCGAACCCTCGAAACTTATCGTAGCGGTGTCCGGCGGCTGGCCGAAGATCATGTCCAATCTTAAGTCTCTGCTTGAGACCGGCTCCATCGCACTGTAGGAAGCTTATCCGCCGAGCAATCAGCAGTAAATGCCTGCGATAACTAACCGCCCTTCGTAATATGTGGAGACCAGCATGAAGAAGACTCAAAGATTTCTCGCGGCACTGGCAGGGTTGATGATCGCCGCCAGCATGAACGCGCAATCAGCGCCGTCGCACATCGCGACCATTAACATCGTTCTCGTTCACGGCGCACTCATCGATGGTTCAAGCTGGCGGGGCGTGTATGACGTACTCACCCGCGATGGCTATCACGTCAGCATCGCACAGCCGCCGATGACAGGACTCGACGAAGACGTGGCAGCGACCCAGCGCGTTCTCGACCAACTAGACGGTCCGGTGATTCTCGTCGGTAACAGCTATGGCGGTTCAATCATTACTGTCGCCGGCAGCGACCCAAAGGTGAAGGCGCTAGTCTATGTCGCCGCGCTCCAACCCGATGTCGGCGAGACGAGCGCCGAGGCGGCCCCGCCGAAGAAGGAGGCGAGCAACGCTTTGAAAACAAGCAGAGACGGTTTCGTATTCCTCGATCCGGCCAAGTTTGGCGCCGAAATTGCCGCCGACATTCCGAAAGCGACGGCGGATTTTATGGCGCACTCGCAAATTCCCATTTTCGGCCCCGCCTTCAGCACAAAGCTGACTGCCGCCGCCTGGCACGAAAAGCCGAGCTACGTGATCATTGCCAGCGAGGATAGACAGCTTGACCGAGCCGCAGCGCAGCGGATGGCCACCCGCGCGGGGTCAAAAGTGACTGTCATCAAAGGGAGCCACCTTATATTCATCTCCGAGCCTCTCGCTGTCGCCCGCGTGATCGAGACAGCCGCACGCGCAATTCAATAAGCACTCTGCATCGTTTGCACAATACCTCGTGTCTGGCCGACGGCCCTCAGCAAGCCACGACGTTGACCGCCAGCCCGCCGAGTGAGGTTTCCTTGTACTTGGTGTGCATGTCGGCGCCGGTCTGGCGCATGGTCTCGATGACCTTGTCCAGCGTGACGTAGTGACGGCCGTCGCCGAACAGCGCCAGGCGCGCCGCGTTGATCGACTTGGCCGCGCCCATCGCGTTGCGTTCGATGCAGGGGATCTGCACCAGCCCGCCGACCGGGTCGCAAGTCAGGCCGAGGTTGTGCTCCATGCCGATTTCGGCGGCGTTTTCGATCTGCTCGTTAGTGCCGCCGAGCGCCGCCGCGAGGCCGGCCGCGGCCATCGACGAGGCCGGCACAACTGGCCCGGAAAGAGACGATGAAGGCAAGAGCCGAGACTCCCGCGGCACCCGCGAAAAAAGCACGGAAGCCGACCGCGCGCATGCCGATGGCCGAGCGCCGCGCGCAAATCCTGAGCAAGGCGTTTGAATATTTTTCGGAGAATGGGGTGAACGGCCAGACCCGCGCGCTGGCCGAAGCCTGCGGCGTGTCGCAGCGCCTGCTGTACAGCGTGTTCCCGAACAAGGCGGCCTTGCTGGCCGCCGTGTACGAAGCCGAGATCGCGGGCCCGATCAAGGCCATCTGGTTCGTGCTGCTGAAGGACCGCAGCAGGACGGTGGAGGCGCGCGTGACCGAGTTCTATCAAGAGTACTACGACCTGATCCTGACGCGGCGCTGGCTGCGCCTGTTCCTGCACGCCTCGCTGTCGGAGGACATCAACATGGCCTCGACCTACATCGCGCGCATCGTGACCAACCTGCTGGAGATGATGGTCGACGAAGCCGCGCACGAGGCCGGGCTGCGCATGCCGGACGATGCCGCGCTCAAGCAGGAGATCGGCTGGACCCTGCACGGCGCGGTGTCCCACCTCGCGATCCGGCGCCACATCTATCATGGCACCAGTCCGAAGGACCCGAAGGAGGTCATCACGCTGCACGTGAAGACCTTCCTCGCGGGCCTGAAGGCGGTGCTGCCCGCGGCCTGACGCTTGCCTGAGCGCTTACTTGCGCTGCGCGAGCGCCGGCGCGGAGGCCGGCAGCTTGCGCGCTTTCGAGGCTTGCTCGAAGCTGTAGGCGTAGCCGATCAGGCGCGGCTCGGTCCATGGCAGGCCGATGATCTCCATGCCGACCGGGACGCCGACCGGCGCATCGGCGTCAGGCGTCGAAAAACCGGCCGGCACCGCGATCGAGGGGAAGCCGGTCAGCGCGGTCAGGATGCCGTTGCGGTCGGACTGGTTGTACTCGCCGATCGGCACCGGCAGGCGCTTCTGGTGCGGGTAGACCATCGCGTCGAGCTGGTTGCGCGCCATCAGGTTGGCCAGGCTGATCTTGAGCGCGTCGATCTTCAGCATGCGGTCCTTGTAATCGGCTTCGGTCAGGCCGTTGGCATAGCTTTGCGCCGAGACCAGGAACTTCTGCAGGCTCGGATGCGATTTGCCGGACGCGAGGACCTCTTCCAGCGAGTGCGCGGGCGCGCTGTGGCCGGGCGCCGTCAGGTAGGCATTGAGCACGCTCTTGTATTCGTACTTCTGGACGTCGAGCTTGTTGTTCAACTGGTCGGTATCCATCTCCGGCGCATCGATCGGCACGATGATCGCGCCCTGCTTCTTGAGCACGTCGATTGCGCGCTCCATCACGCGGTTGACTTCCTGGTGCTCGGGCTTGGTGCCGAACATGGTCTTCAGCACGCCGATGCGGGCGCCGCGCAGCGCCTTGGCGTCCAGCGACGCGGTGTAGGTCTTCGGCTGATGGCCGGTGCTGAGCGCGGTGAGCGGATCGGCCGGGTCATAACCGGCCATCGCGTCGAGCATGCGCGCGGCGTCGCTGACCGAGCGGGCCAGCGGGCCGGCATCGTCCATCGTGAACGACACCGGCAGGATGCCGGCGCGGCTGATCAGGCCATGGGTCGGGCGAATCCCGACCAGGCTGTTGGCCGAGGCGGGCGAGCGCACCGAATTGACGGTGTCCGAGCCGGTGCCGACGGTGGCGAAATTGGAGGCCAGCGCCACCGCGGTGCCGCCCGACGAGCCGCCCGGCGTCAATTTCAGGTCATACGGATTCTTGACCTGGCCGCCGAGCGAGCTGATCGACACACCGCCCAGCGCGAACTCCTGCATATTGGTCTTGGCCAGCACCAGTGCGCCGTCCTTGCGCAGGCGCGCCAGCGCGAAGCCGTCTTGCGCGGGCTGGGCGCCGGCCAGCGAGGCCGAGCCGCCGGTGGTCGGCATGTCCGCGGTGTCGTAATTATCTTTCAGGACCGTCGGGATGCAGTGCAGCGGCGCCATCTTGCCGGTCTGCTTGAACTGCCGGTCGAGCGCGTCGGCCTGCTCCAGCGCCTTGGGGTTAAGGTAGAGGATCGCGTTCAGCGCCGGTCCCTGCTTGTCGTAGGCGGCGATCCGGTCCAGGTATTGCTGGACCAGGCCGCGGCAGCTCAGGCTGCCGGCCTGCATCGCCTGGTGGATGTCGGCGATCGACGCTTCCATCAGCGTGAACGGCTTGGCGGCCTGGCTGGCGAGCGGGAGCAGGGCGGCCAGCAAGGCCGCTGCGATTGTCTTTACTTTGGTGCGCATATGTACTTCCCCTTTGGTTTGGATTGTGTAGAATAAGTCAAGGCAACATTATCGTCAACTGACGATATCAATGATCGCGAAGGATGGACATGAGAGTGAAAGCGAGCGAAGCGCCAACCCGGACCAAGGCCGCGGCCAAGGCCAAACCCAAACCCAAGGCCGCGGCGGCGCCCAAGGCCAGGCGGGCGACCGTGCGCATGCCGCAGGCCGAGCGCCGCGCGCAAATCCTCGGCAAGGCCTTCGAATACTTTTCGGAGAACGGCCTGACCGGCCAGACGCGCGGCCTGGCCGAGGCCTGCGGCGTGTCGCAGCGCCTGCTGTACAGCGTGTTTCCGAACAAGGCGGCGCTGGTCGACGCGGTGTACGAGGCCGAGATCGCGGGGCCGATCAGGGCCGACTGGTTCGTGCTGCTGAAGGACCGCAGCATGACGGTCGAGCAGCGCCTGATCAAGTTCTATCGCGAGTACTACGAGGTGATCCTGACCCGGCGCTGGCTGCGCCTGTTCCTGTACGCCTCGCTGTCGGGCGAGGTCACGATGGCGCCGACCTACATCGCGCGCATCGTCACCAGCCTGCTCGAGATCATGGTCGACGAGGCGGCGCACGAAGCCGGCCGGCGCGCGCCGGAGGACCCGGCCCTGAAGCGCGAAGTCGGCTGGACGTTGCACGGCGCGGTGTCGCACCTCGCGATCCGGCGCCACATCTACCGCGACGCCAATCCCGGCGACCCGCAACCTGTCATCACCCTGCACGTGAAGACCTTCCTGGCCGGCCTGAAGGCGGTCTTGCCGGCCGCCTGAGCCGGTCTTTCGATTGTTACTTTCGCGCCGTTGACAGGTGAATACGGTCGGTGATACCTTCCTGATTCCGGTAAAGGGAACATCGTTCTGATATACGGAATGCGTTCCGCGCTACCACAGCCAGCGAGGTAATCTTGAAAAACCTGTCTGAACTACCGCTCGCCGCGGTGCCGGCGCAGGCCGGCGGCAGCGTATCGTTGTGGAAGTTGTTCCTCTGCTTTATCAAGATCGGCGTGACCTCGTTCGGCGGCAGCACCCAGGCCTGGATCTTCCGCGCCATCGTCGAAGAGCGCGCCTGGCTCAGCGAATCGGACTTCCTGACCGGCCTGACGATCGCCCAGATCCTGCCCGGCGCGAACCCGGTCAACCTCTCGCTGTACGTGGGCCAGCGCCTGCGCGGCGGGACCGGTGCGCTGGTGGCCACGCTCGGCATGGTGGTGCCGGCGATCTGCATCGTGCTGGTGGTCGGCGCGCTGTATGCGCGGCTCGCGCAATTCCCGCTGACCCACTTCCTCCTGATCGGCATCGCCACCGTCGGCGTCGGCGCCACCCTGGCCGCCGGCCTGAAGGTGGCGCGCAAGATCGAGCGCCGGCCCACCATCGTCGCGATCGGGCTGGCGACCTTCGTCGGCGTCGGCGTGTTTCACTGGTCGATGGTGCCGGTGGTCGCGGTGCTGGCGCCCCTCAGTGTCGCGCTGGCGGCAAGGCGGGCGCATGGATAACCTGCTGCTGCGCCTGATCCTCGTGTTCGCCCCG
>Ga0193702_1000364_pt1 | contig 16511 bp, 17 predicted proteins | sample U3a1metaG_FD_143060 | JGI IMG/M metagenome (GOLD analysis project Ga0193702, IMG submission 143060) | Soil microbial communities from a riparian zone of the East river system, Colorado, United States - U3a1 | ecosystem: Environmental > Terrestrial > Soil > Riparian zone | place: USA: East River... | reverse complement strand
CCATGGGCTCGATCAAGGACAGCTCGCGCAAGATCGTCGACATCATCGGCGTGATCGACGGCATCGCGTTCCAGACCAATATCCTGGCGCTGAACGCCGCGGTCGAAGCGGCGCGCGCCGGCGAGCAGGGGCGTGGCTTCGCGGTGGTGGCGGCCGAAGTGCGCAACCTGGCGCAGCGTTCGGCGGGCGCCGCGAAAGAGATCAAGGCGCTGATCGGCGACTCGGTCGACAAGGTCGACGCCGGCAGCAAGCTGGTGGACGAAGCCGGCCAGACCATGGGCCTGATCGTCACCTCGATCCGCCAGGTGGCCGACATCATGAGCGAGATCACGGCCGCCACCCAGGAACAGAGCAACGGCATCGAAGAAGTCAACCTGGCCATCACCCAGATGGACGAGATGACGCAGCAGAACGCGGCGCTGGTCGAACAGGCCGCGGCGGCCGCCGAGAGCATGCAGGAACAGGCGCAGAAGCTGGCGCACGCGGTCAGCATCTTCAAGCTCGATGGCGACGCGCACAAGGCGCTGCGCGCGCCGTTGCGGGCGCCGCGGGTGGCGATGGCCGCGCCGCGCGCCGCGGTGACGCACCAGGCGGCGCCGGCCGCCGCGCCGCAACCGAGGAAGGCGGCGGCAACCAGCGAAGACTGGGAAGAATTCTGACGTCGTTCCCGCGGAGGCGAGAACCCATGGCGCGCCACCCAGCACGCGCGCTATAGATTCCCGCCTCCGCGGGAATGACGGCGCGAGCGGGACAAGATTGAAAGTGAAGCAAAGTGCCGCAAAATAAACAGGAAACGGTCAAGGAATTCAATTTCACCAAGAGTGATTTTGAGCGAGTCCGTGCGTTGATCTACAAACGGGCCGGCATCTCGCTGGCCGACAGCAAGCAGGAGATGGTCTACAGCCGCCTGGCGCGCCGCCTGCGCGCCACCGGCATCGTGTCGTTCGTGACCTACCTCGACGAGCTCGAGGCGGGCAAGATGGGCGACGAGTGGGAGTCGTTCACCAACGCCCTGACCACCAACCTGACCTCGTTCTTCCGCGAGGCCCACCACTTCCCGCTGCTGGCCGAGCACGTCAAGGGCCTGCGCGACGGCCCGCTCACGATCTGGTGTTCGGCCAGCTCCACCGGCGAGGAGCCGTATTCGATTGCGATGACGCTGTGCGAGGCCTTCAACACCCTGAACCCGCCGGTCCAGGTGATCGCCACCGACATCGACACCAATGTGCTGGCCACCGCCGCCAACGGCGTGTACGGCATCGACCGGCTCGACAAGATGGCGCCCGAGCGCGCCAAGCGTTTTTTCTTGCGCGGCAAAGGCGAGCAGCAGGGCATGGTGCGGGTGCGTCCCGAACTGCGCCAGCTGGTCACCTTCAAGCAGCTCAACCTGCTGGCCGACCAGTGGCCGATCAACGGCCAGTTCGACGTCATCTTCTGCCGCAACGTGATGATCTACTTCGACAAGGCGACCCAGCGCAAGATCCTGTCGCGCTTCGTCCCGATGATGAAACCGCATGCCCTGCTGTTCGCCGGCCATTCGGAGAATTTCCTGTACGTGTCCGAGTCCTTGAAATTGCGCGGCAAGACGGTATACGAACTGGATGAGCCGCGCGGCGCCGCCGCACGCTAGCCACATCGAAACGAGAACTGAACATGGCTACCAACACCAAAGAACAATTCGCCACCAATGTCTACTACGACCGGACGTTCGACTGCGATGCCGCCAAGATCCTGCCGGGCGAGTACTACTACATGATCGTGACCGTGCTCGGGTCCTGCGTGTCGGCCTGCATCCGCGACCGCATCAGTGGCCTGGGCGGCATGAACCACTTCATGCTGCCGGACGGCGGCGATTCCAACAGCCCGGTGTCGGCCTCAATGCGCTACGGGACCTACGCGATGGAGGTCCTGATCAACGACCTGCTGAAGGCGGGCGCGCGGCGCGAGAACATGGAAGCGAAAGTGTTCGGCGGCGGCGCGGTGCTGCGCGGCTTCACCGCGATCAACGTCGGCGAGCGCAACGCCTCGTTCGTGATGAACTACCTGAAGACCGAGAAGATGCGGGTGGTGGCCGAAGACCTCAACGACGTCTATCCGCGCAAGGTCTACTTCTTCCCGCGCACCGGCAAGGTGCTGGTCAAGAAGCTGATGCAAACCCATAATGACACGCTGGCACGACGCGAACTCGATTACGCGAGCCGGCTCAAGGTCGAGCCGGTCGGCGGCGAGATCGATCTGTTTTAACCTCCAAGGCGGCGCATATGAAGATCAAGGTATTGATCGTGGACGATTCGGCGCTGATCCGCAGCGTCATGAGCGAGATCATCTCCAGCCAGCCCGACATGGAAGTGGTGGGCGTCGCGCCCGACCCGCTGGTCGCGCGCGAGCTGATCAAGCAAACCAACCCGCACGTGCTGACGCTGGACGTCGAGATGCCCAAGATGGACGGTCTCGACTTCCTCGAAAAGCTGATGCGGCTGCGGCCGATGCCGGTGCTGATGGTGTCCTCGCTGACCGAGCGCGGCTCCGAGATCACCATGCGCGCGCTGGAACTGGGCGCGGTCGATTTCGTGACCAAGCCGAAGATCTCGATCCAGGCCGGGATGCGCGAGTACACCGAACTGATCGCGGACAAGATCCGGGCCGCGGCCAAGGCCCGCATCAAGCCGCGCACGCTGGATGCGGCCAAGCCGCTCGGCGCGCTGCCGCAGATCCGCAATCCGCTGACCTCGTCGGAGAAGCTGATCATCGTCGGCGCCTCCACCGGCGGCACCGAGGCGATCCGCGAATTCCTGATGCAGATGCCGTCCGACTGTCCGGGCATCCTGATCGCCCAGCACATGCCGGAGGGCTTCACCACCTCGTTCGCGCGCCGCCTCGACTCGCTGTGCAAGATCAGCGTGCGCGAGGCGGCCGGCGACGAGCGGGTGCTGCCCGGCCACGCCTACATCGCGCCCGGCCACTCGCACCTGCTGCTGGCCCGTTCGGGCGCCAACTACGTGACCCGGGTCGAGCAGACCGACCCGGTGAACCGGCACCGGCCCTCGGTCGACGTGCTGTTCCGCTCGGCGGCGACGGCGGCCGGCAAGAACGCGGTGGGCGTGATCCTGACCGGCATGGGCAAGGACGGGGCGGCCGGCATGCTGGAGATGAAGCAGGCCGGGGCGTATAATTTTGCCCAGGATGAAGCGTCCTGCGTGGTATTCGGCATGCCGCGCGAGGCGATCGCGCTGGGCGCCACCAATGAAGTGGGGCCGCTGACGGCGCTGCCGGGCATGGTGCTTGGCTATCTGGCAACGCATGGCAGCCGGGCGTTGCGTGTTTGAGTGGAATTACTGCCTTTTTGCTGTGAGTTTCATCGCCTCAGGGCAACAAAAATGCTATCCTTAGGGCTGCTTCAGTCTGCTGTCAGTATGCCGAAGTTATCAATAACCCAGAGTATGAGAATCAACGGAGTAATTCATGGCTGATCCAAAGATGCGTTTTTTAGTTGTTGACGATTTCTCGACCATGCGCCGCATCGTCCGGAATCTGTTGAAAGAGCTGGGTTACGCCAACGTCGACGAAGCCGAAGACGGTGTGATGGCCCTGGCCAAGCTGCGCAGCGAGCCGTTCGATTTCGTGGTCTCCGACTGGAACATGCCGAATATGGACGGTCTGACGATGTTGCAGAACATCCGCGCCGACCCCACCTTGGCCAAGCTGCCGGTGCTGATGGTGACGGCCGAAGCGAAGAAGGAAAACATCATCGCGGCGGCCCAGGCCGGCGCGAATGGCTACGTGGTGAAGCCGTTCACCGCCGCCACGCTCGACGAAAAGCTCAACAAGATCTTCGAGAAACTCGAAAAAGTCGGAGCCTGAGATGGGTGAGCACAAGCCCGACTCGGGCTCGCACGACGAGGTCCTGAGCCGGATCGGGCACATGACGCGCACGCTGCACGACAGCCTGCGCGGCCTCGGCCTCGACAAGCTGATCGAAAAGGCGGCCAGCGACATTCCCGATGCGCGCGACCGGCTCGACTACGTGGCGCGGCTGTCGGAGCAGGCCGCGCAAAAGGTGTTGAACGCGACCGACGCCGCCGGCCCGCTGCAGGACGGCATCGACGCCAGCGCCGGCCAGCTGTCGGCCGAGTGGCAGGCGCTGCTGGCCGGGCCGGCCGCCGAAGACCAGTGGCGTGCGCTGGCCGCGCGCACGGTCGCCGGACTGGACGCGGCGCGCGGCGCCACCGGCGCCACCAAGGCCCACCTGATGGACATCATGATGGCCCAGGACTTCCAGGACCTGACCGGCCAGGTCATCACCCGGGTCACCGCGATCGCCCAGAACCTCGAGCAGCAGCTGGTCCAGATGCTGGTCGATTTCGCCCCGGCCGAAGTCAAGCGCGAGTACGACAACGGCCTGCTCAACGGTCCTCAGATCAAGCCTGACGGTAATAACGAAGTGGTGTCCAACCAGGGCCAGGTCGACGACCTGCTCGACAGCCTCGGCTTTTGAGCGGCGCCTGCCCGCGGTCCGGATCCACCGTCTGACCACCTAGCGATTCCATACAATGCACGAAACAAATTTTATCGTCCGCGAACCGCTGCTCGATCCCAAGCAGCGCGTGATAGGCTACGAACTCTCGTGGCAGCAGCACGACAGCAAGCCGGTGACCGATGCCGACCTCGAGTCGCTGATCAGCTTCGTGGCCGAGAATGTCAACGACGACGAGCACGGCTGGCTGCTGCGCGACAAGATCCTGTTCCTCGACGCGGTGCCGGCGATGCTCTCGACCGACGCGCTGCACGCCATGCCGCCCGAGCGCACGGTGCTGACCATGAAGGCCGACGACCTGGCCAATGCCGACGTGCTGGCGGCGGTGCAGGGCTTGCGCGCGGGCGGGGTCGGGATCTCGATCCGCGACGGCGAGCTGACCCATCTGGGCAAGAACCTGGGGCTCAGCGCCTCGTACATCGAAGTGCGGTTTTCGGGCGCCGACGTGGCGGCCCAGGCCCGCACCTATGCGGCGGTCAAGCAATCGTCGGTGCGGATGGTGGGGCGGCCGGTGACGACTTGGGCCGACTTCGACGCCTGCGCCGCGCTGGGGCTGGACGCGTTCGTCGGCAAGCTGCATCTGACGCCGCGGCCGGGGACGCCGGTCAAGGGCATGAACCCGGCCCAGACCATCATCCTGCAACTGATGCAGATGGTGCAGGCGAACGAGGACATACCGAAGATCGAGGGCGTGCTCAAGCGCGATCCGGCGCTGTCGTACAAGCTGCTGCGCTTCATCAACTCGGCCGGCTTCGGGGCGGCGCGCGAGATCCAGTCGCTGCGCCAGGCGATATCGTTGCTGGGCTATGCGCCGCTGTACCGCTGGCTGACGCTGTTGCTGGCGACCGCGAGCACCAGCGGCTACTCGCCGGTGCTGATGGAAACGGCGGTGGTGCGCGGCCGGCTGGCCGAGCTGCTGGGGCAGAAGGCGTTGGCGCGCGGGGAGGGGGAAAACCTGTTCGTGAGCGGGATGTTCTCGCTGCTGGACCGGCTGCTGGGCTTGCCGATGAAAGAAGTGCTGGACACCATCCAGCTATCGGACGAAGTGGTGCGCGCCTTGCTGACGCGGGGCGGGATGTACGGGCCCTATCTGGCGCTGGCCGAGGCCTGCGAGCTCAATTCGAACCTGGTGGCCTCGCTGGCGGCCTCGTTGAACATCAGCCCGGTGGAGGTCAACAAAGCCCACCTCTCGGCGCTGGCCTGGGCGCAGAACGTCACCACCTGACCCCAAAACCGGCAAAACCGGGGACAGACCACCATTTCCCGAAAACCGGGGACAGACCACCGTTTTCGCGCCACGGAGGGGAAACGCAGAAAATCGCGTGTTCCACACCGAAGATCAAAATCGCATGCGGCGCCAGCCGGCAGTAAGGAAAACGGCCGAAATGGTGGTCTGTCCCCGGTTTCCGCGAAATAGTGGTCTGTCCCCGGTTTTGCCGGTTTTGCCCGTTTTTCGTCAAATTTCGAGGTTGTCGATCAGGCGCGTCGTGCCGAGCTTGGCCGCGGCCAGCACCAACAGCGGCGCGCCTTGCGCCAGGTCGCCCGCCGACGGCGGCTGTAAGTCGGCCTGCTTGCGGATCGAGATGTAGTCCGGCTTCCAGCCGCGCTTGGCCAACTCATCCATCGCCTTGTGCTCGAGCTGGAATACGTCCAGGTGGCCGCTGCGCATCTCGTTCGCCACCACGTTCAGGCTCTGGTACAGCGCCGGCGCTTCCTTGCGTTCGGCCTCCGACAGATACATATTGCGCGACGATAGCGCCAGCCCGTCCTCCGCGCGCCAGGTCTCGGCCGCGACGATCTGCGTCGGCAAGGCGAACTGGCGGCTCATGTTGCGAACGATCATCAGCTGCTGGTAGTCCTTCTTGCCGAACACCGCCACCCGCGGCTGTACGCACGAGAACAGCTTGAGCACCACCGTTGTCACGCCGGTGAAAAAGCCGGGCCGGAATTCGCCTTCCAGCGTATTGCCCAAATCGTCGGGCGGACGCACGCGAAACTCCTGCGGCTCCGGATACAAGTCCTTCTCGGTCGGCGCAAACAGCACGTACACGCCTTCCTTCTCGAGCTTGTCGACGTCGGCCTGGAAGGTGCGCGGATACTTTTCGAAGTCTTCGCCCGGCCCGAACTGCAGGCGGTTCACGAAGATCGAGGCGACCACCGGATCGCCATGCTTGCGCGCCAGCCGCATCAGCGACAAATGCCCCTCGTGCAGATTGCCCATGGTCGGCACGAAGGCGGTCCGCAATTGCCCGCTCAACTGGTCGCGCAATTCTTCGATGGATGAGATGATTTTCATGGGAAGGCCTGAGGCTAAAGTGAATAGGTGCGCGGCTAGGCCGGCGAGTAGGCGAGGCGCACGTAGATCGGCGCAAACGGCTCGGCCTGGGTAATTTCGATCAGCGTTTCCTTGGCCAGTTCGAGCATGGCGACGAAGTGCACGACCACGATCGGCACCCCATGCTGGTCATGGAACAGGTCGCCGAACTCGACGAAGCGCGCCGCCTGCAACTGCCGCAAAATGGCCGACATATGCTCGCGCACCGACAACTCCTGGCGGCTGATCTTGTGGTGGGCGGTGAGCTTGGCGCGCTTGAGCACGTCGAGCCAGGCGCGCTGCAAATCGCCGGCGTCGACCTCGGGCCACACCGGCACGTTGCTCTGCTCGATGAACAACTGGGGCCGGATGAAATCGCGGTCCAGCTGCGGCAGCGCATTCAGGTCGTAGGCGGCCAGCTTGATTTGCTCGTAATCGAGCAGGCGCCGCACCAGCTCGGCGCGCGGATCGCCGGCGTCGTCGTCGTGGTCGGACTTTCGCTGCGGCAGCAGCATGCGCGACTTGATCTCGATGAGCATCGCCGCCATCAGCAGGTACTCGGCCGCCAGCTCGAGGTTGTGCAGCCGGATCTGGTCGACATACTTGAGGTATTGCAGGGTCACCTGCGCCATCGGGATGTCGAGGATGTTGAAGTTCTGCTTGCGGATCAGGTAGAGCAGCAGGTCGAGCGGACCTTCGAAGGCGTCGAGGAAGATCTCGAGCGCGTCGGGCGGGATGTAGAGGTCGGCCGGCATGCGCAGCAGCGGCTCGCCGTACAGGCGCGCAATCGCGGCGGCGTCGGCTGCGGGCGCCGCCTCGGCGCTGCCGGCGTCGGCAAGCACGGCTGCGCTGGGATCGGCGCCGGCGACCGGCTCGTCCAGCGCCGCGGCCGCCGCCTCGTCAGGCAACATGGTTCCCGCCCCGCGTGATCAGACTTTGTTTTGGTACACGTAAGCTTGCTGACTGACGCGCGATTCCTTGCCGCGCTCCTGGTCGGACAACGCCACCGGCGCCTTGTCCCACAGCAGGGCACGCCCGGCGCGCTGGCCTTCTTCGATGCCCGGATTCTTGGCCTTGAGCTCTTTGATGAACTGGGTGTGGTCGGATTCGTACAGCGAGAATTGTTTGGACAGTTTCATGATGTGGAATAGTGGTGCGGACTACGCTATTTTACCGCGAGCACAGGCCGGACGGTAACAAACCGCCCCGCCCGCCGGGATTTACGGATGCAGGGCGTTCAACTGGCGCGCGATGATGTCGTGGTTCAGCCACAGCACCGGGCCGATCTGCTCGGCCGCGCCATGGAACATCAGCGGGCCGGCGCCTTCCAGCACCAGCGAGCTCAGGTGGTCGGTGATCAGGGCCTTGCGGTCCTTGTGCAGCTTGGTGATCTCTTCCGAAGTGCCGATCATGACCTCGGCCAGCGCCGGCGTGTTGTCCATCGGCCAGGCGCCGAAGTTGCGGAAGCTGGCGCTGGTGGCGTCGTTGTTGTAGCTCTCGATCATGGCGAGAATCGATTGCAGCGACACGCCGTCGTCCAGCAGCGCCTCGCAGGCTGTCCATTGCTGCTCGGCCCAGGCGGTGCCGCCTTCTTTCTTCAGCGCGGCCAGCAGCGGGAACAGCGACAGTTCGACGCCGACGAAAATATCGGAGGAATTGGTGCGGATTTCCGGGCAGTTGAACACGGTGGCCTTGATGCCTTGCGCCCACGCGGCCTGGGCCACGCTCTCGAGACGCATCTTGGCGTAGCCCTGGGTGTAGTTGGTGTAGGTCTGCCACTGGTAGGCGCCGCCGATCAGGATCTCGGTGCCATGGTAGCCGTAGGCGCTGTAGCGGACCTGGCCGCCGCCCTTGGTCACGCGCTCGCGGATCGCCGCGCTCGACGTAATCAGGTGTTGCAGGGTGTTGGCGGTGACTTCGTCGAAGTTCATCAAAATCAGCTTGCCGAGGTCGCTGTCGAGCAGGGCCCGCGAGGACATGAAGCGCTCGCCGCGGCCCTTGTAGATGCGGTTGGCGATCGCCAGGAAGGCCTTGACGCGCGGGATGCCGCCCGCCATGGTGTGGGCGAAGAATACGTTGGCGCCGTCCGGCACCAGCTTGTCGATCTCGGCCATGACCTGGGCGGCGGAGTCGGTGAAGCGGCGCACGCCGGCCTGGCGGCAGCGCTCGATCGCGGCCCAGTCCAGCTTGTCTTCCTGCCAGCTCTTGAGGGTCAGGCCCGACAGCATTTCGGTCGGGTTCGGTTCGCCGGCCGGGGCGTCGAGGTCGAAGCCGGCCATCAGCGGTACGTTGATGATGCGCCCGCCCAGTTTTTCTTCGGCTTCGGCCAGCTCTTCCGGGGTCAGGGCGCGCAGCGCGAGCTTGTCGTCGCGGCGGCCGACGGTGATGCCGACGATGGTCATGCCCGCCTTGCGCGCTTCGTCGATCAGGCCGTTCACATAGCCGCGCCCGAACAGTTCGCCGAACAGGACGAACACGTCGCCTTTGCGGAACAGATTGGCCTGCGGGAGGTGCCTCAAGGAAGTCAGTTCGGTCATAAAGTAGCTACCACTCAAAAAAGTTGGGCGCGTCATCGCGCGGGTTTCTCGTTAAACACGACATTATACCGTCCGCGCAGGCGCTCGAAACCAAGGCAAAATCAAGGGCGCAGCAGGCGGCGCATGACGACCGGCGCCGGTTCGGCCGGGTTGGCGTGGCCGTATTCGAGCTCGGCCGCCAGCGCGAAGCCGAAACCGGCGTAGAAGTCGATCAGCGCGGCGTCGTCGCTAGCCGAACGGCGCACCGCGAGGGGCATCGCGCGCCTCAGCGGATCCGCATGCCCGGCTGTGCGCCCGGCCAGGGCTCGAGTACGTACAGGCCGGGATGGGCCTTCTCGTCGGCCGCCGAGGCGCACAGCACCATGCCTTCGGACACGCCGAACTTCATCTTGCGCGGCGCGAGGTTGGCCACCAGCACGGTCAGCTTGCCGATCAACTGCTCGGGCGTGTAGGCCGATTTGATGCCCGAGAAGACGTTGCGCAGGCGGCCTTCGCCGACGTCAAGCGTCAGGCGCAGCAGCTTGTCGGAACCCTCGACCTGCTCGCAGTTGACGATCTTCGCGATCCGCAGGTCGATCTTGCTGAAGTCGTCGATCTTGATTTCGGGCGCGAGTTCCTCGATGTCGCCGGCGGCGGCCGCGTCGGCGGCGGGTGCGGCAACCGCGGCCGGCTTGTCGAACAGGTCTTCGACCATCTTGGCATCGACCCGCTGCATCAGGTGGCTGTAGGCGCCGATCTGGCGGCCCAGCATGCTGCGGTAGACCGCCTCACCCTGGGTATCGTCCCAGCTGAAGCGGGCGTCGCCGAGGAATTCGGCGACCCGCGCGGCGACCTTCGGCAGCACCGGCGACAGCAGGATCGTCAACTGGCGGAACAGGATCAGCGCGGCGGTGCAGACGTCGTGCAGCTCGGCGTTCTTGTCGGCATCCTTGGCCAGGATCCAGGGCTTGTTCTCGTCCACGTACTGGTTGGTGACGTCGGCGATCTCCATGATCTCGCGCAGCGCCTTGCCGAATTCGCGGCTCTCGAAATTGGCGGCGATGCTGGCCTGGCGCTCGGCGCCGTCGGCCGTGGTCAGGGCGCGCTTGATCCAGCCTTGCGCCGATGGCGACAGCGCGCTTGCCAGCTTGCCGTCGAATTTCTTGGCGATGAAGCCGGCGCAGCGGCTGGCGATATTGACGTACTTGCCGATCAAGTCGCTGTTCACGCGCGCCACGAAGTCGTCGCCGTTGAAGTCGAGGTCCTCGACCTTCGAGTTGAGCTTGAAGGCGATGTAGTAGCGCAGCCACTCGGGATTCATGCCGAGGTCGAGGTAGCGCAGCGGCGAGATGCCGGTGCCGCGCGACTTCGACATCTTCTCGTTGTTGACGGTCAGGTGGCCGTGCACATTGACCTTCAGCTTGTCGATGATCGGGTGGCCCGCGAAATTGAGCATCGCCGGCCAGAACAGCAGGTGGAAGGAGACAATGTCCTTGCCGATGAAGTGCACCTGCTCGGTGGCCGGGTCGCGGAGCAGGGCGTCGAAGTCGATGCCGTTCTTGCCGCAGTAGTTTTTCAGGCTGGCCAGGTAGCCGACCGGCGCGTCCAGCCAGACATAGAAGAACTTGCCCGGGGCGTCGGGAATCGGGATGCCGAAGTAGGGCGCATCGCGCGAGATGTCCCAGTCGGCCAGCTTTTCGCCGGCGTCGCCCAGCCACTCCGAGACCTTGTTCACCATCTCGGGCTGCAGGCGGCCCGGCGTGTTCAGCCACTCCTTGAGGAAGCTGAAGCAGCGCGGATCGGACAGGGCGAAGAAGTACTGCTCCGACGGTTTCAGGATCGGCGTGGCGCCGGTGAACACCGAGATCGGATTGATCAGCTCGGTCGGCTGGTAGGCCGCGCCGCACACTTCGCAATTGTCGCCGTACTGGTCCTTGGCCCCGCATTTCGGGCACTCGCCCTTGATGTTGCGGTCGGCCAGGAACATGCCCTTGACCGGGTCGAAGAAGCGGTCCACGGTCTTGGTGACGATCAGCCCGGCCTCGCGCAGCTTGCGGTAGATGCCCTGCGACAGTTCGACGTTTTCCGGCGAGTCGGTCGAATACCAGTTGTCGAAGGCGATCTGGAAGCCGTCCAGGTATTGCTGGCGGCCGGCGGCGATCTTGGCCACGAATTCCTGCGGCGTGATGCCTTCCTTCTCGGCCGCGATCATGATCGGCGTGCCATGGGTGTCGTCGGCGCAGACGAAATGGACCTCGCGCGGGCTGGCCCCGTCCTTTTGCATGCGCTGAAATCGCACCCAGATATCGGCCTGGATGTATTCCATCATGTGGCCGATGTGGAACGCTGCATTCGCGTAAGGCAGGGCGGTGGTGACGAACAGCTTGCGAGTCATGGTCGTTGGGCGCTTATCGATAGATGAAAAAGAGCATTTTACCAGCGGACGGGCGCGCTGCGCAGACCGCTGGCGGGCGGTTTGCCATTCCGGCAAGGCCGCCTGGGGCATTTTGCGCTAAACTTCGGGATCACTTACGGAGATTTACCGACATGAGCATCACAGCAGAAGATGTCAAGGCCGCGCTGGCGGCGGTCATCGACCCGAACACCGCGAAGGACCTGGTGTCGTCCAAATGCGTCAAGAACATCAAGATCGAGGGCGGCAGCGTGTCGCTCGACGTCGAACTCGGCTATCCGGCCAAGAGCCAGCTGCCGGCCATCCGCGCGGCGGTGGCGACCGCCGTGAAGACGGTCGCCGGCGTGGAAGAAGTCCATGCGAATGTCTATTCGAAGATCATTTCGCACACCGTGCAGCGCGGCCTCAAGCTGATGCCGAACGTGAAGAACATCATCGCGGTCGCCTCGGGCAAGGGCGGGGTCGGCAAGTCGACCACCGCGGTCAACCTGGCGCTGGCGCTGGCCGCCGAGGGAGCCATCGTGGGCGTGCTCGACGCCGACATCTACGGCCCCTCGCAGCCGATGATGCTGGGTATCTCGGGCCGTCCCGAGAGCAGCGACGGCAAGACCATGGAGCCGCTGGAAAACCACGGCATCCAGGTCTCCTCGATCGGCTTCATGATCGACCCGGATGAGCCGATGGTGTGGCGCGGCCCGATGGTGACCCAGGCCCTGCAGCAGTTGCTCGAGCAAACCAACTGGCGCGACCTCGATTACCTGGTGGTCGACATGCCGCCCGGTACCGGCGACATCCAGCTGACCCTGTCGCAAAAGGTGCCGGTCACCGGCGCGGTGATCGTCACCACCCCGCAGGACATCGCGCTGCTCGACGCGCGCAAGGGCCTGAAGATGTTCGAGAAGGTCGGCATCCCGATCCTCGGCGTGGTCGAGAACATGAGCACCCACATCTGCTCGAACTGCGGCCATACCGAGGCGATCTTCGGCCACGGCGGCGGGGAGAAGATGTGCGCCGATTTCGGCGTCGAATTCCTCGGCGCCTTGCCGCTGACCATGGCGATCCGCGAGCAGACCGATTCCGGCCGCCCGACCGTGGTCGCCGAGCCGGACGGTCCGATCGCCGCGGTCTACAAGGACATCGCGCGCAAGGTGGCCGTCAAGATCGCCGAGAAGGCCAAGGACATGACCAGCAAGTTTCCCAGTATCGTTGTCAAAAACGATTAAGCCCCCCACCAAGGAGATACACAATGCGCGCGATGTGGATGCAGATGTTGTTGGCAGTGACGATCAGCGGGACCACCCTGGTGGCGGCCGCGCAATCGGTGTCGTTCGTGGAGCCCACCGATGGCGCCACGGTGAGCAGTCCGTTCAAGGTCAAGTTCGCGGTCAACGGCATGGAAGTCAAGCCGGCCGGCGACATGACCGTCAACACCGGCCACCATCACCTGGTCATCAACGGCGAGCCGATCAAGGCCGGCGAGTCGGTGCCCTTCGATGCGACCCACCTGCATTTCGGCAAGGGCCAGACCGAAACCGAGCTCACGCTGCCGCCCGGCCAGTACCGCCTGACCATGCAGTTTGCCAACGGCGCCCATCAGTCGTATGGCGAGGCCCTGAGCAAGACCATCAAAGTCACGGTCAAGTAGGCGCCTCTGCAGATCGACGCCATCCGCCAGCGCCTGCGTGCGCTGGGCGCCCGTCCCGAACACGAGCAGCGCGTGCTGCGCGACTGGGTCCAGGCCCAGCCGCACGAGCGCGGGCGGCGCCGTCCCCAGGATTATTTGCCGGCCGCGCTGCGCGCGGCCTTGCCCGCGCTCGACGCCGAGCTGGGCGCGCTGGCGCGGCTGGTCAGCAGCCATCCCGCCGACGACGGTTCGGCGCGGCTGCTGGTCGGCCTGGCCGACGGCCAGGCGGTCGAGAGCGTGCTGCTGCCGCGCGATGGCTTGTGCGTGTCGAGTCAGGTCGGCTGCGCGGTCGGCTGCCAGTTTTGCATGACCGGGCGCGATGGCCTGGTGCGCCAGGTCGGCAGCGCCGAGATCGTCGCCCAGGTGGTGCTGGCGCGCGGCATGCGGCCGGTGAAGAAGGTGGTGTTCATGGGCATGGGCGAACCGGCCCACAATCTCGACAACGTGCTCGAAGCGATCGAGCTGCTGGGCGTCGAAGGCAATATCGCGCACAAGAACCTGGTGTTCTCGACCGTCGGCGACCGCCGCGTGTTCGAACGCTTGCCGGCGGGGCGGGTCAAGCCGGCGCTGGCCTTGTCGCTGCATACCACCAAGCCCGCCTTGCGCGAACGGCTGCTGCCGCGCGCGCCGCGTTTGAGTCCGCGCGAACTGGTGGACCTCGGCGAGCAGTACGGCCGCGCCACCGGTTATCCGGTGCAGTACCAGTGGACCTTGCTGGACGGCGTCAACGACGGCCACGACGAGCTCGACGGCATCGTCGATCTGTTGAAGGGCAAGTACGCGGTGCTGAACATGATCCCCTACAACACGATTCCCGACCTGGCCTTCAAGCGGCCCAGCTGGGACAAGGCGCGCGCCATCGCCGCCGACTTGCACCGGCGCGGCGTGCTGACCAAGCTGCGCGATTCGGCCGGCCAGGAGGTGGATGGCGGCTGCGGCCAGCTGCGGGCGCGGACCACGATTCCCATCGCGCGCCTGGCGTCCCAGCCGTCGGTGGCAAGCGGCAGCGCCTTGGGCGGGTAGCTCGCGAGGATGATCGAGGTCGTGACCGTGCCCGACCAGGCGTGCGTCGATGCGCGCGCAGGCGACATAGTGGGCATACTAGGCGTCGTCAATCACTCCGTTTTCAGCCACCATGCACAGCCCCGTACTGATCGTCCCCGGCATCAACAACTCCGGCGAAAGCCATTGGCAAACCTTGTGGCAGCGGCGCGACCCAGGCTTCGAACGCCTGGCTGTGGACGACTGGGACAATCCCGCATGCAGCGCCTGGGTCGAGGCGACCGGCAGCGCGGCGCTGCTGGTGGCGGTGCCCGATCCGGCCGGTCCCGCCTTCCCGCCGACCGCGCACGGTTTCGCACCGCTGCCGGCACGCCGGTTCGCCTTCCCCAGCCTGATCGTCGCCAGCTCGGACGATCCTTACGCGAGCGCGGATCATACGCGCGACTGCGCACGCGCCTGGGGTAGCCATGTGCACCAGGCCGGGCCGCGCGGCCATTTGAACGGCGCCAGCGGCCTGGGCGAGTGGCCGGCCGGCTGGGCGCTGCTGGAATCGCTGCGCGCACGCGTGGGGTGCTGAGGTCTTCAATATTTCCTGTTGGAATCTTTACACAAGGCAAATTCAGCGCTACAGTATTGGTTTAATTCAGAGCGATCCCGGCCCTTCGGCGCGCGATCCGGACATGAACGCCACCACAGAGTCTGTCGCCCGAGCCGGTATCGGATCGCTGAGCTGCGAATTTGCCTGCCGCCGGACCGAGGCGAGCTTCCTGCAACACCATCTGGCCGATATCTTGCGCGATCTGCGGCGCGCGCTGCTGCTCTGCGTGAGCTTTTGCGCGCTGTTTGCGCTGTCCGACGTGGTCCTGCTCGGCTATGGGCACGACGCGCAGATGCTGCTGCTGGCGCGGCTCCTGGTGGCGGTGGCGGCGGTGGCCGGCATCTGGCTGTCGCACCGCAAGGCCGGCTCGGTCGCCATGGCGCGCCTGGCGGCCACCGCGCTGGAAGTGTTCGGCATGGCGACCTTCCTGCTGATCGTCGCGCACCGCCCGCACGAGATCATCATGCATGGGATGTCGATGGCGATCATGCTCATCATCGTTTATATTTTCATCCCCAACCGCCTGCTGTATGCGATGGGGGTGGCGCTGGCCGCGAGCGCGGCCTTCCTGCTGCTGGCATTTGGGGTCGGGTATGCGGCGCACGGCGAGTTGTTGACGATGACGCTGCTGCTGGTGCTGGTCAACCTGTTCGGCAGCGTCGCCGCGCGCCGCCACGAGCGGCTGCAGCGCGAACAGTTCAGCGTCCGCCAGATCCTGACCAAGCTGTCGGTGCGCGACCACCTGACGGGGTGCTACAACCGGCGCCACCTGGACGATACCCTGCTCGACGCCGAGATCGCGCGCGCCCAGCGCTCGGCCGGGAGCCTGACGCTGATCATGTGCGACATCGACCGCTTCAAGTCGATCAACGACAGCCGCGGCCACCACGCGGGCGACGCCGTGCTGTGTGCATTTGCCGACTTGCTGCGCCAGTCCACCCGCGACGGGGTCGATACCGTGGTGCGCTACGGCGGCGAGGAATTCATGCTGGTGCTGCCCGACACGCCGCTGCACGGCGGCCAGGAACTGGCCGAGCGCCTGCGCCGCGGCTTCGCAGCGGCGCCCACCCAGGTGCAGGACGGTGCGCCGATCGCGGCCACCGCCAGCTTCGGCGTGGTCACCGTCGATTGCGGCGCGCCGGGGCAGACGCCCAGCCAGCGCGCGCTGGTCGGCGCCGCCGACGAACTCATGTACCAGGCCAAGCACGGCGGGCGCAACCAGGTGCGCGCGCGCCAGCTAGCGTAAGGTTCTTCACCATTCGCCGGATAACCCGTCATTCCCGCGAAAGCGGGAATCCATGCTGAGTATGGGTTCCCGCCTACGCGCACTAGTGTCCGGAATAATTTTATTGACATCGGGATCAGAAGAGGCATGGTTGCATTTCCGCCAAAGTCCTAGCCTCTTCGTTTCGTCGCCATCTTCGCGCACGAGCTTCTTTTGTCTCGATGC
>Ga0193702_1000363_pt1 | contig 16527 bp, 31 predicted proteins | sample U3a1metaG_FD_143060 | JGI IMG/M metagenome (GOLD analysis project Ga0193702, IMG submission 143060) | Soil microbial communities from a riparian zone of the East river system, Colorado, United States - U3a1 | ecosystem: Environmental > Terrestrial > Soil > Riparian zone | place: USA: East River... | reverse complement strand
CCCCTGGCAGGTCAAATTTGTAACACTTCTGTGACCTTACGTTCCTTGATATATCCCATCCCATACGCTTCCCTCCCTTTGCACTTGCACACGTATACTCTCTGCTACATTTGCCTTTGCACAGGGCCCGATGCGTGAGAAACCCCACCCTATCTCGGGTGGGGTTTCGATCAGACAACGAAGTTAGCGTATACCGCATACTGTAGGAGAGTCCAACGGATATCGTGGCTACCCTCCGCCCTCCCCATCTCAACTCGCCACTTGTCAATAAGGAATCGCCACTTGGCACCTTCTCTGCCGAGGTAGCGCATGTGGTAGAGAGCTTCTATGATCTCACTCTTGCGCTCGACATACTCGCTGTCTTCCATGACCCCATACGTTTCCATGAGATCATTGAGTGCCGCTTGTCTGTCTGTCTTGTTTGCCATGCTGAAAGCATAGCATGAGTTAGGCCAGGGTGTCTAGCACCCTGGCCGTTTCTCTTCAGTCCCTTGACATTAGCTTTTGCAATACCTGAAGCTCATCTTCCCGCAAGTCGACATAGAACCGGGTAATGACGGTTCCATCTTCCGCAAGGACTCTGACCGCATACACGTCACTGTCGATACTGATTCTACTAGCAGTGGCCAAAGCGGATTGCACGTCATCTTTGAGAATAATTTCAGTGGCACCCTGAGTACTGTAGTGAATCTCAACCTGAAACATTTCCCATCCCTTCATTGGTGATAGGAACATCATAGCATGAGAAAGGCCACGGTGTCTAGCACCGTGGTCATTCCCTAATGCGAATAAAGCAACACCATACTGAAGATCATAGCCATCACGAGCCATCCCCATGTGAGCCGTGCAACTAGCTCATTCATCATCGGCAGACGGGAAGAGCGCAGCGTCATACCGTTCCTGCAATTCGTTAATACGAATACTCATCTGATTATGCTTCTGAGTAAGCCATGCCTGATCGGCGATACGTCCGGTAGTCTCCGAACTCAATCGTCCGGTAATCCAAGTCTTGTGCGTGTCGGTAGCGTCCCGCGCTTCCTGAATAGCTGCAACAGTGAAGTTGTTAATTTTCATCTGCCCGTCATTGAACCATTCCTGCATTTTGTGCATAGACCGTTGACGACCGATGACAATAACGAGGGACCACACCAGAGAGGCGTCACAGAGAACGAGGACGGCGAGCGCCCATTCCATGGCCAGTGTCATCGCGACAACGCATTCCACTCAATAAGAACAGCGATACCAAGTGCGGTATTCCACACGGTACACATGAACATGATACTCAGCATCATATACAATCCGGGGCGGGCGGTCGGTGCAGGCTGTTCCATGATGATGGGAATGGCCTGATGGCCAGTGTCCACCATGCCGGTGAGGTTACGCATGAATGCATCCTTTCCGAGATGCGATTGGTGTGCGTGGTCTCATCCCTAACCACGCGTGCCGGTCCTCCCGGTCATCCCTCGGGGCGATGACACTGCATTCCCGGTTCCACAACGTGATGGTGAGGGGAGTCGAACCCCTCTGGGAATAGGCCATGCATACCTATCCCTGTCTACCGCCTGCCTCTGGAGAGACTACGGTGTACCGGACCCATCTCCCCGCGCTCGCTGCAATGGCCCGCTAAAGCATTGCAGGTCGCGGATTCAATTGGTCAGACGTGCTTAGGCTTGCGGCCCGGAGTCTTCTTGCCGGTGGCCTCACGCTCTGCAGCGAGCGCAGCAGCCTTGTCCTTCTCCGCCTGCCTTTCCTCCGCCGACCGGACGGTACGGGTGGTCTTCGGCTTGACCCGGAAGGCAATAGCCATGAGCAGATCGGTCTGCGGGTCCATGAGAGCCTTGACCTCCGCACCGACATTCAACTTGTCATTAGCGGCATTACGAATAGCGGAGGCGTAGGCGGAGTAGGTCTCGGCGTCGGTACAGGGAGTGCCCTTCCACGCACCCCACCCGTCCGGAGTGCCATCGGTAGCGGACGCCTTCAGCAGCGGCAGGAAGTCATTGAGCAGGCCGGACGACCGGCGAGAGGGAATCAGGTCCTCGGGAACATCGAACACTTCAAGAGCCATGATACGCATCCTTTGCTTGGCAGTACTCAGCGGGTCCGTCCCGCGTTGTCTGTACCTACCGTATCAGTACGGGATATCCTTCACAACCCGAGCGCCCAACTTTTTCTCCAGACGATCGATCTCGATCTCCATAGGGTCATCCGCCGGAACGTGGCCCTTCAGTCCCTCTGGCCTGTCGGACCGCCAGTGGTAGACGGAGTGCCGTTGGAAGGCCATATGTTTGGCAGCGGCCACGCTAGCGGCCATTTCGGCTCCTAGCGGGAAGTACCGCACGTAGCGACACCCCGGCTCACTACACTTGGTGATGTACCGATCCTCTACCGTAGTGACGTCCGTGTCCCGATGGCAGCGCGGACACCATGCGTTCTGCCGGGGGATCTTCTCCGAACAGCTGAACTCCACCCGGTGGAAGCAGGCGAGATGCACCCGGATCATGATTCATAAGACAAATTGCTCATTACTTCTCCATATCCAATGCGATAATTTTATCGTATTCCCACCGAGGATGCTTATCGGTATCCCGCCAGGGTAGAACGTGTTTCCAGGATTCCCCGCCGACGAAGTCAGTAAGCGTTAAAAGATGCATTGAGGAGATGGTGGAGTCTACTGTGGGCTTCGTCAATGAGGTGACGCCAGTTTGCGTTGCGATCGAGTTCATTTCGTTTGTCGGCATGGTCGACAAGTTCGAGCAAGTGGAACAATTCTCCGGGATATGCTTCCGCTTCCCGGAGCCTCCCCATTCCAGTACGTGGCTCATGGTCAGCCATTGACTCATCAGTCCGTGGTCCCGTGTGGAGGACGTCTGCCCAGAGTCCGTACTGATATCCACTTTCCTTTTCGCGTAGGACAATCCCGCGAATCGTACCGTCTGGACTTGAATAGACCCGAGCGTGTTGAGCTGTTCCTTCACTTGGGAGAACGACAAATGCTTCCTGTTGAACCCACGCGTCTTGCCCTTCGACCATGACCTTTGACTCCCGTCCTTCAGTGTCTTGTCTAGCGTCCAATATACACCTGATTGCACATAGGTGATGCCGTCTACAGTACCCATCTCCCAATCGCCCAACATCCGGCGATCATCAGGAACTGACAAAGGGCATATGGAATAAATACCGTCGGTCTCGATCGCAATAATCTCAGATGGTGCCTGAGACACCACAGCCCAAATCTTGGCACGGCAGTACGCAGTCGTGTAACCCGCGTACTCCAATTGGTGCCACGTCGGGGGTTCCATCGTGTCTTCATTCCAGCCCACGCGTTGAGCAAGCTTGCCATAAATGGAATTAAGAACAAGCTTAGCGGCGAGCTGTACAGGGTTCCCCTTAGTGGAAGTACCATCGTCATGGTAGATGATTTCGTCTTTCCACTGCTGTCTCCGGTCATAAAGCTCAGCCATGAATCGGAAAGGTCGGTCGGTGGGATCGTTCTCAAGGAACTCCCACCCTTCCACCACCTGTACCGTTCCTGGGCTAGATCGTAGAGCCGCACGGACTTCGACTCCCCAATACCAATTATCGACGCTGGTGGGAAAGCCGATGGCACCGTTTCGGGTACGACGTGGGAAGGGGTGTGGTGAGATGTAATCGGCAAGATCCATCGCAGAGTACCGCACGTGATACAACGCGAAGTCTCTAAGCCGTTCGACTCCCGGTAGTGATCCGCCGTCCGTCCCGAACTCAACGTAATTCCAGAACCCGGCCTGCAAGTTGGGCATGGTGCGCATGGCGTCAGGGTATGCCGACCGCACGTCATAGCTGTAGACTTTTCCGTGATACTGTCCGGTCTTGAATTGCTCAAAGCGACCTCCGAAGTAGGCGTGCTGTGAGGCATTGATTACGGGGTCTGGTAGAGCGCGGTCCAGAACGCTTTTGATGCCTTGCTTTCGCATGACGGCAGAAGAGACCGCACCCGGTCCATACCAACCAGCAGGGTGTACTCCGAGTTCAGCCAACAGCGTACGAAGTCGTGTGGCAAGTTGGATATAAAGCTTAAGCTCAACGTGCATGTAGGTTCGGACGAGATGAAGTTGGGCGTACTCAAAAGAATCCCGTTTAGACTTACCGTATTGCACGATGCGCAGGTACTCACTGTCAGGGATATACTCCGTTGCTGCCTGGATGGCAGAGCAGCCGAAGAAAGAAAAAATGTCATTAATCCGAGCGCAAACACCAGTGTTTCGGTCAGTGATCGAAAACCATTTCCCCGGTCGGTACTCAAGACGATACGGACCATAGAAGTCATACCCTTTATCCTGTAGCCGGATGACGTGATCCACCGGAAGGGACTTCATCATCATGACTACATCGTAGTTAAAGGCAAAGGCTAGGTGGATGTGGTTGGGATAACGGGTGGCAACTTCAATGATGAGCCGAAAGCAATCGCTTCCGGCAAGATCATCAGCATGAATTTCACGGAATTCCCGTCCGGCAATGGAACAACCGAAGAGAATATATGCGGAATCGTCCTCAAGTCGGTGGCTTCCTTCACCGTCCCAAAAGATGAATTCACGATTTTTATAAGGAACTCGGTGAAGTTCTCTGTTATCTCGTCTACGATAGCGTCGCTTTGCTGGTTTGATAGCATCGGGATTCATTTCCTCCACATCGAACATGACCAGGCTCACGGGGAGGCCAGGTCTTTCTTCCAATTGTAAGCTGGACGCAACATTTCCAGTTCGTGTCCGTACTCCACAATTTGGGCAAAGTCATCCTTAGGATGACCCCGAAGAGACTTAGCCCGTTCCACAATCAGACGCTCAAGAAAGCGTATCCTTTCCTCCTTCCACGTTTGCCATACCACGTCTGGCCGGTGGCTGATCACGTCGTGATCCTCTGCCGTCAACGCAAACGTCCGTGTCACCAGAGCGGAAGCGGGAAAGGATTCCGTCCAGTGCGGAATCCGGATAGCCGGTCCTCCGGAAGGTGGTACGGGGGTCGGGGGACGGGGCACCTCGGGTTCCGGCCGGGGAGTAGGCCGGATCGGCCGCTCGGAAGGTCGCTCCGGCCGGATGAATTTCTTGAAACGGGACCATAGACTCATGGTGTGTTATTCCTTTGGGAGGATGACAAAACCCCCGCCACGCTTTCACGGAAGAAAAGCGTGACGGGGGTTTCGGATCGGCACTCTCGCGGTTGCCGCTCTATTCGGTATCGACCACCCTAAATAGGCAGCCCGCCCATACCGAACTCTTAGCCAACGGGGAGATAGAAGGTAACACCGTGTACCGTCTCGCCCGTCTCCAGTTCCTTGTCATACTCGGACTTCGTCAGACCAGTGAAAAAGAATCCGATCGGAGAGACGCCCTTGGCGACCGCATTGGCCAACTGGTCAGCCACACCGGTGGACATATCCACGAACTTGAACCGGTAGCCATCCTGAGTAATACCCCACACGCTCGCCATCGGGGTATTCCAGTTACTGGAGAAGCCGGTCTTGTAATCCACGATGGCGAACGGACGGTTAATCAGAGTGGACTTATCCGTGAGGAAGGCGAAGCCATCGCCGAGAACCTCATTCAGGCCCTCCTGGCGACGAAGTTCAATACCATTGGCCCGGAAGTAGGCGAGCGCGGAATCCCAATCTCTGATATCAGACTTGGTGTCGACAGGAACAACTTCGGCAGTCTTCTTGGCAGTAGCCATAATAAAGATCTTCCTATTCTACAGGGCGTTTGTTACAGGCGAGATACATGGTAGACTGGGAGAGAACGGGCGGCCGTTTAGCGTATGGAGTTTGGCATCCTTTCCACCATCCGCTATCCGGTCGTCCGTTCCCTTACTCCACTGACTGTACTCGCTTGTGCGTGGGGAGTCAACGGCTGTGAGGTATTTGCAATGGGAAAGGATGAGACGGAAGGACTATGGGATGGCTGATATCACGGTAACTGAGAACCCGGAACAGGAAGGACCGGAGAGCAGTGAAGACCGGGCGCAGACCGATGCCCTGGTCACTGCCGCCGGGGCCGCCGCTGTCGCGGAGAACGCTAAGGATGAGGTCAACGAGTCTGCGGAGATGGCGGTAGCAGCGTCGGAGGACTCTGTACATGGTGCCGCCATCGCTGCTGAAGCTGCTGGGGAGTCACGAGACGCCGCGATCGAGTCGGCGGAGGCGCGTGACGACACCATGGCTGCTATTACTGCGCTCGCGGACACGGTGAACGGTCTGGCCACTGCTATCAATCAGATGCAACAGCCTGCACAGACCGATCCCATGTTCGCTACGGGAGAGTCTACGGAGTCGCCTGGAATGGACATTCCGCCGGGGGAGACGCAAGAAACCGTCAAGCGCGGTCACTTCCTGAATCGGCGATGGGGTGGTAAGTGATGACGGAGAAACCGATCCTTATTCACCCGGATATTGTCCCTGATGTGGACCCGCGCACTGTCGAGGAAATCGTTGCGGACCACACTCCAGTAGAGGAAACCTCCGCACCGGTATCCCTACTGGACCGACTTCGGCAACAGAAAGAATCTTCTGGACCTACTCCCGGTCCGGGCCGCCGGACGCGCGCCAAGAAAACCACCGGCGGGGATATTCCGCCTCGGCGTATGGGTAGCTCGAAGTCGACCGCCTTTGTACAGGGACGGGTGAAAGAGGCGTTCGAACAAACCTATGGTCAAATCGCCATGATGTGGGGGATGTTCGACCCGCATTGCGCTACCGTGCTAGCGGAGAACGCTAGTATTATGGCGGACAGTATGGAACGTCTCGCCGAGAATTCTCCGGTGGTCCGACGTATTGCCGATCAGATGCTGACCGGTACGTCCATTGGTGCCATGATCTCCGCACACGCGCCCATCGGTCTCGCCATCTATGCGCACCACTTCTCTCCGGGTGCCAAGGCTGCCAGGGCTGCTGCAACCGCGAACGGGGATGAGGTTTCCTCGGAGAATCCGCCGCCGCCGTACCCGGAATCTCAGGCGGTATGACATGGTGACCCCGGCTCTTAACGGGAGCAGTCCCGTTATCGAAACCATTCCGTTTATGGAATGGCCGGACTTTGTCGCGGGTCTGCAATGGAATCAGGGCGAACACTTTGCCCTGATCGGTCCTACGGGTTGCGGCAAGACTACTGCCGCTCTTAATCTCCTGCCGTTGCGTGAATACACTACGGTGTTTGCCACTAAGCCAAAGGATAATTCTTTGGTGAAGTTCGGTAAGGACCATGATTATAAAGTGATTGAGCAGTGGAAGCCATCGTTGTCGGTTCGGCGTTACCCCCGTCGAATCCTATGGCCGAACGCGAGATCGTTAGCATCTGCTACCACGCAACGGCAGGATTTTTACACCGCTCTAGATGATATCTATGTCAAGGGTGGTTGGTGTATCTATTTCGATGAATTGTGGTATATCAGTAATCAATTGAACTTGCGCAAGGAAATCATTACTTTCCTCTTGCAGGCTCGCAGTATGAATATTGGTATGCTTATGGCTTTCCAGCGACCCGCCTGGGTACCGGTGGAAGTATACGATCAGGCAACGCACCTGATGTTCTGGCGAGAAAATGACGAAGTTAACCTCAGTCGAATTCAAGGCATCGCCTATAACTCTAATGAGATGATTCGGCAGGTGGTCTCATGTCTCCCACTACATCAGGCGCTCTATATCAATACAAGGAATGGGAGCATGGTACGTACTATCGCACCCGCACCGGATAAAGGAAAAGGGAAGGGCTGATGAATCTTCACGTTAGTACTCTCGGCTTTCTGACTACTGCATTCTATATTGTTCTGTTTGGTTTCATTTGGCGGTTTGTTTCCGTCAAGTACTCGGACACTCCCGTGGGTAAAGCCATGGGTTACCTGTTCTGATAGGGAGAAACGTTAATGCCTAGTCCTACCTCTACTCAGACTGCTGGTGGTACGGCGCAGACCACCGGTTCTCCGGCCACTGCCCCTTCTGCCACCGGTATTACCCCGTTCCGTCGTGCGACGAAGGAACACCGTGAGCCGGTCAATACCTCCAACTATACGCTGTCCGCTTCGACACAGAACCCTCCCGGTGGGGTTATTTCTGTTCCCGCCTATGGCTACTTGCGTGGTCTGAAGGTCACTGTCACCCTGACCGGTGGGGCGGGTACCGTGGTGTTTCAGGAGGACGCTCCCTGGAATATCTTGCAGAACCTGATTTTCAGCGAGCCCAATGGTGCGCAGATTGTTCAGTTCAGCAGCGGCTATAACCTGTACCTGGCGCAGAAGTACGGTGGTTATTTCGGGTTCAGCGACCCCAAGGGCTCGATGTATAACTTCTCTACCACCGGCGGTAATGGCACCTTCACCTACTGGATTCCTTTCGAGCTGCTGAACCGCGACGGTCTGGGCTCGCTGCCCAACCAGAACGCTGCCGCTCTTTTCCAGTTCCGCTATACCCTCTCGGCTGCCTCGACCGTGTTCTCCACCGTACCGACCACGATGCCGTCTGTAACCGTGGCTATTCAGGCATATGAGTTCGATCAGCCGCAGTCCAGCACTGACGGTATGCCGAACCAGACCACGCCTCCGGCCATGAATACTACTCAGTTCTGGAGTGAGCAGAACTACCCGGTGACTGCCGGTTCTAACCGCATCCGTCTCACCCGGGTCGGTAACTACATTCGGCACCTTGGGCTCATCTATCGGACCACCACGCGTGCGGGTGGGGATACCAACTTCCCGGACCCGGTGGAGATTGACCTTGATGCGCGTCCGGTGGACTTTGTTCCGAAGGTCCTCATGCGCGACACGATGTATAACCGGTACGGCTATAGCCCGAACGTTCTGGACGGGCAGGCCGCTGGTACTCAGGACTCCGGTGTCTACTGGTATGACCTGGCGCATGAGTTCGATGGTTCGGTTGGCTTTGAGAACCGCGACGGTTGGTGGAAAACCTTCGGTTCTTCCCGTCTCGAAGTGGTCGGGAACTTCCCCACTGCTGGCACCCTTACTGTTCTGACCAATGACGTGTCCGTGGCGTCCAATATCTTCAGGAGCTGATAAGCCATGGCGGACGCTAACGGGCAGGGAATGCAGACCGCTCATGTCGCAGCCGGTATCGCTATTCTCGCTCTGCTAGGACTCGTTCTACTGAACCGTATCACTCTCAACGTTGCCGTAGGAAGGTAAGAACAATGGGCGCACTTAAGCACATCGATTGGCTTTGGCTGGGTATTGGTGTTCTGTTTGCTATGTTCGTTCTGCCAATGATTACCCGGGCGCTCGGACAGCTGAAGGGAACGTCTACCGCCAAGCGGGCCACTGCCGCGTGAGATGAAACCAGGCGATAGACGGATGCCTACTTCCGAGGATAGAGCGTTTGTGACCATCACAAATGATGATATCTTTAAAGAGGTTAGGGCAATCCGTAAGGACCTTACCCAAATGTCCGGACACGCTCAAATCTTGGCGGACCATGAGGCGCGTATTCGACGTACCGAACGCTTTATGTTCGGAGCGTTGGGTACCGGGACATTGGGTTTGGGTGCCGGGGTTGCCGATCTCATTGTTCGGCTTAGCCAACTTAAACACTAAGGAACGGTATGCAGACTAACACGATTATTAATGTGTTGGGTGCGATCGTTACCGTTGCACTCGTGACCACTGTGGTTGCCAACGCCAATTCGGCGAACGTAATCAACTCATTGGGTAACGCTTTCAGCGGTTCGATTCGCGCTTCCATGGGCCACTAAGGGAGACGTTATGGTTTGGCCTTTTACCACGGGTAAGCTCATGAAACCACCTAGTCCACCAGCTGGGTTGGAAGACTTTGCGAGCTATACCACGCGTCCGGGGGCCGGAGATACTCAGGCAGCCGGATACTATGATGGGAAACTTCCTGAGTTTGATGACGGGTACTTTCCTACGATCGGTGACCAGGATGCAATCCTGGTCCATTGGGACCGTCCGCCTGCTGACCAGAATCCGCAAGCCTGGTGGGTTGACCGTACTACCTGGCAGCAGCAGGAGGACCAGAACACTCATATTGCGGGCCCGCAATGGGTACAGCAAACGGGCCAGACTTCCCGTGCTGCTGACTCGCCCTATGCGGTTGCGCCGGAGGTAACCCGTCCGACTGCTCACCAATCCCCATCGGACTATAAATACCTTCGGCCGTTTGGTCAGGATACCGAGCATGAGTTGACCGGTATTCACTACTCTATGGCTGACAACAAGATTGCGTATCTGATCGGACAGATGGCATCCGCACCGTCTTTCCAGAACACGTATCGTGTGCAACCCCCGACGAACGATGCCAGTGCGGTACTGTATACGGCGGACGATGGCACGGCGGTACTCGCTAAGTTCAATGCGCCGGAACAGTTCAGTGACGCGTTTGCGTTGGGAGGGAGTAGCTGATGGCAGATGCGCCGCACGTGGGTCTGCCGGATAGTGTGAAGTCAATTCCGCCTATGGTGTGGGTAGGTGCTGTTGGTGTCGGGTTGGCTATTGCGTACTATCTCCACTCGCGCCAATCCAGTGCCACGAATGCTACCGCCAACACGCCTACTGTATTGACCTATACGGGGACTGGTGGAGGGGACAGTACGGCCAACACCACCACCGGAGCGGGGAACGCTCCGACCACGAACGCGGAATGGGCGACGGCAGCCAAGAATTATCTACTGGCCGCCTATCCATCCTATAACGCCATTGACGTCAGTAACGCCATTGACAACTATGTGGGCGGTGCGGCTCTGACGTCACAGCAGAATGCCATGGTGTCGCAGGCTATTCAGGGCATCGGCGCTCCGCCGGAGACGCTGCCACCGACCACGGGTGGTACCACGCAAACCACGTATTCGTGGGAGAATCCGATTAGTCAAGTCGCGAGCTACACCAGCGCACAGGGTGGTATCGCATCGGGTTCGTGGTATGTGGTGGCACAAGGCGATACGCTCGTGAGCATTGCCACTAAAGCCTATGGTATCGGTCCTGGTGACTATGCTTCCATGGCCAAGGCTTCTACCGAGATCTACAATTACAATGCTTTCAATATTGCTGACATGAAAAATCTTACCCCGGGTACTAAGCTCTATATTCCGGTGCTGTTGGCGGAGGACTTCCCCATTCAGGGATCTAAGATCCCGATTCAGCCAACCGGGCAGCCTACGGATTGGTTTTTCACCACCGGTGAGATTCCCGTCTCTGCGGCCGATAAGGTCACGCCTGCCCAAGAAATGGCGAACGGAGAGTAGACGTATCGTGTCGGAACTTGCTAAGGTAGTGGAGTTGTTCAAGCATCTTGTCTCGCACAACGCTCTCCGTATCGAAGAGTGGGCGGAAGACGAGTTGGCCAAGCTCACAGAAAAGGATGCCAACAATGGAACCGGTGACTCTGGAGACGCTGTCAGAGCGGCTGGCAGTGGTGGAGGCGGGAGTGTCGCACCTGGTGTCGGTGGTGAACACCCTGATCTCCGGAATGCAGACGGCACAGTCGGCCCCGGGAATGGCGGGAATGATGGCACGGCAGATGCTCCCCGACCTCTCGACCCTGCCCAGTAACGTAGCCTGATATGCCATCGCTCTCCGCAAGTCAGATAGCAGGTGCTGCGCAGGCTGCTGGGTTCACCGGCGCTAACCTGACCATTGCCGTTGCCGTCGCGCTTGCGGAGAGCGGCGGTAATCCTACTGCCAGCCATAAGAACAGCAATGGTTCTACTGACTATGGACTCTGGCAAATCAATTCCGTACACAGCTCACTACTCGCTAGCGGTAACTGGCAAGATCCTACTGCCAATGCAAAGATGGCTTTTAGCGTATTCCAGGGCAGTGGGTGGAAGGCATGGACTACCTATAGTTCCGGTGCCTATCTGAAGAATATGTCTGCCGCGCAGGGAGGGGCTGGCACTCCGGATATTCCCGCCGGTGGTGGACTGGGTGGTGCGGTGAGCGGTGCGCCTACGCTCAGCGCAGCCGAGTCCGGTGACGTCACGAGTATCGGTAGCGCGCTCACCTTCCTCACGAGTTCTAGTATGTGGATTCGGGTAGGCTATTTCATGGCCGGTCTATTCTTTCTTGGACTTGCCATATTCGCTATCCTGCGACGTACGGGAGTGATCAGTAAAGCCGTTGGTATCGCAAAGAAAGCAGCCGTGTTCGCATGAATGACACCATCATTAATATGATGATCGCCAGTGGTGTTATCACCATTGGCGGTCAATGGGCACAGGGAAAGAAACTCACCCCGAAGATTGTCATCGGTACCCTGTTCGCGGCATTCGGTTTGACTATGCTGGGTAACTGGAATCCCGCTTTCGCTAAGGACCTGGCCGTGCTCGTTCTGGTGACCACGGTCATCGTGCAAGGCGGACCGCTTCTCAGTTCCGTGAGCAAGGCGGTTGGCTGATGACCATGCCAGAATTGCTGCTGCTCACCATTGGTGGGGTTCTCATTTGGGCTTCTATCCAGGGGACCAATCCCATCACTATGGTTAAGAGTGTGTTGACGGGTGACAAATGAGCGTTCTACCGGACCCACCCGGAGAGCCCGGTCACTACGCCAATGCTGCCATTATCTTCTGCGGTCAACAGGTCGGTAAACCGTATCAATGGGGCGCAGCCGGACCGAACAGTTTCGACTGTTCCGGTCTCATGTATGCCGCATTCAAGAGTGCGGGTTATCCCACCGGTCCTGTGCGCTGGACCACGGCCGGTATCCGGTTCATGGGTGATGCGGTTCCTATTGGTCAGCAACAGCCCGGTGATCTGATCATGCCGGACTCTGGTCACGTGGGTATCTATGTTGGAGACGGTAAGTATCTTGACGCTCCGCACACCGGAACTACCGTCCAAATTCAGGTCAGTGATCCGGCACCTTGGGCAATCCGACGTATTGTCATGCCTACCACGAGCGGACAGGCTGCTGTGGGTACGGGAGGCTTTTCCGGGCTGAACAGTATCGCCGGTGATGCGCTCGGACCCTGGGTTAGCGTCATCCATCAGTTGTCCGCTATCTCTGCCTTTGTTGCCAACCCAAAGAACTGGATACGTATTGCTACGGGTGGTATAGGCGTAGTCACCATTGGCATTGCCGTATTCTCAGTCGCCCGACGAATGGATATGCCCAGTGCCCCTAACCTTGGAACCTAGTTCGGCTAGCATTGTCTTACTGGCCGCCTCACAATGCTTCACTGTCTTCTCTACCATGATGCCGGACCGAACTGAGATACGTGACGCCGATCCTTCCAATGAGGGAATGGCCGGTGACATGCGTCATGGTGAGATTGTGTCCAGTCTGCTCACGCTCGCATTCGGAACATTCCTGTCCTACCTCACCAAATCGAGTCTTCCTATTTGGATCGGTGCAGCAAGCTGTATCACCATGATTACCACATACGAAGTGACCAGACTAAGGGTGGCACCATGAGTATTGGCGGAGAACTCAGGAAGCTATTCGAGCGTGAGCCGGATGCGCCAACCGCTTCCGACCAGTCCTGGCCGCAGGAATCGGCCGGTTATTATGATGACACCTCTATTGAGAACATTAATCAGATTCTCGGTACCGGGGCGAATCCTCCGCAGGCATGGCAGTCTACCATGGACGCCAACATTCCTTATCGTGGTCAGGAAAACCATGGCGTACCGTTTGACGCTAGTGGTTATGTCATTGCGCCACAGCCCTTCTCGCAGTCGGAGACGTTGCCGGTAGATAAGCCTATTCCGGTTACGGATGTTAAGGTCTATGACCCGGTGCCGGTTCATGTGGTGGCCTATCCCGAACCGGTGAACTTGCAGCACCGGATCGCTACCTCCCAGTTCACCGTGTCCAATGCCCTGTTTGAGCCTATCCGGATCGCTCAGCGCAGTGAGCAGCGCACGCGTCTGCGGGTCAAGAGTGCCAACGGGACTGTTCTTATTGGTAAGTCTCAGGCTCTGAACATCATGGGCTACCTGTTGGATGGTGCCAGTGGTGACTTTGAAGTGGAAACCACGGACGGTCTCTTTGCCATTGGTACCTCTGCCACTGTGGATACTGTCTATGTGATTGAAGAGTTTGCCACGCTGCCCGGTGAGAGCGTGATTAATGACTGAACCATCAGCATCCTATCCGTACATCGTCACACCGGCTATACCGGTGGTCGGTGTCTACAATGCTGTCACCGGGCAGATTGTCGCCACTCTCCCCGGTGCCATCTACAATAGATTACTGACGGGTGTCACCATCTCCGCCACGGTGGCATCCCGCGCCGATCTGTACTTTTCCTTTATCGACAACTCGAACCGATTCGATACCACGCCGCAGGGCTCACAGAATACCGCCGACTACTCCGGCGGTCCCCGACACATCCTCTCTAACACTCCCATTGTGGTCGTGTGGTCCCAACCCGGCGGGGGTCTCATTCCAGCGTCGCCGACGCCAACCGCATCCGCTACGTTCTTTCTGGCGCGTGCGTAATGGTGTGGTCCAACAGCATCCCCAACCCCTTGGCCATTGGAGGTAATGGTCAGATTGGCTCTATCATCCTGTTTGATGCCAATGGGAATGTAGTAGGGGAATGGATTCCTTCGGAATTTAGTATCAACAATGCGGACACTAACGCTAGCATTACCATTGACACATTGACCGATGACTTTCCTAGTCTCACCTTTAAGACTAGTGCCAGTAGCCAAATCGCTTTCATTAATGTGTCACCCGATACACATGGTAATCCACAGTTGGGTGTCAACTCCACCCCGTATACCGACCCTCTGGGTGTGGTCGTCTATGAACGTATGTTTATGGCGGACAATAACCTAGAGATCGGTATGGTGAAACTCTCCGATCAGACATTCCAGTACGGCATACTCATTCGCTCTAACAACATTATTGTGAAACCCTATATCGGTCTAGGAACAGCATGGCAGCCTCTGACATTCTTTAATGGGTGGGGATGGTTTGGTAATCCATTCTGGCCACCGGCTGCGCTCGCTCTCCCGGATGGTACTACCCAACTACGTGGTGTCTTTGTTGCGGGAGATTTGACGAACGGTACCATTGTCGCTAACATTCCTTCTACCGACGCTAATGGTAATCTTCTCCGACCCATACCGCCCACGCCCGGTAGTACTAATGGTAGACTTATGATACTCACCGCCGGTGACAACACGGGCGTTGCGGGTATGAGTTTCACTAACAAAGTATTCATTGACCCCAATGGTAATATCTCTCTCGCCGGTAGTGCAGCCGGAACTAGTCTTAGCATAGATAATATTCGTTTCGGTGTACGGACCTAGGGAATGGTTATGGCTAAACCTCTCGTCGATCTCTACGCTAGATATAATCAGGTCACTGATTGGAATGCCTTAAAGAATGCTGTGAGTGGTGTTCTACTCAAATACACTGACGGTAATCACGAGGCGGTGACGTCACCGACTGACTATGTTGCCAAGTGCAAGCAATACAATATCCCTTACACGGGTTATCATTTCTGTGAGAATGGCGACGTTAATGCCGAGCTAGCGGCATTCGAGGCAGCGCTACGCAAGTACGGTCATACCCTCCCCTTTGCTGCGCTAGACTTTGAACACGCGGACGTGCCTAGTTGGGCACAACAATTCTGTGCCCAACTCAGTGTCCAACCCATGATGTATGCCCCGACCACGTGGTTGGAAAACATTCGGCCTGACCTCTGGGCACGGCATACCTACGTGTGGTCAGCCGGTAATCCTGAACACTATACCGGGCGTACTGAAGTGCAGCAGGTAGCCGGTACCATTCCGGGTATCAGTGGCGCTGTTGACGTTGACAACATTATTAACCCCACCATTATGGAAGGTCCTAACATGACTGCTCCGGACTATGGCAATATCGATATGTCGCCTGCTAGTGCTGGTTTCAACGGTACTATGATTAATGGTTCCACGCCCTATAGGCAGATCACGGCACTGTGGCAGCAGTCATTCTTTGGCAGTGATACCAGCGGCGACCTGGGCAATGAGCCTGGCGTGTTCCCCACCATCTACGATATCGCCACCAAGGTGGACGCGCTCGTTGCTAGTACTGACCTCCTGTCGTCTACCCTGGCCACTGTGTCTGTGAAGCTCAACCAGCTCTCCACCGAGATCGCAGCCGTACAGGAAGCCGCCGGTAGCTACACTGCCAGCGGCGATATCGTTCTTACTAAGTCTTCCACTCCCACCGTCTGACCTGCTATACTTCTCCCATGGCCAAGGAATCCGTCACCAGACGGACAGACCGGATCATCGATCAGGTCAACCGGAGTGACAAGTCTGCTGATGACAAGCTCATGGACGCTATTACCAAAACCTCCCGGGAGAAGTAATGGTCTGTGCAACGTGTGCCGGTAGTAAAATCTACCGTGGTGAAACCTGTCCTGACTGCTACGGTCTAGGCGGGAACCAATGGATGCTGAGAGTCAAGGCATGGGCTAAGCGGAGATAAATAGGAAGGCCAGGGTGCTAGACACCCTGGCCTTTCTCATGCTATACTCAACGTATGGCTGCCTAACACAAGGCCCATCCGAAAAAAAAGGATGGGCTTTCTCTT
>Ga0193702_1000362_pt1 | contig 16539 bp, 17 predicted proteins | sample U3a1metaG_FD_143060 | JGI IMG/M metagenome (GOLD analysis project Ga0193702, IMG submission 143060) | Soil microbial communities from a riparian zone of the East river system, Colorado, United States - U3a1 | ecosystem: Environmental > Terrestrial > Soil > Riparian zone | place: USA: East River... | reverse complement strand
TTTCACCCTATTTATAGCTGGAGCTTAAATGAAGTAAAAGAATATATTAAAAAATACAACGTTCCATACAATACCCTTCATGATAAGGGTTTCCCTAGTATTGGCTGTGCACCATGCACAAGAGCAGTGCAGCCCGGCGAAGACTTTAGGGCAGGCAGATGGTGGTGGGAAGACCAGAGCAAAAAAGAGTGTGGATTACATGAGGTTAAGTAATTAGTGAATTATTGATTTAGTGAATTAGTGATTGTTATGCCTTTTTACAAAATCAATATTTTAGGAAATAAATGAATAAATAATTTGAATTACTGGATTATCTGAGTCTTGAACATTTATTCAAAATTCACTAATTCACTAATTCACTAAATCAATAATTAATGCAGTTAGATTATTTGGATGAGTTAGAGGCAGAAGCAATTTATATTCTGCGCGAAGTAGCCGGTCAGTTTGAAAAACCTGCCCTGCTGTTTTCGGGGGGAAAAGATTCTATAACATTGGTACGTCTGGCTGAAAAAGCTTTCAGACCGGGTAAGTTCCCTTTTCCACTGGTGCATATTGACACCGGCCATAACTTTATTGAAACTATTGAGTACCGCGATAAAATGATCAACCGCATTGGCGAAAAGCTGATCATTGGCCACGTTCAGGATTCAATTGACGAAGGTAAAGTGGTTGAGCAAAAAGGAAAAAATGCCAGCAGAAATGCACTGCAAACCGTTACCTTGCTTGATACCATTGCCAAACATGGCTTTGACGCCTGTATAGGTGGCGCCCGCAGGGATGAAGAAAAAGCAAGAGCTAAAGAACGCATATTTTCTGTAAGGGACGAGTTTGGCCAATGGGATCCAAAACGTCAGCGTCCTGAGCTTTGGAATATTTTTAACGGCAAGATCCATAAAGGTGAAAATGTTAGGGTATTCCCTATCAGCAACTGGACCGAGCTTGATGTTTGGAACTATATCCGCAGGGAAAAAATCGAATTGCCGTCCATTTATTTTGCGCATGAACGCGAGGTAATTACCCGTAATGGACAATTGATGGCAGCGTCTCCATTTCTAAATATGGATGACGAAGATATTATTGAAAAACGCAACGTACGCTTCCGTACTGTAGGCGATATGACTTGTACAGCAGCTGTAGAATCATACGCTTACCGGATTGATGATATTATTGATGAAATAAGTGAATCAAAGATCAGCGAGCGCGGCGCCCGTATGGATGACAAAGTCAGCGAAGCCGCCATGGAAGACCGTAAAAAAGGCGGTTATTTTTAATGTCGGATTTCGGATTTTCGATTTCGGATTTAAAAACCGGTAAATTCATTTATCAAATTAAATCAAAAATCGCATTCCGAAGCAAAGGCAAATTAAATAAAAAAGCAAATCCGAAATCGAACATCCGAAATCCGAAATAACAAAATGGATATATTAAAATTTATAACAGCAGGCAGTGTTGATGATGGTAAAAGTACCCTGATAGGCAGGTTACTTTATGACAGTGATTCTATCCTTGCTGATCAGTTAGAGGCGTTACACAGCTCAAACCGTAAAAATGATGACGGGAGCATTGACCTTGCCATTTTAACAGACGGCCTGAAAGCTGAACGCGAGCAGGGTATTACTATTGATGTAGCCTACAAATACTTTCAAACAGACAAACGCAAATTCATTATAGCCGATACCCCCGGGCATATTCAATACACCCGTAACATGGTTACCGGTGCATCAAATGCAAATCTTGCCATTATATTGGTTGATGCACGCAAAGGGGTAATTGAGCAAACTATCCGCCACTCCTACCTGGTTTCTTTACTAGGCATCCAGCAAGTGGTGGTTTGTATCAACAAAATGGATATGGTTGAATACAGTGAAGCTATTTACGAAACCATTGTAAATGATTATAAAGCACTTGCCTATAAAGTAGGACTAAAAAACATAAAATACATCCCGGTAAGTGCTTTAAAGGGAGATAATATAGTGCACGCCTCGTCAAATATGAAATGGTACGACGGCAAAAGCCTGCTTCCGTTTTTAGAGTCTGTTGAGCTTGATGTTGACGATAGCAGGGCACATGCGCGTTTCCCCGTACAATGGGTTGTGCGCCCACAAACCGAAGAACTGCATGATTACCGGGGCTATGCCGGCAGGGTTTCCAGCGGGTCGTTCAAGGTAAATGATAAGGTAACGGTTCTTCCTTCAGGCTTTCACTCAACCATAGAAAAAATTGAGGTGCTTGATGCCGAACCTGCCGAAGCTTTTGCCGGAATGTCGGTTACTATTCATTTAAAAGACGAGATAGATATTAGTCGTGGTGATGTTTTGGTGAATACGGAATATCTGCCCGAAGTATCACAATTGATAGAGGCCGATCTGTGCTGGATGGATACCCGCGCATTAGATCCTTCACTAACTTATTTTATTCAGCATAACAGCAAGGTAACCCGCTGCAAGATCAGGGAGATCCTTTATAAAGTGAACATAAACACGCTTGAAAAAGAATTTAATGAAGATTTTAAGCTGAATGATATTGGCCGTGTAGTCATCAAAACCGCCGAGCCTTTGGCTTTTGATCTTTATCAAAACAATAAAGCTAATGGCGGCGCTATAATTATTGACAGCCGCACTAATGTAACCGTAGGTGCTTTAATGCTTAGAGCGGTCGCGGAGGATTGATTTTATCTAATAAAACGTCATGCTGAAATAAATTCTGCATGACGTTTTTAATACATCTTCAACTAATCTCTAATTAACTAGCCTCTAATCTCTATTTCTGAAACTCCGGTTTCAATTGTTCCTTTTCAGCTTTCCTGAATTTCATGACTTTTGGCACCGATACACTTGTGATGTAAGGGTTATCCTGGTTTAGCCTGTAATAGCCCTGATGATATTTCTCAGCAGGATAAAACGCTTTATAAGCCACTACCTGGGTAACAATTGCTGCCGGATAATGCTTACTTTCATTTATCTTCTTTATTGTAGCATCTAATGCGCTTTTTTCTTCTGGCGTACGGTAAAATGCTATCGAACGGTAATCAGTGCCGTCATCGGGGCCCTGGCGGTTAAGCTCGGTTGGGTCATGTGCAAAAAAGAAGGCATTGGCTAAAGTGGCATAGCTGATCACTTTGGGATCGTAATAAACCTGCACACATTCCGCATGGCCTGTGGTACGCGAGCTTACCTCTTCATAACTTGGGTTTTTAGTTGTGCCGCCAGCGTAGCCGGAGATCACTTTATTTACACCCTTAAGCTCAGACATTGCCTCACTCATGCTCCAGAAACAGCCGCCGCCAAATGTGGCTACTTCTTCCCCTGCTTTTGGTTTTGGCAAGGACGCAAAACCGCCTCCGCCATTTGATTGTCCGTTAACGCAGCCGGCAAATAAGAATATTGCGGCTACATATAAAATAATTCGTTTCATACTATTTTAAGTTTTATGAATAAATATACGTTAGTGAATACTTGTTGGATGGTCATTGCTTTGTAAGTTGTAAACGTTCTAATTGTTGTAGTTGTTGAAAGCTTTTTTGTTTAGACGTTTAAAGTTTAAAACCCTTACAACTTTTATAACAACTACAACTTTTTTAAACCAACCACCCTCTTCACTTTAAAAATTATATCGGTAAGTCCATTGCTCTTTATCTCATAAACAGTAGCAAGCATCATCCCTAATTTGCCGGGCGGGAAACCTTTATTATGCATCCATTCCAGGTATGATATTGGGATATCACTTATCAAGGTGTCTTTGTATTTGCCGAAGGGCATTTTTGTTTGTACAATATCAACAAGGATTTGCGAATCTGGCCTTATATTTTCCACCCTGTAAAGATAGGTATAATCCTTAATGGCAGGTGTTGATTCAATGCCAGCCAAATCATAAAACAGATAATAACCAAAATATGACACACAATTTAAGCCAAATAAAGTTATACTAACTAGATTTATAAACTAATTATGAAACAGCAATTTGAAGCAATACTTACAGGGTCTGATTCCGATGTGGACGGAATTGTAACCAAAATTAATTTTGACGGTTTTTCAAACGCCTATGAATTTAAATCGATTGATAACAGCCTCCATTTAATAATTGCGAAGGATGATGATAACCACTGGGTGCGCCTTGCCGGTACCGAACCTTATTTAAGCAGTTGGGTTGATGAACTTGCCCTGCAAATTGTTTAATTTTTTTGCTGAGAGAATATGGAAAAACGCGAAATAGGAAATTCGGGTCTAAAGGTTTATCCTTTTGCTTTTGGAGGTAATGTATTCGGCTGGACGGTTGATGAAAAAGAGTCATTTAAAATATTGGACGCTTTTGTTGATGCCGGGCTTGATCTTATTGATACGGCAGATGTTTACGCTTATTGGGTTCCGGGCAATAAGGGTGGCGAATCTGAAACCATTATTGGCAACTGGTTAAAAAAATCAGGTAAGCGTAATAAGGTACTCATCGCTACAAAAGTTGGCAAGCCTATGGGCGAAGGCAAAAAAGGGCTTTCACGTAAGTACATTATGCAGGCAGTAGAAGATTCATTGAAGCGATTACAAACAGATTATATCGACCTGTATCAATCACACGATGATGATAAAAGCACCCCCCTTTTGGAAACCCTTGAAACCTATACCGACCTGATTAAACAAGGAAAGGTAAGGGTAATTGGCGCCTCTAATTTTGATGGGATTAGGTTTAAAGAGGCCCTGCAGGTTAGTAAGGACAATAATTTAGCTGCGTACGAATGCCTGCAACCCGAGTATAACCTTTATACCCGTGAATATTATGAAAAAGAACTGGAGCCTGTTTGCCGCGAAAGAAACATAGGTGTAATTTCTTATTATGCCTTGGCAAGTGGTTTTTTAACAGGAAAATACCGTTCAGAAAATGATTTGTCGCAAAGCAGCCGGGGGGCTGGTGTTAAGAAATTTCTTAATCCGCGCGGTTATAAAATATTAGCCGCACTTGATAAAGTAGCTGCTGAGTATAAAGTTACCCAGGCAAGTGTTGCCCTTGCCTGGATAATTGCCCGCCCGGGTATTACCGCACCAATAGCAAGTGCCACAAGTATTAAACAAATGGTGAATTAGTTAAATCAACGCAACTAAATTTAAAAAGTGATGCTATTGATCTTTTGAACAACGCTAGTAGTTACTCAAAATGACGATTTTATTGACTAACAGGATAAAAAGAAAACCTGCGAAGTTTTTAAACTTCGCAGGTTAATTTATTTTGAAATCCTGTTAATCTATCAAGTCCCTCAATCGTGTTTAGAAGCGGGCCGGCCTATGTGACATCCCCATTGCGTTACCGGCAAAGTGTTCATTACCGCCCCTATTATCCCTGTTTTGGGTTGACGGTCTGGCAGATCTGCCTTGTCCGTTATAACGTCCATCATTATTTTGGCTTCGCTGGTTATTATAGCGCCCCTGTCCCCTGTTTCCATAATGGTTATCATTTCCCCGGTTAAAATTACCACCGCGGTTATCAAAATGGTTATCATTTCTACGGTAAGCATCTCGGTCAAAATGATTATTCCGTGCATAGCCACCGCCATAACGGTTATTGTTATTAAAGTGTCTCCATTCAGCTACCTCACGGCCATTATACCTTGAACGGTAAAAATCATTGCGCATAAACGGGCGGCGTTCGTGTATTTCATACCTGCGTGCGCTTCTCCTGTCGTAATTACGGTATGCACCGGGTAAATAAGCACAGTTTATCCAATTATCGCCATTATAATAGTAATAGCTGCGTGCATTAACGTTGTAATAAGCATTAACTTCAGGCAAGTAATAATAATCGTCATCATTGCTGTCATCATAAACATCCTGTGTTTCCTGGTACACAGGTTGTTCAACCACAACAGGTCTAGGCCTGTAAACCACAACCGGGCTTCCTAAATTAAGCCCCACATGTACTCTTATTTGTGCATTGGCAGAATTATAAATTAAACCGCTTAGTGCTATTGCTGATAATATTGCTAACTTTTTCATATTAATTTGTCTTTAGTAGTGATGAAATGATCATTAACTTGTTTTTATCAGCTGCTGCTAATGATGTTTCATCGTGTGAAATTTTATATAGTTAGGACAGTAAAATCAGACGAGGGTTTAACCCATATTAGTTAATATATTACAGGGTATAATATATTCAGAATTTAATTTCAATAATAAACGGAATAAGGGAATTTAATACTGTAGCGCTTTTGTAAATAATTACAAACCATATATTATATTCCCTGTGATGTTTAAAAAATTTTTAAACCTTTCTTCCAATTGCTTTAACCAAGTATTTATCCCAATTGACACTTATTATTTTTTCTTCGGTTGATAATTCAGGCATCTAATTAAATTATTAGTATTGTCATAAGGCATTGTCACACTGATTCTACAAAGCAGCCTTACCAATTTATACTTGTTTATTTTAACTTTGATCAACTAATTCCAGCACTTATGAAAACGAAGAAATTGTTTGTCTTACTGCTGCAGGTGATTGCAGTAGCGGGATTAATATTATTTAATGCCTGCAAAAATGCAGACACCAAAAACACAGGTACTAAAACTGATAGTACAAATACAGCGACCGCTCCCACCACAGCCAACGCAGGGTTAACCTTGCCGGCAGGGTTTAGCGCTGCCGTTATCGCGGAAAATTTAAATAGCCCAAGGCACCTGGCGGTAACCCCTCAAAACGATATTTACGTTCACCTTTCAGGTTCAAACAATGGAAAAGGGATATTAGTGTTTCACGATGATGGGGATAAAGCCACTTTAAAAACAGGCTTTGCTAATTATGGCGGTACAGGTATTGCTATTAAAAACGGTTACCTGTATGCCTCATCAAACAGTGATATTTATCGTTATAAATTGAACGATAAAAATGAGGTGATTGACCCGGCTAAACCTGACACCATAGTAAAAGGTTTAACCAATAAGCGGATGCATAATTCTAAATCAATTGTGCTGGATAATGACGGGAATATTTATGTAAATATCGGTGCTTATTCAAATATTTGCGATGATTATGACAAGGATAAAAAAGGATGCCCTGTTTTAGCAGATGCAGCCGGCATCTGGCAGTTTAAAGCCGACAAGCTGAATCAAAAACAAAGTGACGGCGTCCGTTACGCTACAGGATTGAGAAATGTAGTTGGCTTAGACTGGAACCAGCAGGATAACCAACTTTTCGTAATGCAGCATGGCCGGGATGCTCTGCACGACTTATTCCCTGCTATGTATACCACAAAACAATCTGCCGATTTGCCATCCGAGTGTATGTTTGCCCTGAAGAAAGGCGATGACGCCGGTTGGCCATATGTATACTATGACTGGATACAACAAAAAGTAATGGCAGGCCCGGAATACGGCGGCGATGGTAAAAAAGAAGCTGATGCCAAATACCTGCGTCCTGCAGTTGGTTATCCCGGTCACTTCGCACCTGATGGCCTGTTATTTTATACCGGTAGCCAATTCCCTGAAAAATATAAAAATGGCGCTTTCATAGCGTTTCATGGTTCATGGAACCGGGCACCTGAACCGCAGGAAGGTTACTGTGTGGTGTTTCAGCCTTTTAAAAATGGCAAACCCGATGGCAAGTATGCGGTTTTTGCTGATGGCTTTGCCGGACCTGACAAATCGCCTGACAAAGCATTACACCGCCCATGCGGATTGGCACAAGGTCCGGATGGATCATTATATGTAACTGACGATCAAAAAGGAACTATTTATAAAATCACCTATAAAAAATAATAATGAAGTTTAGAATAATCTGCTTAACATTAATAACATCCTTATTTGTACTTAATTTAAATGCGCAGGTAAGGCATACAAAAAAACATAGCAGCACAGGTTCGGCCATGGCGAGGGGTAAAATTGTTTATAACAGTGTTTGTTTAAGCTGCCACATGGCTGGCGGGGCTGGTGTGCCGCATTTAAACCCGCCATTAATAAATACTACTTATGTATTGGGCGATAAAGCAAAGCTGATAAAAATTGTGCTGAATGGCTTTAATGAAGATGTGGAGATAAACGGCCAAACGTACTCAAACACCATGACGCCTCACAGCGATTTAAAAGACCAGCAAATAGCCGATGTTTTAACTTATGTGCGCAAAAGCTTTGGCAATAAGGCCGGTTCAATAAGCACCGCAGATGTGAAAAAGGTTAGAGAAGCTAAATGATTGTTATTTAATTGATTTCACTGATTTTTGAAGACGATTACACCGATTAGAATTTAAATCGGTGTAATCTCCCTTAATCAGCGTAATCGCTTACTCCACCAAAGAATACTGATACCCTTTGCTTCGCTGCATTTTGGTTTTTATCCTTTCAATGCTATCTTCAATTTTTTCCCGCTGGTTTTTATAAGTTGCCGCATCAAATGCATCGTTATAGGCAGTTAATGCCTTTTCCCATTTTTTGTTTTGCTCGGCGGATAAGCCCAGCAAATTATAAATATCAGCAGTGTTAACACCGGGAACAGTTAATGCTTTTGCTGCGATATAATTTACCTGTGGTTCCATGTTCAAAAAAACAACCAGGTTTAAATAATGAAAATAATTGGCCGGGAAAGCAGGATCAAGTTCCATACAGGTTTTAAAATGATACCCCGCTGTTTGATGATCCTCTAAATCATAGTAATATATTTTGCCAAGCTGGTAATGTGCTTTTGCATAAAACGGATCATTGCTTATAATTTCGTTAAGCAATTGAAGGGCCTTAGGCGTTTTTCCATAATCCAGCTTATCAGTAGCCTGTAGGTACTTTTCTTCAATTGTATAATAGGTGTTCATAAAAAATCTTAAATAATATATTGAGGTTCACAGTTAAGTAAAGCCCTAAATTCTGTATAAATAATAATTGTGTTTTTGCAGGTTGACGAAAACCTGTGGCTAGAAAGGTGTATTTAATGCACTACCCTTCTGCTGCGAGCCCATGGGTCGCATAAAGTTTTTATTGCAGAAATAATTAAGGCGTTGCATCGTTTTATCTTTTTGCAAAGATAATTACAATTTATAAAAATTACAAAATTGAAAATCATACGTCAACCTAAGACTCCACAAGTGGGTTCAATTACTAAAATCGAAACTGTGCGATCATTTAAACAATCAGTGTAATCAAACTAAACTCTTTTTTATATTTTTGCGGACGATACGGCAGACCCCTTATCTCCGGTCCCATCCCTAATAAATGGATATATCAGTAGTAGTACCACTTTACGACGAAATAGAATCATTACCCGAGCTTACCTCATGGATAAGCCGCGTAATGGATGAGAACCGCTTTACTTACGAGGTGATCCTTGTTGACGATGGCAGCAAAGACGGCTCCTGGGAAATGATCAGGAAGCTGAATGCGGGCAATCCTTTTATAAAAGGCATTAAGTTCAGGCGCAATTATGGCAAGTCGGCTGCTTTAAATACCGGCTTTGAAGCGGCAAATGGCGATGTAATTATTACTATGGATGCAGATTTGCAGGATAGCCCCGATGAAATCCCTGAATTATACCGCCGCATTGTAGAAGAAAAATACGATCTTGTTTCAGGCTGGAAAGCTAAACGGCATGATCCTTTAAGTAAAACCATCCCCACAAAACTATTTAATGCTGCAACACGCCGCATGTCGGGCATTCATAACCTGCATGATTTTAATTGCGGATTAAAAGCTTACCGGAAGGCTGTAGTTAAAAACATTGAGGTGTATGGCGAAATGCACCGCTATATTCCTGTTATAGCCAAATGGGCAGGATTTAGCAAGATTGGCGAACAAATAGTTGAACACAGGCCGCGCAAATATGGCAAAACAAAATTTGGCATTAGCCGTTTCATAAACGGTTTGCTGGATTTGATGTCGATATTTTTTGTTGGCAAGTTTGGCAAGCGCCCTATGCACTTTTTTGGTTCAATGGGTACTTTGAGCTTCTTTGCAGGAACAGTAATTACCATATGGATGATTGTTGATAAGCTGCGTGCCATAGCAAAAGGTGAGCATTATCGTAATGTAACCGATCAGCCGCTGTTTTACTTAGCCCTGGTAGCCGTAATATTAGGTTCGCAATTATTTTTAACCGGCTTTGTTGCCGAACTGGTAGCCCGCAGCGCTCACGAGCGGAATAAATACCAGATAGAGGAAGTTATTTGATGCGTGAATGTGCAGATATGCAAATGTGCGGATGAGAAGAATGAAATCGATGTGCAAATGATAAGAAATATCTTGATGTTAAAAAAATCAGTCTGCCTGCTTATGTTTATAGTGATAAAAATCAATCTATCTGTTTTTAATTCCCCTTTCATCCGCACATCCGCACATCCAAAATTCGCACATTAACACATGTTTTTTTCCATCATTATACCCTTATACAATCGCCCGCAGGAAATAAAAGAACTGTTGGAAACCCTTACCCTGCAAACCTATAAACAGTTTGAGGTTTTGGTGATTGAAGATGGATCAAAAGATGCTGCCGCGGATATTGTAAAAAGCTTTGCTGACAGACTTGACGTTAAATACTTTGTAAAACAAAACGAAGGCCAGGGCTTTACCCGGAACTATGGCTTTGAGAGGGCTAAAGGCGATTATTTTATAATTTTTGATTCAGATTGCCTAATCCCTGAAGATTATCTACAGATAGTTAATGATTCGCTTATAGCTAATCCTTTAGATGCTTACGGCGGCCCGGACGCTTCACATCCATCCTTCACCCCGGTTCAAAAAGCTATTAGCTACTCCATGACCTCCCCTTTTACCACCGGTGGCATCCGTGGCAATAAAAAAGGAATAGGGCAGTTTCATCCGCGCAGCTTTAATATGGGAATTTCCAGGCAGGTATGGGAAAAGGCCGGTGGCTTTATCATCACGCGGTCGGGTGAGGATATTGAATTTAGCATCCGGATCCATTCAATGGGTTTTAAAATTGGCCTGATCCCAGAGGCTAAGGTTTATCATAAACGCCGCACCAACTTTTTACAGTTTTATAAGCAGATCCATTTCTTTGGGCGGGCAAGGATAAATGTTTACAAGTTCTTTCCCGGCGAACTTAAAGTGGTACACTTTTTCCCGGCTATATTTACGCTGTCGTTATTATTTACATTAATTGCAAACATATTTAGCTGGCAAATAGCACAGTTATGTAACTTTGTATTAGCGCTTATTATTTTGTTGATATTTTTTCACTCATGGAGTAAAAATAAGTCAGCAAAAATCGCATTTTTGAGTCTAATAGCTTCCTTCATCCAATTGACAGCCTATGGGCTTGGTTTTATGCAGGATTTTTGGAAACGGATAATATTAAAGCTATCATAACCATATATGTACCACCCATTTTCGGTAACCGAAACACTTAGTATAACGTGGAATGTTTTGAAAAAAAACTTTGCCACTATTGCTGTATATACACTTATTACTTTTGCCATTGTTGGTGGTGCAACATTTGTTATTTATGATTTAATAAACGATGAGGTAATAACCTCCATAGGTATTGTATTGTTGTTAATTGGTATTAGTTTCCTCTTTTTAGGCTTTATCAAGTTGATTTTTCAATTAATTGATAAAGAGTTTTATGATTTTGGTTTTAGCGACATTGTACCTAAAGTAAAGATGCTGATTAGCTACCTTATATTATTGGTTATTGTTAGCACACTGGCCGTTTTTATGATGAACGGTATTAAATACCTTGGCGAAGGAATTGTGCAGAGTATCCTGGGATTGGGCATTTTCTTGTTCATCCAGTTTTTCTTCCTCTTCTACTTCCCTATCTGCGCATGTTTTATTGTTGATGACCAGTCAGGTCCGTTTGAATCTGTTGCGCAAAGCTTTAGCCTGATAAAGGGTAATTTTATTAAATATTTTTTATTATTCCTTCTTATCGAAGCTTTGGTATTGGTGGGTACGCTTACCCGGATAGGGATGATATTTGTAATTCCGTTTGTAAATATGCTATTGGTAGTGGCCTATCGCAAACTCGTTTACAGCCATTTGGATGTGGACGATGAAATTACCGAAACGCTTTAGTTATGGGATTAAAGGCAGCATTAAGCAAACCTTTTGCCGCATTAGTAAATAAACGGTTAAACAAGCTTCGCAAAAACGCAGTTGCACTGCAGCAAAAAACATTTGAACAGCTTCTCGGCAAAGCAAAAGATACTGCTTTTGGTAAGGATCATCATTTTGAGCAGATCAGTAATTATGATGATTTCAAAAGGAATGTCCCCATCCGTGATTACGAAGAATTAAGACCATATATCGACAGGGTTACCAAAGGTGAAGAAAACGTATTATGGCCGGGCAAGCCCGCCTATCTTTCAAAAACATCGGGCACAACATCCGGCGTTAAATATATCCCCATTTCAAAAGAGAGCATGCCCGAGCACATTAAAGCTGCGCGGAATGCCTTATTGAGCTATATTCATGAAACCGGCAATGCTGATTTTGTTGATGGTAAACTGATATTTCTGCAAGGCAGCCCTGTGCTTGATGTTAAAGCAGGAATTTCTACCGGCAGGCTATCAGGAATTGTGGCCCACCATGTGCCTGCCTACCTGCAAAAAAACAGGATGCCCAGTTACGAGGTTAACTGCATTGATGATTGGGAACAAAAGGTAGATGCTATAGTTGAAGAAACCAAAAACCAGGATATGCGCCTCATCTCGGGTATTCCGCCCTGGTGCCAGATGTATTTCGACAGGCTTTCGGCAGTATCAGGCGGAAAAAAGATAAAGGACATTTTTCCTAACTTTAAGCTGTTTGTATACGGTGGTGTTAATTACGAGCCTTACCGCGCCCGCATGGAAGAAAGCATAGGTTTTAAAATTGACTCTATTGAAACCTACCCCGCTTCTGAAGGTTTTATCGCCTTCCAGGATTCGCAGAAGGAAAAAGGCTTGTTGCTGATGGTGGATTCAGGAATCTTTTATGAGTTTATCCCTACCGACGAATATTTCAACGAAAACCCAACCCGGATCAGCTTAAAAGATGTTGAGCTTGATAAAAATTATGCACTGATACTAAACACAAGCGCCGGTTTATGGGGTTACAGCCTGGGCGATACCATCAAGTTTGTATCAAAAGACCCGTATAAAATTGTAGTAACCGGGCGTATAAAACATTATATCTCAGCCTTTGGGGAGCATGTTATTGGCGAAGAGGTTGAACACGCCTTAATGAGCATAGCCAATGAGCAGGGTGTTGATATTATTGAGTTCACTGTTGCGCCACAGGTGAATCCGCCGAAAGGTGGTTTACCTTATCACGAATGGTTTATAGAATTTGGAACAGTTCCTAAAAACCTGGAAACCTTTGCATTAGCAGTTGACAACATCTTACAAAAGAAAAATATTTATTATTTTGACCTAATTGAGGGTAACATTTTGCACCCTTTGGTAATCCAAACACTTAAAAAGGATACCTTTATAAACTATATGCGGTCGCAGGGTAAACTTGGCGGGCAAAATAAAGTGCCGAGACTTTCAAACGACAGAAAGATAGCGGACGAATTGAAGGGATATATAAAAATATAATATTGAGTAACAAAAAAAATATAGCCATCCTTGGTTCAACTGGTAGCATTGGAACCCAGTCATTAGAAGTCATCGGCAATAATCCTGAGCTTTTTAGTGCTTACTTGCTTACTGCGTATAGTAATGCCGACCTGTTAATTGCACAGGCTTTGCAGTTTGATCCTGAGTATGTTGTTATTTGCGATAAAAGTAAATATCAATATGTAAAAGAGGCGCTTGCAAAAACCGATGTTAACGTACTTGCCGGAATAGAATCTATTATAGAAACTGTTACGCATCCCGACATTCATGTAGTGTTAACTGCGATGGTTGGGTTTGCGGGGTTGGAACCTACAATTGCAGCCATAAAAGCCGGTAAAGATATCGCGTTAGCAAATAAAGAAACGCTCGTTGTAGCTGGCGAGCTGATTACCGGGCTTGCTAAAAAACATGGCGTTAAAATTCTGCCTGTAGATTCCGAGCATTCGGCTATTTTTCAATGCCTTGCCGGTGAGGAAAATAATAAGATAGAGAAGATCATCCTGACTGCATCCGGAGGGCCGTTCCGCAGCAGGTCGTTAGCGTTTTTAGAGAATGTTACCCGCGAAGATGCCCTTAAGCATCCAAATTGGGTAATGGGCGCTAAAATAACAATCGACTCCGCATCGTTAATGAACAAGGGGCTTGAAGTAATTGAAGCAAAATGGTTGTTTGATCTGGAGGCTGACCAGGTTGATGTAATTGTTCATCCGCAATCCATTATTCATTCAATGGTGCAGTTCCAGGATGGATCTATAAAAGCACAAATGGGATTGCCGGATATGAAGTTGCCTATTCAATATGCACTCACCTACCCTAATCGTATAAAAAACGATTTTAAACGGTTTGATTTTACAAGCTACCCCAATCTTACATTTGAAAAACCAGACCTTGAAACCTTTCGTAATTTAGCATTAGCATTTGAAGCATTAAAACAAGGTGGTAATATGCCTTGTATTATTAACGCTGCCAATGAGATTGCTGTTGCCGGTTTTTTGAACAAAAGCATAGGCTTTTTAGCTATGAGTAAAGTAATTGAACAATGCATGCAACACATTGCCTTTATGAAGAGTCCTCAATTGGACGACTATTTGAATACTGATAAAGAAACACGCATCTTTGCGCAAAATTTAATACATCAAATGCCGTTAAAAGCATTACAATTTTAATATAAATATATAAATGAGCATAGTGATCATGGTAGGCCAGTTAATCCTGGGCCTGTCTATTTTAGTAATCCTTCATGAACTTGGCCACTTTTTGGCCGCCCGTGCTTTCGGAATTAAGGTAGAAAAGTTTTACCTGTTTTTTGATGCATGGAATTTTAGTCTTTTTAAATTTAACTACAAAGGCGTTGAATATGGTATCGGCTGGCTGCCGCTTGGCGGGTATGTAAAAATTGCCGGTATGATTGATGAGTCAATGGATACTGAACAGCTTGCAGGCCCGCCACAGCCCTGGGAATTCCGCTCAAAACCGGCCTGGCAGCGTTTAATAGTAATGCTTGGCGGTATAATAGTAAACATCATCCTCGGCATCCTGATATTTTGGATATTAACTATTAAGTACGGCGAAAGCTATACACCGAACAATGCGGTTCAATACGGAATTGTACCCGGTAAAATTGGTTTAAGGATTGGCTTGCTTCCCGGCGACAAAATAACCGCCATAAACGGCAAAAAAGTTGTGCGTTTTGAAGAACTTACCAGCACTGAAGTAATATTGGGTAACACAGACCTGACTGTACAGCGCGGTGACCAAACATTGCATGTTAAAGTTCCGGGTAATTTAATAAACGATCTTTCTGATATGGGGATGGAGCAGTTTATAAGCAGGATCCCGCGATCGAAATTTGTAATTGACACGGTAGTACCGCATAGCTATGCAAATACTGCAGGCTTACTTAAGGGCGATAGCATTACAGCTGTAAATGGCGTTAAGATCCAGTTTTTTGATCAGCTGCAAACGGAGCTAAAAAAGTTTGCGGATAAGAAGGCTACACTTGAAGTAAAAAGAAATGACGTTATATCCCAATTATTAACTAATGTTAATAAAGACGGAACTCTTGGCTTTAAAGACGGAAGAACCGGAATAGGCGGTAAATTTGTTGAGCTTAAACAAAAGAAATTAACCTATGGCTTTTTTGGTTCATTACCTATAGGTGCAACGAAGGCATGGGGTACATTTACCGACAATGCCAAAGGCCTTGGTAAAGTGTTTAAAGGCGAAGTCAAGTTTAATAAAGCCGTTAGCGGCCCTGTAGCAATAGCAACGTTGTTTGGCTCACATATAGACTGGATCCGTTTCTGGAGCCTGGTTGGCTTTTTATCAATGGTACTTGCACTAACCAATTTACTGCCTATCCCAGCGCTTGATGGCGGCCATGCATTGTTCCTGATCATTGAAATGATTAAAGGCAAACCGCTTAGCGATAAATTTTTAGAACGCGCCCAGATAGTAGGCTTCGTAATACTCATTACCTTAATGGTATTTGTATTTGGTAATGATATTGTGAAACAGATTGTGAAGAAATAAGTATAATCTGCTTCTTCAAAAGGGGAAGAAATAATCTCTCAAAACAAAAGATGCCGCTTCAAACGAAGCGGCATCTTTTGTTTTGAGAGATTATAACATTAAACAGCAGGATCAGTGTAATTGCTGTTTTCAATATCTGCAATTGAACGTTCTTTTTTAAAGATTGCTGCCCCAATTAATGCAACAATAGCGCCCATAATTGGCGTAAGTATCACTATAAAGACTGAAGCTATTAAAGCACCGTACTTCCTGGTTATCCCCATAGCTGTTTCAACTTGCTCAGATGATAAATTACCGGTTGCTTCCATTTTTTGTTGCTGTGCCGCTAATGCTTGTGCCCAAACGGCTGGGCTTAAGATGGTAAAATATAAATAAGTAAAAATACCAATCATTATTCCTACAAAAACAGAAAACAACAAGCCTTCAACAAAGGCCTGGCCGAATGTAATAAAGCCGCCTAACTGATCGCGATATTCTTTTTGCCCTAA
>Ga0193702_1000361_pt1 | contig 16562 bp, 13 predicted proteins | sample U3a1metaG_FD_143060 | JGI IMG/M metagenome (GOLD analysis project Ga0193702, IMG submission 143060) | Soil microbial communities from a riparian zone of the East river system, Colorado, United States - U3a1 | ecosystem: Environmental > Terrestrial > Soil > Riparian zone | place: USA: East River... | reverse complement strand
TGGTACTAACCATATTGGCGATATGTAATACGGATCGTAATAGGGCTGGTAATATTCTACTGTTTCTTCTTCAACAATGGTAGTAGTGGTGGTAGTGCCTCCGCCTCCATAACTTGTGTTATTGTTATTTTGCTTTTGTTCTTCCTCCATCAGCCTGATCATCAGCTCCGAGCCCTGATTTATCATATCAACCATGGCATCTTCACCAACTTCATCAGGTTTTATGGCGGTGTTGCAGATTTCTTCTATCTCGTTCCATGCGTTATCCGAAACAAGGTCATTTTGCCAGCCGGAAACACTGGTATCAAACCTGTTCTCGTTGATGAACGACATAAATACAATTTCTGCCGGGTCTGCCTTTTTAAACATGGCAACGGCAATGCGCAAATCGTCAAAGCGTTCATCGTTTGTATAGTCGAACCAGGCATCATCAGTATCAAAATCAAAATACCTGTCGAAAGCAAATTCGCCTTTTTCAAGGTCTACAAACGAGAAGACGTCATAAACCTTCAGGTATTCGGTATAACGTTTCATAAAGGTGTCAAACACACCCCGGCCTTTTGAGCTAACCTGGTACGTTGAATCCCGGGTAATTACATAGCCTTTTGCAACAAGGTCGGTAAATAAGGGCTGCAGCACGCTATCATCGCCATAAGCATTGCTGCTAAACTGATGGGTGCCATTTATCATTTCATTTAAAACTATAATAGCCTTAAATGTCTTTTTATTATCGTTTGATAAAACTGTGTTTTTTCTTAATTGGATAGCCATATCTATTGTTTAGAAAGGATTACTAAAGGTCCTGTGACTTTTAAAATTTGTGAAAATTATATTATCTCCTGCGGCCAAATCCGCCGCGGCTGTGCCCAAAGCCTGATCTGCTGCCTGAACTCCTGCTGCCAAAACCACCGCTTCTTACCGGGCGCGAGCTACCGTTACTGAACGACCGCTGCGACCTTACCGGGTTGCTTAAACTACTCCGGCTGCTTGCTCTTGACGACCTGGCTGGCGAAGGTGTTGGCCTGAAGGTAGTATAAGTACGGGTACGGGTATAGTACGATGGATAATAACCATAATGGTACATCGGCATGTAGTAACTATGCGGGCGCAGCAAATAGCTCATCAATAAAAAGTCAGTAAATGAAAATGAGGAATGATAATAGTTGTTATAACCAACATAATTAGGGTTCCCCTGGATGTTCAGATCGGCAGTGTTATTATTTGCTGCAGGGGTTACGTTAATACTTGCAACCGTAACCGATTCGCTGTTGCTCACATCGTCAATTACTTTAAGCTTGTTATTGTCGCCTTCCTGTACTTTCAGGTAATCAATGTTTCCGTCCTTATCCAGGTCGAGATTGTTGATCTGGTTAGCGGGGTTATTTATGGCTTTTTCAAGCGTTTGCGGATCGGTGCTGGTTTTAACAAATTGCGCCAGCTTATTTACATCAAAGCCTGCGGTAGTATTATTTTCAATGGTAACATTGTTTTGCTGCGGTGGGTTTTGGCTACAAGCAGATGCAAGTAACACTAAACCGGTAAGCGCTATGAAGATCTTTTTCATGATGTTTTTTGATGATTTTATCTGCCGGTTATTGCAGTTAATGTTTGTTCCGGCGTGCCGTTTTATTTTTTATTTATGATTTAGATACCGGGATTGGCCCGGATGTTACAAACAAATTTAAGAATTATTGGGGGAAGTCGGTAAAGTCCGGAAAGTAAGTAAAGTCCGAAAGTTATAAGGATCAATATTTTAAAATCAACTATGCTTTTATTATTATTGCGGCCCGGTAATACCAAGCCGGTAATTATAAACCATAAAATATTAAAAGTGAGAAAGATATACCTGGCTGTTTTTTTATTTGCATTTTGTTTTTCGGGGATGGCCCAGCAGGCTTCAAAAAGCGAAGCAACCCGCACCATTTTTGCCTATGGCGGCAACTTCAACAAGCAGTTTATGCGGTATGTTAGGGCTTTAACCAAAAAGGAAAATCCAAAAATCTGTTTTCTGCCTACCGCTACCGGCGATAATGCCAATGTTATATTGGCCTGGTATAATGCCTGCGAAGAGCTTAACATGCGCCCGTATGTGCAAAGGGTTTACGTGGCATCGTATACAGAAAAAAAGACTTTTGAAGAAAATCTGCTGAGCATGGATGCCATAGTTGTTGGCGGTGGCAATACCCTAAATATGATGGCGATATGGAAGGCCCAGGGAATTGATACTGTATTAAGGAAAGCGTATAACAAAGGGATAATACTGGCGGGCGGCAGTGCCGGTTCACTGTGCTGGTTCCAGGGCGGCACTACAGATTCGCGGCCCAGGGATCTTTCTATTGTGCAGGGTTTAGGCTTTATCCAAACCAGCCATTGCCCGCATTACCATAGCGAGCCTTTACGCAAGCCGCTTTATTTTGAAAATATTTTAAAAGGCAGGCTGAATCCCGGTTACGCAATTGATGACCTTGCCGGAATTGTGTTTGAAAACGAAAAATACGTAAGATCAGTAGCGGTTGATGAAAAGAGCAATACTTATTATGTTTCGGTGATAGATGGTAAGGTTGATGAAAAATTGCTGCCGGTGGGAGAGATATTGAAGTGAGGTGAAAGGTCAAGGGTAAAAGGTTTTGAAATAGAGGTTTGTGACCGGAGATTAGAGATTAGTTGTATAAAGAGTTAATAAGGATGACTCACAAAAGAATTTTAATCCCCAATAAAGAGAATCATAATAAATTTGTACAATCAAAAATACCTGTCGTAAACGCTTGGCGAGAGTTTAGCAGCGATTTTTATTTATCAGTGAATGCCGTTGCCCCTTATATTCTACCGATAGATTGAAATTCTTAGCTTTCAATCCCTCCAAATCCCTAAAATCCATTAATCCCGGTTATCTTTGCAACAAAATATGAAGTACCTGCGCTGGCTTTTGTTGCCCTTTTCGTTAATCTATGGGTTAGTTGTCATTATGCGGAACTGGCTTTATGATGCCGGGCTGTTTAAAAGCTACCGGTTTACAAAACCTGTAATATCCGTTGGCAATCTTGAAGTTGGCGGCGCGGGTAAAAGCCCTATGACGGAGTACCTGGTCCGCTTGCTGAAATCGGATTATAAGCTGGCAACATTAAGCAGGGGATACGGGAGGAAGACAAAGGGGTTTTTAATCGGGAATCAAGAATCAGGAGTCAAGAATCAAGAGATAAATACTGCAACTGCTACTACTACTACTGCCACTTCTCTCTCCGTTCAAATCGGCGACGAACCCGCCCAATTCAAACAAAAATTTCAAGACATTACTGTTGCTGTTTGCGAGGACAGGGTAGAAGGGTTGAAACAGTTAATGCCCGGCCATGATCTTGTATTAATGGATGATGCCTACCAGCACCGGGCCGTTGAGCCGGGTCTAAGCATTTTATTGTTTGATTATAACCGCATTAACGGACCGCATTTTTTATTACCGGCAGGTAATATGCGCGAGCCTATGAGCGGGCGGTGGCGGGCGCAGGTAATTATTATATCCAAATGCCCCGCGCAGCTTACTGATGATGAAAAGACAGTGATTGCGCATAAAGTAGCCCCTTTGCCCTATCAGCAATTGTTTTTTACATCAATAGCTTACCAATCATTGCATGATCTGGAAGGAAATCCGGCCGATCTGTCAATAGATAACGACACTACTGTGTTTTTATTAACCGGCATAGCTAATCCGCAGCCGCTGCTGCAGTATTTAAGCAACAGCACATCGCACCTGATTCATCATAATTATCCCGATCATCACCCGTTTACCTTAAAAAATATCACTAAACTTGCCGATGAATTCGAAGCCTGTCCGTCACAAAAAAAAATAATTGTTACAACAGAAAAGGATGCACAGCGTTTAGATGAATCCTGGCTAAAGACAGGAGGGCGCACAGATGAAAAGCTTCCCGTTTTTGTGATCCCGATAAGGGTTGAATTTTTAGGCGGCAGCAGCAACCAGTTTGATAAAATTGTTATTGAATATGTTAGAGAGCATACAGAAAACCACAGCATACATTAAAAGCCGCATTGGCGATTTTGAGCCCGAAGTAGGGATAATTTTAGGCACCGGCCTTGGAGCCCTGGTTAATGAAATTGAAGTTGAAAAGCAGCTGATGTATTCCAATATTCCTGATTTTCCTATTTCAACACTTGAGTTTCATTCAGGCAAGTTGATTTTCGGAAAGCTTAACGGGGTAAATGTTGTGGCCATGCAGGGCCGCCTGCATTATTACGAGGGCTACAATATGCAGCAGATCACCTTCCCGGTTAGGGTAATGAAGATGCTGGGCATAAAAACGCTGTTTGTGTCAAACGCCAGTGGTTCATTAAACCCGGCCATTAAAAAGGGCGACCTGATGGTAATTGCCGATCATATCAATCTGCAGCCGGCTAATCCGCTGGTAGGCAGAAATGAGGAAGAACTTGGTCCGCGGTTCCCGGATATGAGTGAACCTTACAAACGCGATCTGATAGTTAAAGCATTAGATATTGCAAAGGCAAACAATATTACCTGCCATAAGGGAGTTTATGTTGCTGTTACCGGCCCAAACCTCGAAACAAAAGCTGAGTATAAATACTTAGGTATAATAGGGGGAGATATAGTTGGGATGAGTACCGTGCCCGAAGTAATAGTGGCCCGCCACATGGGTTTAACAGTATTTGCAATATCGGTAGTAACTGATGAAGGATTTACGGAAGAGCTGAAGCCTGTATCTCTTGAAGAAATACTGGCAGTGGCCCACGAAGCGGAACCAAAAATGACACTGATACTTAAAGAATTGATAGCTGGTTTTTAATGCCTCATAAATTAAAATATATCCTTTTGCTGATCACCTGTGTTTTTACGCAGGCGGCTTTTGCGCAAATTCAGCGCGGGAACAATAACAACCAGGACGATCCGCAGCGACGCATTAATTTGCGCGATACAGGTGTAACATCGGGCAAAAAACTTACCGATGATCAGATGCTTGACTCCTTGCGGAAAAAGCAGGAGAGGAAAAAAGACAGCGTTGTTTTTAATTCAAAATTTATAAGGGTAACCAATGAAAGGCTTTTGAGGGATAGTACGCAATTGCTCCCGTTGGATACCGGCCTGTATAATTATGAAAATTATAGTCCGTTGTTACAGCCTCGCAGCCCCAAAATAAGCCTCGGTAATACAGGTTTGCCCGCAAGGAGCCTGCTGTATGAGCCATCGCATACTATTGGGTTTGAACCGGGCCTGCATGAGCTTGATCCGTATATGTTAAGGCCCGAAAATATAAATTATTACCGGGCCCGCGTGGCATACACGCAGCTTTACCTGGTGGGCTATACCGGTGTAAAAGAGCAGATGTTTAAAGTAACCCATGCACAAAATATTAACCCGCAGCTAAACTTTGGATTTAACCTGAATTTTATCGGGTCGAGGGGGTATTACAGCAATAGCAATGTTTTATCGCAAAATGTAAGCGATGTTAATGCCGCTGCGTTTACCTGGTACGAATCAAAAAGCAAACGCTATAATTTGCTTACAAACCTAATCTATAACAATATAAAAGCGCCGGTTACTGGTTCAATATTAAATGATTCTATTTTTGTTACCGGCTCCATTTCAAAAAGCTCAGAGCAGGTGCGCCTCCCGGCTTCATACGAGAACTGGAAAGGAGGATCATTTTACCTGAAGCAGTTTTACTACATAGGCCATATTGACAGCACCAGCAATGGAAAAGGTAAAGCTACCATATTGCCAACGCAACGGATCTCATACACTTTCAAATATGAGGCTACCAAATATGAGTATTTGGAGAATGGCGAGGATACTTATAATGTATTTCCTGATTACTATTATACCTCAAACCGGTCGAGGGACTCGCTTTCGGTAACTCACCTTCAAAATGATTTCTCTTATAGTTTTTACCTGCGAAGTAAATCGGAAAAAGCAGTTAAAAACGAATTGAAGCTTGATCTTGGCCTTACGCAGGATATTTATAGTTATGGACAATTTGTTAGCGATACCACGTTAGATCAGTATGGTACTCAAGTGCTCCGGCCGTTAAAGGTGCAGCATAATTCGTTCCAGGATTTGACCGTTAAGGGTAAGCTTAGCTATAAATTGAGCGACAGAGCGTCCCTTGACGCTAATGTGCAGCAAATTGTGCAGGGACGTGATTTTGGTGACTTTTTGTATGAGGGAAAACTTACTCTTGCAGGCAATGACAAGGCGGGTAAAATAATCCTGGGGGCCTACTCGCAAAGCAGCACAGCCCCGCTGGTTTATACCAGCTGGATCTCCAACCATTTTATTTTCAATAATAAATTCAGCAATCAAAAAACCAACAGCTTATCTTTTAATTATATCAATAGTCCGCTAAAACTCGACTTTAAAGCCGAATACTTTTTAATAACGGACTATTTATACTTTACTGCCCAGGACAACGGGATTGATGCACACCCGGCCCAGCTGGGCGGATCAATTAACATGATAAAGCTGAGCTTCGGCAAGAGCATAGCCTGGCGCAGATGGCATTTTGACGATTATTTTGTTTATCAGAAAACCGACTACCAATCCTTACTACGCACGCCGCAGTTTTATAACTATGCCAGTGTGTATTACAAAGCGCTTTTATTTAATGTGCTGTACTCAAACATCGGGATGGATGTACGGTATAACAGCTCGTACACTGCGCCATCATATGCCCCGGGTCTTGGTCAATTTTACAATGGTCCGAATGTTAGTTTCTCATCATATCCTGTAGCAACTATATTTTTCAAAGCAACGCTGGAACGTACCAATTTCTTTGTAATGTATGATTATGCCAACCAGGGCCTTTTCACCAAAGGATACTATACGGTAAACCGCTACCCGCAGCAGGATGCAGCGCTTAAGATTGGCGTTTCGTGGGCGTTCTATAATTAGCCCCCCGGCCCCCTAAAGGGGGAGCAAAGAGCGGGATAGTAATGTCGAACATCGAATATTGAATGATGAATTTCGAAGTAGCTTACTTACTTTATCATTCGATATTCGTTATTCAGTATTTAAAACTATAAACGCGATATTTTTTTACTCCCCTTTAGGGGTCGGGGGCCCTACGTCTTCTGTTTCTTCTTTTTAGCTGCCGGGAATAACACATTATTCAAAATAAGGCGATATCCCGGTGAGTTGGGATGTAGCTTGAGATCTGTTGGCGGGTCGCCGACAATGTGCTGGTAATCTTCGGGATCATGGCCTCCGTAAAATGTCCATTGGCCTTTGCCGTATTCTCCGTGGATGTAGCGGGCTTCGTTGTTGCTTTTCATTTCGCCCATAATGGTAACCCCCGGTTTAAGCAGGTTTTTATTATAGGCCGTGGTTAGCCCCATAAATCCTTTTATCACCTTATCATGGTTTTGAGTAAGCATGCTTGGCACAACATCCCATTTGGCCGAAAAATCAAACAAGGTAAAGAAATCCCTTGTACGTTCAACCTGGCGGGTAACGGTTACATCAATATTGCTAAACTGGTGCGACATCGGGTTCATATCCAGCGTAAAGTTCTTAAAAGCGAATGTTTGGCTGAAGTCCAATTTTGATTGTGCTCCCGGGTCGGCAGCATCGCCATCGAACATCTGCTCGCAGATATCAGTATTGGCAGCAGACAGCGCTATATCAAAAGTGTCGGTACCTGAGCACATGGCAAACAGGAAGCCCCCGCCGGCACAAAAATCGCGAATATGCTCCACAACGGCCAGCTTCATTTGCGATACCTTTTTAAAACCCAGTTTATGTGCCATAGCTTCCTGGATCCTGATATCGTCATTGTACCATTGCTCATATCTGAAAGCGCCGTAAAACTTGCTGTACTGGCCGGTAAAATCCTCATGGTGCAGGTGCAGCCAATCGTATTTGGGCAAATCGCCCTTTATTACTTCCTCATCATATACCACATCATAAGGGATTTCCGCGTACTTTAAAACCAGGGTAACCGCATCATCCCAGGGAAGCTTGTTTTTTGGTGAATACACCGCCATTTTTGGTGCTTTTTCCAGCTTAACCACATCCATATTTACTGATGGGTCGCTTACTTCAGTCAGGATCTGGTTAGCCTTTGCATCCGCCAAAACTTCATAGCTTACGCCGCGGATCTTGCACTCGTCCTCAATCTTTTTATCATACCTCATCATAAAGCTGCCACCGCGGTAATTAAGCAGCCAGTCGATCTCCTCGCCGTTCTTTAACGTCCAGAAGGCAATGCCGTAAGATTTTAAATGATCTTTCTGCTCCTCATCCATCGGAATCAGTATGGAGGCAGCCCTACCGAATATTGGTAAAAGGAGAAAGGCGAAGGGTAAAAGGTATTTTAGATGTTTCATATGCCCTTTACAGTATTATCAATAAACGATTCTGAGGCTAACGCCGTTGTGAAAATAGTTAATTCAGGATCATTGAGATAATCATTATAAAGCTTCTCAACGGCAATATTTAATTGATTCTTTTTTTCTTCTTCTGACAAGTTTTCAATGTCCATAGTCAAATATAACGAATAAACCCTAATTGTATTACCAAGTGAATGTTTTGGAACAATGTATTCTAACATTCTTGTTTAAACATTAAAAGTAGTAGATTGTGAGACCTTATCATTCAAATGGAACTTCATCAATTTCAAAATTTACTTAGCCAAGTTAATGCAATAACTGAAAGATATAAAAAAGTCAGTGAATTAACAGGGGATAATTTTAATGTCTTTCGGATACTTAAAGTTGAATCGTCAGAAGTTAAAACTCATTCCGCTTTTATTGCTGAATTGTTGAATCCAAATGGTAGCCATGGACAAAAAGATACCTTTCTTAAACTATTTATTAAGGCTTTTTGCTTCAAGGAAAATTCGATTGATAGTGAATCTTGCAAAATTAAAGTCGAAGAAAGTATTGGTGCTATTAGTCATGACAGGACACAAGGAGGAAGGATTGATATAATTATAAAAGATGTACACAATCATCATATAATAATCGAAAATAAAATATATGCCGGCGATCAAAATCATCAGCTTACCAGATATTTTAATTATTCAGATAGTGCAGATATTATTTATTTAACACTCGATGGGAAATTGCCTTCTGATGGAAGCAAAGGCGATCTGGAGGATGGAAAACATTATAAATGTTATTCATATGAACATGATATTTTAAACTGGTTGGAACTTTGCCGCAAAGAAGTTGCGATATATCCGATTGTAAGAGAAGCTATAACGCACTATATCAATCTAATTAAATATCTAACCAATCAAACTATTAATCAAGCCATGAAAGAGGAATTAAGTGAATTATTAAAATCAAATTTAGAAGCATCATTTGCTATACGCGATAATTTAGATAACGCACGAAATAAAATCTCAGATGAGTTTGGAAAAGTAATCACAAGTGAATTCAATAAAGTTGGTTTACATTGCTACTATCAAATTAAATTCGATAAAAACTATAGTGGAATTTGGATATCAGGGCATGAATGGGAATACTTTAACATTGGTATTCAATTTCAAGCTTACTCCAAGGATTTATTATATGGTATAATCGTAAAAAAGAATCCCAATAATTTTCCAGTTGAAAATGTTCTTAGAGACCAAATTAAAGCGCTTCCTGGTAATAGCTTAAAATACAATATTTGGTGGCCTTGGTATAATCGTTTTGAAGATCCTTATAATAATTGGGATAAATTCGAAGCATTGCAAGCTATTATTGATGGACGAATGAAAGCTAACATGATGGAAAAAATAAATCATTTACTTGATATCACCAAAGGTCTTGAGATGTAGATTTTACCTGCCCACCTTTCCCAAAAAACCTTTCAGCTTTTGCCTTTCAGCTTTCACCTCCTTTTACTACCTTTGCCTACTATTTTAGAAAAAAATGAGCAAAGCAATTATTAAAACCGAAAAAGGCGACATGACCGTTGAGTTTTATGATAAGGATGCACCAAACACGGTAGCAAACTTTCTTGGTCTGGCAAAGTCTGGCTTTTATGATAACGTAACATTTCACAGGGTGATTCCTAATTTCGTAATCCAGGGTGGCGATCCAACCGGTACGGGTGCTGGCGGCTCAGGTACAAGGATTGATTGTGAATTAACAGGCGATAACCAATATCACGACCGTGGTGTGCTTTCAATGGCTCATGCAGGCCGCAATACAGGCAGCTCACAGTTTTTTATCTGCCATAGCCGCGATAATACCGCGCATTTAGACAGGAACCACACCGTATTTGGCAAAGTGGTTGAAAACGTTGAGGTAGTTGACGCTATCCGCCAGGGCGATAAAATATTAGGAATTGAGGTAATTGAAGGATAGTTGGAGAAGGTTAGAAACGTTGTAGTGGTTGTAAGTGTTGGAGTGGTTTAAATCCAATTCAGCCTTTTAACTTTTACAACCCTTACAACCTTTACAACTCTTACAACTTAGTATAAAAAATGAATTTACAGGGAATTGTAGCCGTATCAGGCAAGCCGGGACTATGGAGGGCATTGGCTCAAAATAAAACGGGATATATTTTAGAGAGCCTTGATGCGCAAAAAACTAAATTGGTTGCAAATCTGTCGACAGCTAAACTTGCGGCGTTGCATGAGATCACTATTTTTGGTTTGGAAGATGATATTAAGCTGATTGATGTTTTTGAACGGATGAAAGCATCTTCGGATGTTCCGGATAACAAGGCGGATGGTAAAAAGCTGAGAGCGTTTTTCAGGGAGGTATCTCCGGATCATGACGAAGAAAAAGTTTATGCATCTGACATGAAAAAGATTATCAACTGGTTCCAGATCCTGAAGGACCTGCCGTTATTTAGCGAAGCAGACCCTGCTGCAGCTGCCCCGGTTGCCGAAACAGCGCCGGTTGCTGAAGAAGAAGCTGCAAAACCTGTTGAAGCACCTGCCAAAGCTGAAGAAGCAGCGCCTGCAAAGCCAAAAGCTAAGAAAGCGGCCGCCAAAAAAGCATAACCTTATTTACTTACGCGCAACGCGTTGCGTTTTATTAAAAAAGCCAGAAGGATATTTCTTCTGGCTTTTTTATTAAATGAGCTATCAGGGAATGGAGAGAAATATTTTTGTCTTTTTAAGTTTTTTAGCCTCTGCCTTTATTGCCGCAAGCAAATAACCCTGTAAATCATTAATAGTAAATACACTAAAATTGTGATGAAAATCACCGTTTGATGCGCTTTATTAAGGGCTGAAAAATAAATAAATCTACATGGATATTCTCAAAACTATTTGCTAATAATTAACAATATCTAAATAATATTAGCCAAATAACCATCAATATCACCGCTATTATTAAATGAAGAAGCCGGAAAATGCCTCGCGCATTTTCCGGCCACAATTAACTTATTAACTGCCCTATTATTATCAATATTATAAGCTCGATAATTCAGGTAGTTGTGATGTTTGAAACGGCAAAGAAAGGGGTATATTTTACAATATTCTTGTAAATAATTCGTTACAGTTAAAAGAGAAATTGTAAACGAGAAGTTACAGAAATATATTCTAGTTAAACGAAACTTACCGTACGTTTATCGCCTTAATTACGTTATCCGAAAAACGTAAATATTTACTATTAAACTCATTTAATTTATTCATGAAAAAAATTCTACTCTTGAATTTGTGCTTACTCCTTGTAGCTACTACTCAGCTATTTGCGCAAAATCACACCGTAACCGGGAAGGTTACGGCCAAGGAAGACGGCTTACCACTCCCCGGGGTGTCTGTAAGCATAAAAGGAACCACTAATGGCACACAAACTAGTGTTGATGGTAAATATTCATTAAATGTGCCCGATGGCGCTCAATTGTCATTTAGTTTTCTAGGCTACACGCAGCAAACTTTAACGGTAAACGGTAATACGCTTAACGTGGTGCTGGTTGCAAACAGCCAGCAACTTGGTGAAGTTGTGGTAACAGGTGCGTTAGGTTTAACCAGGACACGAAACCAGCAAAGTTACGCAGCACAGCAGGTTAACGGCGATGAAGTTAGTAAACAACGTTCAAACAATTTTATTAACGGGTTATCTGGAAAAGTATCTGGTTTGGAGATCAGGCAGAACAATGCGCTGGGTGGCTCAACAAACGTTGTGCTTCGCGGCTATAAATCTATTACAGGCAACAACCAGGCACTCTTTGTAATTGATGGCGTTCCAATTGGCAACACAAACACCAACGGCAGCGATCAGCAGCAAGGAGGCGGTGGCTATGATTATGGAAGCCCGGCTTCGGATATTAACCCCGATGACATTGAAAATGTAACCATTTTGAAAGGTGCCGGAGCAACAGCGTTATATGGTTCGCGCGGTAGTAACGGCGTTATTTTGATCACAACTAAAAAAGCCAAAAAAGGCCTTGGTATTACTATTAACTCAACAGTAAGCGTTGGCTCTATTGATAAATCAACATTTCCTCAATATCAGAAGCAATACGGCGCAGGGTATGGCGGCACTTTTTACCCGGCAAACATTTTTGGCAATCCTAATGCCCTGGTGGTGCAAACAGATGCAGATGCCTCAAACGGTCCAGCATTTAACCCTGGTTTAAATGTTTACCAATGGGATGCATTTGACCCAACTTCACCAAATTATGGTAAAGCTACTCCGTGGGTTGCGGCTAAAAATGATCCTACAACATTTTTTGTTAAACCGGTATCAACCAATAACAGCATTATGATTACCAATGGTGGCGATAATGGTACATTTAAATTGGGTTATACTAAAAGTATTGAAAACGGTGTAATCCCTAATAGTAAATTAGATAAAAACCTGGTTGATTTTGCTGCCACTTATAACATCACCCCAAAATTGACTGTTGGCGCCAGTATTAATTTTTATAATACCAATGGCACTGGCAGGGGCGGAACAGGTTATGATAATGGAAACGGTGATAACAGGAACGTAATGACCAGTTTCAGGCAATGGTGGGAAAACAACGTTGACGTACAGGAGCAAAAAGCTGCTTATGAACGAACAAAATCAAATGTAAGCTGGAATATGTCTGACCCAATTGGCGGCACAACGTTCCCGGCTTATTGGAACAATCCGTATTGGGTAGTTGATCATAACTACGAAACTGATACCCGTAACCGGTATTTAGGTAACATCAACTTAAATTACAAAGTTACTTCATGGTTAAATATCAGTGGCAAGGCTTCATTAGATACTTACTCTGAATTGGATGAAGAACGTTATGATGTGGGCAGCATTGGGGTACCTTATTACTCCAGGTACAATCATAATTATTCTGAAACCAACTTTGATCTGTTAGCAAACGTAAATAAAAACATCTCGAAAGACTTTAACTTAAAGGCGCTGTTAGGAACAAACATCAGGAAAAATGATGAAAACAGCATTTTAGCAAGCACTAACGGAGGGCTAATTATTCCTGGTTTATATGCCTTATCCAATACGTTAAACGCGCCTTTATCTCCTACGGAAGCTGACATGAGGAGCGAGGTTAACGGTATTTTTGCAGGAGCCACCTTAACCTGGAAAAACATGTTGACCCTGGATGGAACTATAAGAAGGGACCAGTCTTCAACATTGCCTTCGGCTAATAATAAGTATTACTATCCTTCGGTGTCAGGTGGTTTTATCTTTTCGGAACTGCTTAAACAATACACCTGGCTTTCATATGGAAAAATACGCGCCAGTTTTGCAAAAGTGGGCAGCGACGCACCAATTTATAGTGTTAATGATACTTATACAATCGTTCCACCTTTTGGAGCCAATCCGCAGGCAATTCTTAACACAACCAAAAATAATTTAGATTTAAAACCTGAGCAAACAAAAAGCAAGGAAGTTGGGTTGGAGCTGGCTTTCTTTAACAACCGTTTAGGATTTGACGCAAGTTATTATGTTACCGATACTTACGATGAAATATTACCGGTAAATATATCAGGAGCAACCGGTTACAGCAGGGAGTTTTTAAATGCGGGTAGTGTTCAAAACAAAGGTTTCGAGCTTTCATTGAACGGCAGCCCAATAAGAACAACAAATTTTAACTGGAAAATTAATGTAAACTTTAGCAGGAACAGGAATGAAGTTACTTCCCTATATAAAGATGCAACCGGCCAGGAAGCGCAAAACCTGCAACTGGGGAGTTTCCAGAACGGCGAAACTTTGAATGCACCGCTTCATGGATCATTAGGTACCATAAGGGGAACGGATTATATTTATACCAACGGCCAGCCAACAGTTGGGCCTGACGGACAGTATTTGATAACAGCTACATCAAACAATAATATCGGCAATACCAATCCCGATTGGACTGGTGGTATAAACAACAGCTTTACTTACAAGCATTTTAATTTGAGCTTCCTGATTGATATCCGTCATGGCGGTTCAGTATTCTCAAATGACCTTGCTTACGGTTTGGCTGATGGAATATATCCTTTAACAGCCTACACCAATGATTTGGGTAACCCGGTAAGAAGCCCGGTTACCGATGACTCTAAAAGTGGTGGTTTTATCCGCCCGGGTGTTACGGCCGATGGCAAACCTAATACCGTAAGAGTACCAGGTGGCCCTTACGGTTCTTTTGGAGATGGAACAGGCATAATTCCGCTAAAGGCGTTTGTGTATGACGCAAGTTATATAAAACTGCGCGAAGCTATAATAGGGTACACCTTACCTGATGGCGCATTAGGAAAACTTGGCCCTGTTAAAGAAGTTACTTTTCAGCTTATTGGAAGAAACTTATGGATCATCCATAAAAACCTGCCCTATGCCGACCCTGAAGAAGGTTTATCTTCCGGGAACCTACAAGGCATCCAGGAAGGCGCATACCCAACTGTCCGCACCATTTCGTTTAACTTAAAACTACGTTTCTAATCAATATAGATATGAAAAAATTGACATTTATTTTTGCAGCATTGATGGTTTTATCGGCCTGCAAAAAGGATTTGACCAGCTTGAACGTTGATCCCAAAAACCCGGCGGCCGTGCCATCATATGCCCTATTCACCGAAGCTGAAAGGTTATTGACCAATACAGTAACATCATCAAGCGTGAACTTAAATATATTCCGTTTAATTGAACAGCAATGGACCGAAACACAGTATTTGAATGAAACACAGTACCAGTTTACTTACCGTAAACAACCTGACGGGATCTGGACTGCGCTTTATACCAATACGCTATCGAATTTTCAAAAAGCTAAACAAGCTATCCCGGTTGATGTAAAAGATGCCGTAACACAAAAAAATGAAATAGCAATTGCTGACATTTTACAGGTGTATACCTACTATTACCTTGTAACCTCTTTTGGAAATATTCCTTATACAGAAGCTTTAGATATTACCAAGCCGTTTCCAAAGTACGACGATGCAAAAACCATTTATGCCGCACTTTTAACCCGTTTAGATACAGATATTGCTGCATTAGACGTTAGCGGTGCAAGTTACGGAGCTGCAGATCTGGTATATGCAGGGGATGTGGCAAAATGGAAAATCTTTGCTAACTCATTTAAGCTTAAAATGGGTATGACAATTGCTGATTCTGACAATGCAACAGCTAAAGCAACTGTTGAAGCAGCGGTTAAAGCGGGGGTGTTTGCATCAAATAGCGATAATGCTGTGCTTCAATATGTGTCTACCCCACCAAATACAAATCCAATTTGGGTTGACCTGATTCAAAGCCAAAGACATGATTTTGTGGCGACCAGCCAGTTTATGAGCTTGTTACATCCTGGTACTGCAACACAAGATCCGCGTTTACCTTATTATTTCGCTCCAAGTATAAGGAATTCCACTTATGTAGGGGCCGATAATGGCTCGGGCGATGGTACGCTTGCTTTTGCTTTATATTCAATGCCTTCCGGTCCTTTGCTTACTCCCGGTTCAATAGGGTCATTGACAAATCCTGATTTCCCCGGTGTATTATTGGATTATTCTGAAGTTGCATTTAACCTTGCTGAAGCTGCCCAAAGAGGATTCAATGTTGGCGGTACAGCTTTAACATTTTATAACGCAGCGGTTACTGCCTCTATAACTTATTGGGGTGGTTCAACAACTGCTGCCAGTGCTTATTTAGCTTTTCCGGGCAATGCATATACCACAGCTGCAGGAAGTACAAATTTCAACCAGATTGCCCTCCAGGAATACCTGGCTCTATACAATAGGGGATGGGATGCCTGGATAGTAAACAGGAAGCTTGATTATCCTAAGCTGCTTCCTCCCCCAAATGCATTTAGTGATTTTCCGGTTCGTTTAACTTATCCAATAAGTGAGCAAAACGTTAACAAGCCTAACTATGACAAGGCATCTGCAGCAATTGGTGGCGATTTGGCTACTACAAAGCTGTTTTTTGACACCAAATAATAATTGATTGATTTAATAAAAGCTAACCCTGGCCGTGAAAACGGCCGGGGTTTTTTGTTGGATATTATTTGATCATTAAGTATTATTTCACCCTAAAAAAGCAGATATGATAAAATACCTTAAGCTGTTATTTGTGTTATAAGGAAATATTTGATAAACTATTACTCAACTAATGCTTTGAAATTAAGATATTTATACATAGATTTATTTTAGTATCCCTATCCCTACTTAGTGCCCCCC
>Ga0193702_1000360_pt1 | contig 16584 bp, 8 predicted proteins | sample U3a1metaG_FD_143060 | JGI IMG/M metagenome (GOLD analysis project Ga0193702, IMG submission 143060) | Soil microbial communities from a riparian zone of the East river system, Colorado, United States - U3a1 | ecosystem: Environmental > Terrestrial > Soil > Riparian zone | place: USA: East River... | reverse complement strand
CCTTTAAAAAATCAGGGCGAAATTGAATGACGGCTTTCTCTATTAGGTCTTCGCTGCGGCCTTTTTTCAGTTTTATGATAAAAGTGATCCGCGTGCCTTCATTTTTCTTACTTTCCGCATAGATCTCCCCTTCCATTAATTCCACCAGGTCCTTACAAATACTCATGCCCAGCCCGGTTCCGCCGTATCGCCGGCTAACCGACCTCGACTCCTGGCTAAACTTATCAAAAAGGTGCGTTAAATATGATTCATCCATACCAACCCCGCTATCGGTAACATCAATTTGAATTAACTGTGATGTATAATTGTCTTTTAGAAGCTTAAACGTTAAATCTATCGAACCCTTTTCTGTGAATTTTATAGCATTGCCAATAAGGTTGAGCAACACCTGGTTTAAGCGATAAGGATCGCCGATTAAAACGGGCGAAATATTGGGATCAAAGTACGAGTTATGAAGGATAAGGCCTTTTTCCTCTGCTTTATGCGCCAGTACCTGGATTACCCTGTTGGCTGATTTTTTTGGCTCAAAACCGATATTTTCAATATTAAGCTTACCTGCCTCAATTTTCGAAAGGTCGAGGATATCATTAATTATCACCAGCAGGTTTTCTGAGGCAGAATGAATAATATCAAGAAAGAACCGTTGATCAGGAATAAGGTTTGTTTTTGACAGTTGGTTAGTCATACCCATAATAGCATTCATAGGCGTCCGTATTTCATGGCTCATATTTGCCAGGAAAACCTCCTGGGTATGTGCTAAATTTTCGGCATTCTTCCTGGCCTCAATCAGTTCAGTTTCCTGTTTCTTTTGCGCGGTAATGTCAAGGTGGATGCCGATAGACCCCACCAATTCGCCTTTGTCGTTATACCGGGGTGCCCCGCTTATCAGCCACCATTTTTCTTCCCCTTTTTTGTTTAATAATTTTACCTGGTAAGCATCGGCGATCCCATCTTTGCGCAATTTTTGTTTTTCTTTAAATACGCCCGCTTCATCACCATTTGCCAGTAATACAGCAGCGTTTTTATCAAGCAACTCATTCAGTGTGTAACCGCACATTTCACAAAAAGTATTATTGGCAAAAGTTATCTGTTCATTATTATCAACTTCTACTAACCCCAAATTCATATTGGCTATTATATTCCGGTATTTGGCCTCATTAATTCTCAGGGTTTCTTCAATGTTCTTCCTTTCCGTAATATCCTGCATAAACCCGGTAAACACCTTTGCACCACTTTGAGATACATAGGAAAATGATGAATGAACAGCATGCCACTTAGTACCCATCCCCGGGATTGTTAATTGCGATTCATCGTAAAATGGTTCAAGCGTATCCCTGCTATGTTCATTTTTTTTAATGATCCGTTCCCTGTCTTCTGGCTGTACATATTTTAAATAATCTTTAAAATCATCAGCATTTATACCAAAGATGCGTTCAATGGCAGGGCTTATATACCTTAACCCTTCGGTTCCGTCAGCCCTGAATTCATATTCATAAATTACCCCCGGGATATTTTCAGAAAGCGATTTAAATTGTTTAACGCGTTGCTCAAGTTCAGTTTCCGTCCGTTTTATTTGTGAAATATCGGTGTGGGTGCCGGTTATTCTTAAAGGTTTTCCCTCCAAATCATATTCAATTACAGCTCCCCTGTCCAATATCCATTTAACAGAACCGTCAGTATTAATTACGCGATATTCCATGCTGTGCGAATCAATTGCGCCAGCCTGGTAATTTGAATAGGTTGTTTTTAGCAAGTTTAAGTCGTCTTTATTAACAACATCCCACCAAAACATATCGCTCCTACCAATTTTATGGGTTATGTATCCTACCTCGTTATTTGCTTTTGAAAAAATGGTTTTTCCGGTTTGTAAGTTGTGTTCCCAAACGTTATCACCAATTTTTTCGAGCGCAAGCCTGAAGCGGGCTTCTGATTCCCTAATCAGTTCTGATGCATTTTTTTCGTTGGTGATATTTTCTTCAACTGCGAAAAAACCTATTAATCCACCATTTGAGTTGTGTATGGGTTGCCCCTGAATCCGCAGCCAATAGGCGCTGCCCGACTTTGAATAATTTAAAATTTCGGTATTGAACGGCAGGCCGTTAGTAATCTGATTTTTTAAGTATGCAATAGTTTTTGGATCGGTATCGGGGCCCTGTAATAAATGCCCGGGTTTCTTATCTATCGCTTGGTTAAGCGTGTAACCTGTTAGCTTAATAAAGCTTTTATTAACCCAAGTAATTACACCTTTTTCATTTGTTAATATTACAGGATTAAGATTGTCTTCTGCAATTTTAGATAATACCTCAAGTTTCTCTTCTTTCTGTTTTTCAAGGGTTATATCTTCAACTATGGCAAAACATTTTACCTCTTGTGGATCGCCGCTTTTGTATAACTTGCCTTTTACACGCCCCCAAAACCACGATCCATCTTTCCGGTAATGGATCAACTCTTCGGTAAATGAGCTTTTTTTTCCCATCGACTTTGCAATAGCCATTATTACCGAATTGTCAGTTAAAGGCCCGCTACAAAAATCAAGGGGAGTCTTACCAATAATTTCTTCACTGCTATACCCAGTCAATCTGCAGAAACTTTCATTTACCCAAAATATTTTTCCATCGGCGCTGTTAAACACCACCCCGTTATCGTTTGAGCTTGCAACCAGCGAAAGTTGTAATAAGTCCTGGCTTGCTCCATCCAGGGTACAATCATCAACCAAAAAATTTTGTGATTCCATGTTTTAGCAGCTATAATTAAACCAAAAACCAGCCCGTATTGAGGCAATAGTTTATGATATTTCATTATGTAGCTAAAAATTATACCAAGTACACTTAAGAAGATATTAAACTGATTATCAAACACATATAATTATTATTTTAAATTTTATTTCCAAGTTTTGGAAAAAAAATCCAAATTAAAGAAGCCATCAGTTTAGTTCGCCGTTTTGCATCATTTTATAAATCGTGCTTTTGCCAATATCAAGCGCTTTTGCGGCGGCAATTACATCATTATCATGCTTTTTAAGATATATTTTAATTATCTCGCAATTTTGCTCCCGCAAGGTTTTGCCTTCCATCACAAACACATCGCCTTTGCGGGTTGAGTTAAAGGTTATATCCTCTCCCCTAATTTCGTTATTATCGCACATCACAACCGCTAAATCAATTATCGCCTTTAACTCCCTTATATTTCCGGGGAACTGGTAATGCAGTAATTTATTTTTTGCATCCTGTAAAATGGTGAGTGCTCCCATTTTGTTTTGTTTTGCAAAATCATCGGCAAAATGTTTGGCCAGTATAAGTATGTCATTTCCGCGGTCGCGTAAAGGTGGCAGGTCAATGGGTAATCCAATTATCCGGTAATAAAGATCTTCCCTAAAATTTCCTTTTTTAACTTCTTCAGCAAGGTTTTTATGTGTGGCCACTATTACGCGGATATCGAGGGTTATCTTATCGTTTCCACCAACTCTTACCACTTCCCGTTCCTGTAGCACCCGCAATATTTTGCTTTGAACTGCCAGATCAAGTTCAGCAATCTCATCTAAAAATATAGTGCCGCCGTTTGCTTCCTCAAACTTGCCAATCTTACGGGCCACAGCACCGGTAAAGGCACCTTTTTCGTATCCAAACAGCTCGCTCTCAATTAGTTCACGGGGTATTGCGGCCATATTTACAGGCACAAACGCTTTTTTTTTGCGGTCGCTGTTATAATGGATCGCCTTCGCAACCACTTCTTTCCCTGTGCCGGTTTCGCCTGTAATAGACACATTTATATTTGTTTTGGATGCCTTTTCCATTATCACAAAAATCTTCTTCAAAACATCGCTTTGCCCGATAATGGTTTTCTCGAACGAGAATTTCTGCCCAAGTTCCTCGCGCAGCGTTTCAACCTCTTTTTTTAATGATTGAGTTTCCCTGATCCTTATAATACTGTTCCACAGCAAATCTTTGGTCGAATCGTCTTTTACCAGGTAATCGCTAACCCCCATTTTTAGCAGATTAACTGCCACAGCAATATTTTCCTGCGAACTGATCATTATAACAGGAACGTGGGAGTTTATTTCCCTTATTTTTTGGTACAGCTTATCCCCGAGCATATCCGGCAACGAAAAATCAAGTGTTATTAAATCTGGTTGCAGGTATAATTTATCCAGCAACTCTTTCCCGGTTTCAAAACGGGTTACCTTATAATCGGGGTTTAAGCTTATATGGTATTGAAGTATTTCTCCGTACCACTTATCATCTTCAACAATAAAAATATTATAAGCGCTCATACATCTGACAGGTTTTAAGGGTGAGGTCCGCAAATTTGGATCTGCAAACTAAAGATAAAAGTACTTTTATCAATTTATTGAATTTTAATTATTAAAAACAAGGCATGTGCCTAAAAGGGGCCGCAGTTGCATTTGTTTAACTTTGAATTAAATTCTTTTTCTTTCTCAAAAATACCGTTAAAATACGGGTTGTGGATATTAATTATTTTTGTAACATTTATATAATTATTCTGCCATTAAAACCTGGAATTGTTTGAATAGCTTTTTTGAGTTAAGGATAAAGCTATTGAATAACTATTCAGGTAGTTTTTACTGTTGCTGAATTAACGATATGTCAATAAAACCTAACCCTGGAACTGCAAAAAAATCTCCTGATAAAATACCCGACAAGTGGCGTACAGCCGATGAGAAGCTGTGCCGGGCCATGGTTAACAGCATTATTGATTATGCAGTAATTTTAACAGACCCGCAAGGTTTAATTATCAGCCTGAATAAAGGCGCCGAACTTATCCTGCACTATAAGGAGAGCGAGGTAATAGGAAAATCGATAGCTATATTTTATCCGGACGAAACGTTATTAACAGATGGCCCCGCACCAAATTTGCAGGAGGCCCTTATAAATAATAATTACCAAGTAAAAGGCTGGCGGTTAAAAAAGAACGGCGATAAATTCCTGGCAAATATTCATTACACTGCTTTGTATGATGAAAGCCATGAATTGTTAGGGTATACCAAAATAATATATGAGATAAAAGAAAATGACACTGCAGAAAATCCGACTAAAATAAAGCACAATCCTGCAGGCAGCAATATTAGTTTCCGTAAGCTTATTGAAAACAGTTATAGCGGTATATCTCTGCTTGATAAAGACTTTAAAGTTGTTTACAGGAGCTTGTCGGCAGAAAGGATTGGCGGATGGAGTACAAGCAACCTGCCAGAAAGCAGCCTGGATGAATTAATTCATCCTGACGACAGGGACAAGGTACGCCTGTTGCTGAACGATGTGTTAAAGTCGCCGGGTGCACCCTTGCCCTGCATATTTCGGTCAAGTCACGTCGACGGGCATTATATGTGGCTGGACTGTGTGTTTACCAATTTTTTAAGTGAACCCAATATTAACGCGATAGTTTGCAACTTTATTGATGTTACCGGTCGAAAAAATGCTGATAATTTACTCCAGCAAACTATCCATGAGCTTTCGGCCTATAAATATGCACTGGATGAATCGGCAATAGTTGCTATTACCGATCAAAAAGGTATCATTCAGCACGTTAATGATAATTTTTGCAAAATCTCAAAATACAGCAAAAAAGAGCTTATCGGGCATGATCATCGCATTATTAATTCATCCTATCATGATAAAGCTTTTATTAAAAAACTGTGGACTACTATTGCCGGCGGGAAAATATGGAAGGGTGAGCTTAAAAATAAAGCTAAAGACGGTAGTTTTTACTGGGTTGACACAACGATAGTACCTTTTATTAACGAAAAAGGCAAGCCTTATCAATACATAGCAATCCGCTCCGACATTACAGAACGCAAACTTGCCGAACTTGAGATCAGGAAAAAGACTACGCAAATTGAAAGTTTGCTCAATAATATTTTAGACGGTTTTATAGCACTTGATGAAAACCTGTGCTATACCTACGCTAATAAACAAATTGGGAAGCTTTTAGGCATGGCACCTGAATCTTTAATCGGAAGATATATTTGGGACGTTTTCCCTGATTTGGTTGGTTCAGAAATTTATGAAAATATTGAACGGGCGAATACTGAAAAAATTAATTTAAACAACGAAGATTTTTATGCTCCATTAAACACCTGGCAGGAAAACAGGATCTATCCGGCAGAAAATGGTATTTCAATATTTATAAGGGACATTACACAACGTAAAATTGAAGAACAACAGGCGGCATTGCTTACTGAAATAAGTGCCGTATTTAACGAGCCATTGGACTTGAATGAGATTTTGTATAAGGCATTAAATAAATTGGCCGACTATGGAAACTTTGCTATGGCCGAAGCCTGGCTGACTTCCCCTAACATAAAAAAGGCCCACCTGGCTGTTAAATATGCGCCTACACCTGCTATGCGTACGTTTTATAAGGAAACCGAAACTATTAGGAGCCTTGTAAAAGGCGAAGGTTTGCCGGGGATGGTATGGGAAACCGGGGTTATTCAATTTATACCTAATCTTATTGAAAATGAAAATTTTATCCGGAAAAAAGCTGCTGGAAAAGCCGGATTAAAAAGCGCCTACGGAATCCCGCTGCACTTTAAAAATGAAATTATAGGCATCATTATTTTAGGGTTAACCCGTGAAGAAAAGCAGGAAAGCGTTTTTACAAGCCTGTTTGAAAAGTTTAATAAAAACTTCGGGGTCGAGATTCAAAGGAAAAAGCTTGAGGATGAACTAAATCAATTGTTTAATTCGGCGCCTGACGTTATATGCACCGCAGGGGTTGACGGCTATTGGAAAAAAGTTAACCCTGCCATGCTAAAATTGCTCGACTATACTGAGCTTGAATTGTTAAACAGGCCATTGATGGAATTTATTCACCCGGATGACAGACCGGATTCAATAACCCAATTCCAGGAGATCACTGATGGTGAGGCCGTAGTTTATTTTGAAAACCGGTATATAACAAGGTCGGGGAAAATAAAATGGCTTGCATGGACCACATCGGCCGCTTCGCCCGAAGGATTGGTTTACTGTGTTGCCAAAGACATTACGGATAAAAAGGAATTGGAAGACTTGCTAAAAAAGGCAACCAGCCTTGCACGCATTGGCGGCTGGGAAATTGAACCCGATTTTGTAAGCGACTTAAGTTTTTATAAAGAAGGCGACAGCCGGAATTATATAAGTCAAAAGGTTAAAGATGCTATTGAAAAAGGAATGTCGTGGGATGTGGAACTGCAAATTGTTACAGCAAAAGGGAACGACAAGTGGATAAGGTCAATTGGTGAAGCTGAAATACAGGGTTATAAATGTATAAGGGTGTATGGCAGTTTCCAGGATATTGATGCCCGTAAAAAAGCAGAAATATCAGTTACCGAAATTTTGGAGGACCGGAATACAATATTGGAGAGTATAGGCGACGCTTTTTTTGCGGTGGATAAAAATTGGATAGTTACCTATTGGAACAATATGGCCGAGAAGGTATTAGGCCAGCCAAAGCAAGAGATGCTTAATCGTAATTTATGGGATGTGTTTGTTGATTCAATAGATTCATACTCCTATAAAAATTACCACCAGGCAATTGAAAGCAACAGCGCTATGCATTTTGAAGACTATTACCCGCCGCTTGATAAGTGGTATGAAATAAGTGCATATCCTTCAGAATCTGGCCTGGCAGTTTATTTCAAAGATATTACTGAACGGAAAGTTTCTGACAGCCTCCTTAAAGAATTGAATGAAAGCCTGCAACTGCAAACAAAAGAACTGGCAACGTCAAATGCCGAGCTGGAACAATTTGCTTATGTAGCGTCGCATGATTTACAGGAGCCACTTAGAATGGTGACCAGCTTTTTAACCCAGATAGAGCGAAAGTATGGTGATATACTTGATGATAAAGGTAAACGGTATATAAACTTTGCAGTTGACGGTGCTAAAAGAATGCGCCAGATCATACTCGATCTGCTCGAATTTTCGAAGGTGGGCACCCATGAGGATAGTCTTGAAGATATAAAACCCGATAAGCTTATCGGCGAAATTACTGACCTTTACCGCAAGCAAATTGAAGATAAAAAAGCAATAGTTTTATATGATGATTTGCCTATAATTCATTCCTATAAAACGCCGCTAAGGCAAATATTTACAAACCTGATCAGTAATGGTTTAAAATACTCAGGGGCCGGTATCGTACCCGAAATTAAGGTTGAATGCAAAGAAACAAAAAGCCACTGGCAATTTTCTGTAAGCGATAACGGGATAGGCGTTGAACCGGCATACTTTGATAAGATCTTTATAATTTTTCAACGGCTGCATACCAAAGATGAATACCCGGGCACCGGTATGGGCCTGGCCATAGCTAAAAAGATAGTAGAGAATTTAGGGGGGAGAATTTGGGTAGAATCTATTTTGGGGGAGGGAAGCTCTTTTTATTTTACCATTTTAAAAAATAAGGATTCATGAAATCGATAAACATTTTGCTGGTTGAAGATAATGAAGGTGATATTTTACTTACCACAGAGGCCCTCGAAGAATGTAAAATAATTAATGAAATTACCATTATACGGGATGGACGGGCAGCCATTGATTTCTTTGAAACACTGGAAGATAGGAACCATATCCCCGACATAGTTTTGCTGGATATTAACCTTCCGAAAATGAGCGGCCAGGAAGTATTAATTTATATAAAAAATCACGTTAAATATAAACAGGTGCCGGTAATAATGTTAACCACCTCATCGTCAGAAAAAGACATTTTGACATCGTATAAAAATCATGTAAACTGCTATATAACCAAGCCTGTGGATGTTACCGATTTCATTAAAGCTATAGCGAAAATCGAAGATTTTTGGATCAATATAGTTTCAACTCCTAAAAAATAAAGCAATGACTGCCGATAAACGCGAATATAAAGTTTTGGTAATTGAGGATAACCCGGGCGATTTTGCCCTGGTTGAAGATTTTTTGTTTGAGCAAATTGTAGCACCCAAAATCTCCAATGTCACTACATACAGGTCGGCACAGGAAATTTTAGCTGTCAATAAATTTGATGTAGTCCTTTTAGACCTCTCCTTATCAGATAGAACGGGCAAATCATTGATAGAAGGGATAATGGAAATATGTGGAGATGCCCCTGTGATAGTTTTAACCGGGTATACCGATTTTTCATTTAGCGTAAAATCACTCTCACTGGGCGTTTCAGATTATATCTTGAAGGATGATCTAACTGCCATGTCTTTATACAAAAGTATCATTTACAGCATTGAGCGCAGGAAAAACATCTCAGACCTGGAACTATCTGAAAAAAGATATAGTGACCTGTTTAATTTAAGCCCGCTGCCTATTTATGTCATCGACTTAGAATCGCTAAAGTTTCTCAATGTTAATAAAGCCACTATAACACAGTATGGATTCAGCAGGGATGAGTTTTTAAATATGACGCTGAAAGAAATAAGGCCCGTTGAAGAAATCCCTAACCAGGAACACGGACTTGAGGAGGATAAGCAAAGTGCCAGTGAACACTCTCACAGAATAATGACCCATAAAAAGAAAAATGGCGATATAATAAAAGTAGAAGTTCAAATAGCCGTAGTTAGATATAAAGGCAGAGATGCTAATATTGTAATTGCAACAGATATAACTGAAAGATTAAAATACACCAAAGCTATTGAAGATCAGAATGAAAAACTAAAGGAAATTTCATGGATTCAGTCTCATATAGTCAGGGCTCCCCTTTCCCGGATTATGGGGCTCGTACCATTAGTTAATAACATACGCGAATCGCGGGAAGAAATAGAAAAAATGCTGGAGTACATTTTAATTTCGGCAAATGAGCTGGATGAGATTATAAAAAATATTACCGATAAATCAAGGGCTGAAGATTTTCAGATCTTATTGGATGAAAGCAAAAAATTTTAAACGCCTACTTTCACCCATTCTTTTTTTTCAAAATCATATTGTTTAATAACTTTTGCCGGGTTGCCGACAGCGACGCTAAAAGGAGGGATACTTTTGGTAACAACTGATCCGCCTGCAACTACGCTATGTTTGCCAATAGTTACCCCGGCTGTAATAACGGAGTTGGCCCCAATCCAAACCTCGTCTTCAATTGTTTTAAAGCAGTTGTTACCTTGGTAAAAGGCACCATAAACCTGTCTTTAAAGTTACACGCTGCGAACATTGCCAGCTGATCGTCTTCAAATCCAACAATGGCAATAATTGGTGTGGCGGCTTTTAAAATGCGCTCAGTGCTCGTATACATACAGTTAATTTACCCATCCGCCTCAAAATAACTTTTATCCTGGCTTCAAGCTCGGCAGTGTTAAACGGCTTTACAATAAAATCGTCTGCCCCTGCATTTAAACATTCTATCCTTTTTGCAGTGCTTTCCTCGCCCGAGAGGATTATAATTGGAATTGAATTGAAAAAATCACTGATCTTTATTTGTTCAATAAGCCCAAGTCCGCTAAGCTGTGGCGTATTTAAATCGGCTATAATTAAATCAGGGAGATTACCCCGCTGCAGGCAAGCCAGGGCATCAAAGCCATTTGGATAAATTGAAACTTCATAAGTTGCCTGTAAAAATTCCTGTAAAATTGCTTGCATATACAAGTCATCCTCAACCACAAGCACTTTAATATTATTTGGATTTGAAAAATTCATACGCCTGGTTTTTAAGTTTCATTTTAAACGTTTTCAATTACTTTAAAAGGGGTGTCCTACAAACATGCCAATTCATAACTAATTGATTATTAAATGGTTTATTAGAACCAACTTTCCGGAATTTGGAATAAAATCCCATTATCAAAAAGACAAGAGCCTTAGTGACCAACTACCCGAAAAAGTGGCTCCGATACCGGGGCGGAGCCTTCTATATTTTAAGATGCCGTTTCCATAAAACGAAAAAAAAAGATTTGCTCATAAATATAACATACTGATAGTAAGACAATTAATAATAATGGTGGATTTGATATGGTTTTGCACTCAGTGGGTAGGCTGATAAGGTATCAGCCGGCATCTGTTGTATATCACAAAGAATCAATGAGTGTAGGCAAAGCGAACCCATTAAAAATATATTATCAAAACCGCAACAGGCTGCTTTTTATCCGCAGGAATACATTTGGCATAAAAGGGATGATCAGCAAGTTGTTCTTTATAACTATATCAACCCCTGTATCTCTCGTTAAATATTCGTTGCAGGGAAAATGGAATTTCGCCGGCAATATTTGGAAGGGCTTAACCTGGAACGCAAATTATAAACGCACGTAATTTAAAAAGACATGTATTACTTAAACGGATTTATATTTTATTTAACCTTAGTGGTTTTTTTATTCCTGGCTTTCCAGGCATTGTACCTTTTTGTTTTTTCGGTGGCAGGCCTGATGTTTTCCTTAAAAAAATATCCGGAAAGTGACGAAACGGGAAGGTTTGCGATTTACATACCATCGTACAAAGAAGATGCGGTGATTATTGACACAGTGTTAGCCGCATTATTAATTGATTATCCCCCAGCCAAAAGAAAGATAATAGTGATAGCCGACTCTCTTCAACCCGATACTTTATTTAAATTACGCAAGCTGCCTATTGAGGTTGTTGAAGTATCATTTGAAAAAAGCACAAAAGCCAAAGCTTTAAACATGGCATTGCTGCAAACACGGGGCAACTTTGATTATGCCCTGGTGCTTGATGCCGATAATATTTGCGCAAAAGATTTTTTGCATAAGCTTAATGATGCCTTTAATGCAGGTTACAAAGTTGTGCAGGGCCACAGGGTTGCAAAAAATACCAATACCACATACGCCCTGCTTGATGCGATAAGCGAGGGCATTAATAACCATATTTTTAGAAAAGCACATCGCATACTGGGTTTATCGTGTGCTATAATTGGCTCGGGCATGGCGCTTTCTTATCGTTTATTTAAAGAAATTATTCCTGAACTTACAGCTATCGGAGGGTTTGACAAAGAGATGGAGCTCCGTCTATTGCGGAAGAGGATTAAATTTGTATATGCTGAGGATGCTTTAGTATACGACGAAAAGACCACCCAGCAGTCAACAATGGCAAATCAGCGGCGCCGGTGGCTTTCGGCCCAGTTGCATTATATGCAGCGCTACCTGGGCGATGGCTTTGTACAACTATTAAAAGGCAATTTTGATTTTTTTGATAAAGTAATGCAGACCATTTTGCTGCCACGTATTATGCTACTGGGCATAACACCCGCTGCATTTTTTTTATCATTGCTCCCCGGCCATTCATTGCCCCCATTATACTGGCTTTCAATTTGGGTGATAACGTACACAGCCATCATTTTCGCAGTGCCATTTGAATATTTCAATGCAAGGTTATTTAAGGCCATTCTTAGTTTGCCGGCCGCCTTTCTTAGTATATTTAAGCTGTTCTTTAAGCTAAAAAACGCTAATAAAACATTCATTCACACACCGCATGGGGTAGTTAAATAATCTTTTAGTTTTTTAGCTATTCTTTCACTTTTAATGTGCGGGCACCAGGCCATAATTAAAGCCGGGCGCTAATTATTAATTAACGCCCGGCTATCATTAAAATTTAAACTTATTTAACTCACTGAACTACCTTGTCAAGTGGCGGAATATTACTTGCTGAACCGGAATATCCTTTATTTTGATTGATATGCCCGTTTACATTTAAGTCGATCTCGCTTTGTGGAATGGGCCACAAAACATGATAAGGAGAAATAGTAAAATGGTTGCCTGAATTTGTCACAACATTCGGATTCTTATAAAAATCGTTTTTTTCCATTATCCTGTCATAAAAGAAATTATCGGTCGAGAAGCTGGCTACGTTATAACTTTTTCCGTTGTATGCCGCTATTCCCGTTTGTGCAAAAATATAGGCTATGCGGGTAAGCTCCGTTTTACGCGGCTCTTCCCAATACAGTTCACGCTGGCGCTCATCAAGTATTGTACCGATGTTAACAAGCGCCGGGTTGGTTAACAACTGTGCATTTGCACGGGCCCGTACCTGGTTAATATCAGCCATTGCCAGTGCATTCTGACCTTTCCAAACGTAGGCTTCGGCGCGTAACAGATAGGTTTCAGCTAACCTGAAAACATACCAATCTGTATTGGTGCCGCGCGGCGGGCTCCACCATTTATCAAGCGCTATTGGTCCGGAACCTATAAACACTTTATAATGAGGCCAGCCAAACCAGGCGCGGATGGTGTCTTTTGCCCCGTTCAAAAACCTTTGGTTTACATTAGCAGCCGTATACTGCTCCAGGTGTTTGCCATACCAGTCAGGGTCGGATGTTTTAATGGCAGGGCTGTTGTAAACCAGGTCGGTCATATTCATCCAGTTGCCGGGAGCGTGCCTTAAATCGGTATTGTCTGTCCAGATGTATTTGGTTGCATAAGGTGTACCGCGCAAACGGCCAATTCCCCTGCCATACCACAAGGTAAGCGGAAACTCTTCCGTAACCTTATCAGAGATACCAGGTTTAAGGGCGCCGGGGGTAAGTATTGTACCATTATGCCACATTGGTACGCAGTTCCTCATCACCTGCGACCCATTTGGCGTAGCGCCATCAAGCGTTTCGCGGTCAATTACCACGTACAATGCTTCAGTGTTTGAAGCAAGAGATTTATTTTCAGGGCGATGAAGATCCCAGATCACATTCCTGGTAGGGTCATTTGCAACAACCCCAAAGCGGCCGGTCATCAGGTGGTAGGGGCCGTTAATAACATTTGAAGCTGCTGTAATGGCATCATCAAATAAACCCAGTGCAAGATCAACCTTTGTTAATAGGTGAGCTGCACCACCTTTTGAGATATCGCCCTTATTATTGGCATCTGTTAAATTAGCCACAGCAAATTCCAAATCGGTTTTCATTTGCTTTAAGATCACCATCCGCTGGGTGGTAAAGTACGCAGTATTAACGGCAGTTTCCTCCTTAAGTACCAATGGCACATCGCCAAACTCATGAACCAACCGATAGTAACGGTAAGCCCTGTGAAATAAAGCAGCAGCCTTTACCTGGTTTTTCTCTATATCAGAGCTCCAGGTAGCGTTATTAAGCCTTGACAGGATTACGTTGGCATCATGAATGCCCTGCCACCAGGCGCTCCAGTAACGGCCTATCTTGTTATAGTCGTCGCTGTTGAGGTTGGCTGTTGGCGTTATCCTCGCGTTCAGATCCTGCGCCGGTGTAGTTTTATCCGTAGTACCCTCAACGGCGGCATCGGTAAAAATAGACTCTGTAAGCATTGGCGCGGAATCACCAAAAAACTCAAACCGCACACTGATGTTTAATGTAGCAAGTGCATTCCTGAATGCTGCTGGAGTTGTAAGCGTTACATCGGGCGTAAATTTTGAAGGGGCCTGCGGATAAAGCTCGTTTCGTTTTGTACATCCCATCACCAATAAGGCAGCTGCCGTAAAACCTGTTATGATATTTTTATTTATCTTTTTCATATTAAATCTTTCCTTTTAAAAAACCACGTTAAATCCTGCCGCTAAATACCTTGGTGTAGGCCCGTTGTTTTGCGGATCCCACAAAGGCCAGCTTGAAAAGACATAAGCATTAGTGGCATTGATGAATACTTTTGCACTTGATATTCCAAGAGGTTTGATCAGCTTTTTACTGAAAGTATAGCCCACCGAAGCGGTTTGCAACCTTACAAACGAGGCCTTACGCCAAACATTGATGGTTGTACCTGATGAACCGGAATTCAGCCGCGCGTAATCATTTATTGGGTTATCAGGCGTCCAATATGGCAAAACATATGAATTCATCCGTGCGAAGCCTACACTGCCCGGGTTGTTCAGTGCGGAGTTATACTGCTTTAGCTGGCCTGCACTTGATACCAGCATAAAAGAAAGGTCAAAGTTTTTGAGGAAATTGAACTCATTACGCATTGACCAGTTGAAACGCGGATTGGTGGTACCGAGGAATTGTTTATCATCATTGGTAAACTTAAAATCGCCGTTTAAATCCTGTAATTTAAAATCACCGGGTTTAGCACCGTATTTTGCAGCTTCTGTTGCCTCCGGGGTTTGCCATACACCCAGGATCTTATAATCCCAAACGGCATTGATATCTTTACCTATAAACCATCCGTTCCCGATGTCATCTTTTTCTACATTGGTGGTAACACCGTTTACAGTAACCGGATGGGCACCGTAAAGGTGAACTATCTTATTGTTGTTAAAGAAGAATGTTCCTGAAGCGTTCCAGTTAAAGTTTTCACTCTTGTAGATCTTTCCTTCGAGCGAAATTTCCATTCCTTTGTTATTTACCTGGCCAATGTTGGAGTATAGGCTTGAATTATTTACCCCACCGGGGATAATATTTTCGGCGTTAAACCCCTGGATCCCGAGCAAGCTGCGCAATACCAGCATGTCTGTAGTCTTACGGTTATAAACGTCAATCGATCCGCTGAGCCTGTTATTGAGAACAGCAAAATCCAAACCGATGTTAGCTCCCGTTGTGCGCTCCCACTTAAGGTCGTTGTTCTGCATTGAGCTAATATAAATGGCGCTGTTATTAACTACAGTGCCTGACGGCGTTACTGTAGGGTACTTGGGTGTGCTTAATAATGCAAGGGCGATGGAAGGATCGGCAGTACCGGTAGATAAACGGTTGCCATTTGCACCATAGCCAAAGCGCAGCTTACCATAGTCCAGCCATTTGAAAACATCCGTTTTCATGAACTTTTCATCGCTAAAGATCCAGGCTACTGCGGCAGTTGGATATACCGCGCGCGGATGTTCTAACCCAAAAGGTGAATAACCATCGCGGCGAACAGTAGCGGTTACAATATATCTTCCTAACAGGGAGTAGTTTAAACGCCCCATTAACGCATCGGCGGTATAAACACGGTCGTCACTGCTTTCTACAGGTAAAGTGCCCGCGCCTATATTGTGATAGCCTAAATCATCACTCGGGCTAAATTGAGTATTTGAAGTGCGCGTATACCAGGTTTGGTATTTTTCTTTATTAAGCAGGAATGTTACATCGAAATTATGGATGCCGAAGGTCTTGTTCCAGCTCAACACGTTATCGATATTGTACCTGTAGCGATTTTCCATCGTACGGATAGCGGTACCCCCCGATAGCTCATTGGGATTATCTACCGGCCGGAAGAAGAAGTTGCGGTAAGCCTCAATGGTAGGAGAAAAGTTTAAATTATACTTAATACCGAACGGAAGGTCGACGCGTGCAAAAAGATTAGAGAATAACGTGTTCTGAATTGCCACGTTACTATTGTATTGAGCACCCAGGAAAGGGTTGCGCTGGTTTAGTCCGCTATCGTCAGTATCAATACGGCGTAAAGTGCCATTTGCGTTATAAACATCGCCATAAGGTGATGAGTTAATGATCTGCGTCCAGTCGGCTTCATGGCCATCTATTGCCTGGCCGCTAAGCGGAGTGCTTGCATCGCCTTCATTCCTGCTTGCAAACTGGGCGTTAACGCCAACAGTTAAAAACTTAGCCGCCTTACCCTCTAAATTTACCCTAAAACGGCCATCGGTATAATCGCCGCCCTTTATCAGGTTTTGATTTTTGGTATAGTTGCCAGACATGTAGTAGCTGGAATTATCTGATCGCCCGGATAAACTGGCTGTATAATCCTGCCGGAAGCCGTTCCTGAAAATTAGTTTCGACCAG
>Ga0193702_1000359_pt1 | contig 16633 bp, 9 predicted proteins | sample U3a1metaG_FD_143060 | JGI IMG/M metagenome (GOLD analysis project Ga0193702, IMG submission 143060) | Soil microbial communities from a riparian zone of the East river system, Colorado, United States - U3a1 | ecosystem: Environmental > Terrestrial > Soil > Riparian zone | place: USA: East River... | reverse complement strand
TATTACTAACGGTAAACGCTTTTGCATTTAATGAGCTGTTTAGTTGTGCAGATTCATCCCCGGTATGTATTTTAACTTTGCCAAAATCCGAACCGAACCTATTTTCCATAAAGCTCCTGGTATCACTTTGCATAGGGCTCCCGCCACCCATGCTTGATTTTATCCGGCTGGAAACAGCGTCGCTCACCGTACCTGCGCCATCAGCTTTCGCCTGGATAAATGGTGTTACCTGGCTTGCCAATGGCTTAAGGTGCACGCGCTCATCATCAAAACCACCGCATGAACATCGCTGGATAAAAGAAGTTTCAGGCATCAGCATCACTTTATCGGCCATAGCATCTGCCTCATGCTCCAAAGGATCATTGGCTGCGCCTACTGAGAGCTTTAGTTGGATGGGAAACCTGTCAATTAGTTCCGGACCCATATGCTGCCGCGTATATTGTGATGAGTTTTCACTATCCAACGCAGCAGGTTTTGCCTGGGGTTTATTTGCTATAGTAAGGTTTTCGTTCATAGGTTTAATGTTTAGGTATAATTAACCTTGTCCCTATTACAATAGCAGGTGTATTTAGGTTATTGGCCCGCATAATTTCATAAGGCGATATCCCGTTTTGATTTGCAATTGAAGTAAGCGTATCATCTTTATGCACATAAACTTTATGGACCCCCGGAATCCTTACAGATGCAGGTAACACTGCCGCCGGGGCCAGCACTTTATTTGCCAGATCTCTTATTTCGGTGCCCCGGGTCCTTAAAAGAAGGTTATTCCTGGTTTCGCCGGCTATTACCGGCACTACATCCTGATCATTAGCGTCAGCGGCCTTAAAAAAAGAGATCCCTGCTAACGTACCTGGTGCCGAAGTAGTGGTGCCTGTTCCTATTCCGAGGTACTCGGTCTGCCCTAAAAAATAAGCCAGCTTAACGTTGTTCATTCCAACAATTTTTGCAACCTTTTCGGCTTCCGGCAAGTTATCATAATAGCTGTGACTGCAAACCTTTGAAGGGTCTAAAGGACTTTTCACGCCCTCAATCAAGGCCCTGTCGGGGTCTCTGCCGGGCGCTGTGAGTTGACTTTTCAAGTGGCCCGCGCCTTCCCACAGTTCTTTTCTCAACACATCATCCAATCCTTCTTTTAATATTTCAAGGCCGTTATTAGGCAACTTATTTTCAGCATTTCTAAAATTCGGATGCGCTAAAACGTGTATAAATTCATGTATTATGGTTGTAAAAGTGTCCCATCGCTGGCAAACCAATTGGGTAGGATCAAGAAAAGGCTGTATATTAATGCCACCTGTAGCTTCAGCCGGCCAGCTGTTTATATAATCATCAATATCAGGTATCAAAGCCGCATCGGTAGCCATGATAGTTAATGCTGCTTCAATCTGCGCCGTATCGCAATTCAGCGTATTATTCATATTAGCCGTTTGATGGTTAAACCAGTATTTTAACCAGCTTAACCGCCCGGCAGTGGTTTGCCAAATTTTTGTTGTTGACTGATCTTTGAGCATGCCGCTTGCCTTTACTCCACCTCCCAACGAATATGTCCCGGCAGCGCCTGACCGTGAGGCCTCAGCCAGGTAAGGTCGAAAATATTTTTCTGTCTCGTTTTGTGCTAAGTCGGCCATTGAATTAGCAGATGCTATAGGGAAATTAGGGCCTATTGCCTTCCTGGTTCTGAATGTTTTTGCCCCGCCGGTAATCTGCGGATCTAAAACTTTACGCACCTTGTTTGAAAACTTAACCGGATCTGCACAAACCGGGTCGGGTTTAGGAAGGTTTATAACAACAGGTGCAACGGGGCCAACAGGTGCAACAAATGTTGCGCCCGGGTTAAATACTTTTTCAATGTTACCCTGCCCGGTACCTGTTGGCAACTTCGTGCCCTTGTATAGGTCTTGTGACGCGGTTCGGTGTGCAGCCGTAAACGAATAAATGGCACGCTGCTGGTCATCAGGCAACAAGGGCAGGGCTTTTGCCAAAGAACTCAATTCCGCAGCCGACATAAGATCCTGCCTCAACGCGTTCTTTACTCCTAAAAAATACGCTTTCAACCTGTCAACGCCCACGCCTGCCGGCGCCCCGCCTAAATTATCAATAAGGCGCTGGAGAACAATGAGGTTTGCATTATCCAATTCCAATAAGGTGTCCAGCATGTCAACAGCATTCAGCGGACTCAAAACCGGGTAACCACCGGCATAATTGTACATGGGGCCCAGGCCAAAAGCCTTTTGTACGTCGGGTGCATATGATTTTCTTTGCAAAACAGCCTTGTTGATTTTGCCGCCCTGCTGTACCACATGCGTTAACTCATGTGCTAATAAATGCTTACCTGAATTTGTTTCCGGCTGATAATAGCCACTGTTAAAATAAATGTTATTGCTTACTGTAAACGCCTTAGCGTTTAACGATCTGTTTAGTTGGGCTGATTCATCATTATTATGGATCTTGACATCACCGAAACCGGTTCCAAAACGGCTTTCCATAAAACTCCTGGTATCGCTTTGCATCGGACTGCCCCCTCCCATGCTTGATTTTATCCGGCTGGAAACAGCATCACTTACAACACCCGCGCTATCACTTTTTGCCTGGATAAATGGTGTTACCTGGCTGGCCAATGGTTTAAGGCGCACATGCTCGTCGTCCTGGTCACAGCAAGAGCAGCCACATCCAGCTTTACGCTGAATAAATGAAGTTTCAGGCATGCGCATCACTTTATCGGCCATGTCGTCAGCCTCGTGCTCTAAAGGATCGTTTACTGCCCCAACCGACAACTTTAACTGAATAGGCAAATGTTCATGCAGCGCAGTTAATTCAGGTTGCTGCTGCAAAGGCATAGTTTTATTATGCAAAGCCGCTGGGACGCTTTGTGACTGATTAGATATGACAGTAGTATTATACATATGTAAACTGACCTAATAAATTGAATATAAAAATGACACCTATTAACTGCGCTTCATATTTATCGACTTATCTCCCGACGCTGGGTTTGCACTACTCCGGTTATTATTTATTCAAAAACCATTTGCTCTTTTTAAAATTTATTAATTCATTATTAAGGAAGTCTAATTGCCAATACCAGCCAAACCGGGCCGGCACAGGAATAATATCGTCGTCAGGCAGGCATGGATATAGCCAGCTAGCCTCATCATCTTCATCACTTCCAATTGTTACAGAGGGAGGCCCGGCCAGCTTTTCCACCTCATCAGGTAACATCCCTTTCTTAATCACATTATTTACAAGCCACTGCATCAGCCTGTCAATCCTGTCCAGGATATCTCCGGCCCTTTTTTCCGGGAATGAATACTCATACATAAGCACCTTAAGCTCTTCCAGTTTATTTTGATCTGCCATATTCATATGCTTAAGTATGTTGTATTATCTTGTAAACTGTGCCTTTGCCCGGTATTTTTGATTTTGCCCCTGTAACATAGCTGTGAATATCTTTACCGGTAAACCTTGATCGTTTGCTGCATTGCCATACTCCCCCGGAAACACCCCAATGCGAATCTGTATTTTCATCAAAGATCCTGCTGTCAGCAAATTCAACCACCTGGATAGCGCTGATGTCATATTCCTGATCGGTAAAAGTAGAAGGATCGATCTTCCTTTCCCCGGCCACCCTGTCCTTAAAGAGCTTTTTGGATGCATCATGCTGTGCAGTGCTTACCCAGTTTACTGATGCAACAAGTGATTCACCTTTAAATAATTCAACATTGTCAAATGCAACTGTTTCTTTTCCAATAGCAGGCAAGGCCTTTTTTATATCGGCTATTATGGAAACAACAAAAGTCAATCCTTCTTTATTTAAATCAATATAATGTGTTTCGGGCCGGCTGGCGCTTGGGCCGTAGTTCTTATTAAAATAATCACGGACATCCATGCCCGACGCTGTTTTACTACCTGCAGCCGAAAGTTTTGCAGCTTCTTTTCTATCGAAAATATCTCCGCTTGCACCAGCCTGCAGTGCCCGCAATTCCGGATCACTGCCCCTGTCCTGTATCCCAGCTGCAAGCGGAAATGGGTTGGTAGCAGATGTACAAACCGAATTTTTATCCAATATCGCGTGGATCAGTTCATGAACAATTGTATCCACCATTTCAAGCGGGTTCGAAGCGTGTTCCGGGCGCATAGGGTTTACCGTTAAGTCCGAACCGCCAAAGCCCCCAAACAGGTCAACTGCTTTGCCATTAATCATCTGGGTTAAACGTTTTACTCTAAAATCAATCGTTCCTGAAGGGCATTTCCTCACATAATTAACCAGTGGAACGAATTTAGGATGCTTAAATAACTCCTCAATTACCTTTTTATGGTCATTGCTGATAGCCTCCAGGTCGGTTTTAAAGTCGTCAATGCTTTTCCGCCTGATAACTCCCCCGGCTTTGCTGTTGTTCTGCTGCACCACATGCGTAAGCTCATGCGCCAATAAATGTTTACCTGAATCTGTTTCCGGCTGATATTGGCCGCTATTAAAATATATATTGTTACTAACCGTAAACGCCTTTGCATTTAACGATCTGTTTAATTCTGCTGATTCACCTCCGCTATGGATCTTTACGTTACTAAAATCAGTACCGAACCGGTTTTCCATAAAGCTTTTGGTATCACTTTGCATGGGGCTTCCGCCACCCATGCTTGATTGAATACGGTTGGAAACTGAACTACTTACCACACCGGAGCCATCACCTTTTGCCTGAATATACGGCGTTACCTGGCTGGCTAATGGTTTAAGGCGTACATGCTCATCATCATAATCATTGCACGAGCATCCGGCTTTCCGCTGGATAAATGATGTTTGGGGCACCCGCATAATTTTATCGGCCATAGCATCAGCTTCGTACTCTAAAGGATCATTGGCTGCACCCACAGAAAGCTTTAATTGAATAGGTAGCTTTTCGTTCAGCTCGAGCTCCGGATCATGGTGTTGAGGCGGATGCCCAGCTTTGCCATCCCATGCACCAGGGCTGTTTTGAGGCTGATTCGATATGGAGGTATTTTCGTGCATGTTTTTAAGCTATTGCTGTCGAGTAAAATATTTCATCTTATGGCTAATGAACAAATTGGATAAACACCCCACCTCCATAATCAAATGATTGAGGCCCCCCAGTTTGCAAAGTAAATCCGGAAGAAGCCTGACCTCCAAATTGAAACCACCTGTTCGACAATGATGGCGTTACAACTATTTGTGTACCTATTGATGGCTGAAACTGAAAACTTGCAGCCGGGTTAAATGGTGTACCTATAAGTGCCTGGACAAAGGCGCTCCATTGTAAATAATCATTAGCAAAAGGCACAACATATGACAATTGACTCCCCCCTGCTATACTCACGGTGCCAGTGGTTAAACTTATTTGCAGTTGTACAAGCCCTTGCAACTCCACATGGCCTGGATCTCTGCTGGCAAATTGATGTGTAAACGCCAATCCAAGTTGGACAACAGCCTCGGCTGCAGGGTCAGTGGCACTTGATGGACTAAGATATGTATGACCAACGCCTCCAAACCCTGGTTGAACACTAATTTGATTACCTGCAGTTGTCCCACTCGATGATGGAGTTTCGGTTTGTCCTGTCGCAGTCTGCCCTGTTCCTGTTGGCCCCGGACTGATACCCGGAGCAGTTCCACCGCTGCCAGGGAAAGTTGGCCTTGTTGTAAGTGTGGGCGTAAACATTGAAACTTTCACCCTGCGGTCAAGAGGATTAATTTCAGCATGGGCATTTGCTGTTCCGCAGCCATATATACCATCCTCAGCCCTTGCACAAGCATGCGTTTCTCCGGGGACATCGTGAATGCGCCCTATACCAAGTTGCCGGCCGATGTAGCGGGCTCTCCGTATGGATAACGCCTGATTACTTTCCGGCGTTCCTTCAATTGAAGCATTCCCTTCCAGTTCAGCTTCCAGGTTTGGGTTCATCAGAAAGGAACCTCTAATCATATTCAACGAACCGAGGCCACTTGCAGTAAGTACTGAAACGGGTGCGGCGGTCATTTCTGACGGTGAAGGCTTATTGTTTAAAAACTGAATATCCCAATTTGTAGTAAGGGTTAATTGACTCATTCCCCCCTGTCTTTCCTGCCGTTGAATTTTTCTCCCTACAGAACCTGATTGCTGCACTACATGTGTTAACTCATGTGCCAATAAACGTTTTCCTTCCAAAGCCCCGGGAGCATATTTGCCCGAATTGAAATAAATATCGCTACCAACGGTGAATGCCTGTGCATTTAACTCGTTCGACATTTGTACAGCATAATCTCCGGTGTGGATCTTTACATCCGAAAAATCCGTTCCAAAGCGGCTTTCCATAAAGCTTTTGGTTGTACCAGCCATTGAGCTGCCCCCTCCCATGCTTGATTTTATCCTGCCTGAAACGGCATCGCTTACTGTCCCAGCCCCATCGCCTTTTGCCTGGATAAATGGTGTGATCTGGCTGGCTAATGGTTTAAGGCGCACATGCTCATCGTCACGATCCGCACATGCACATTTGCGCTGGATAAATGATGTTTCGGGCATACGCATCACTTTATCGGCCATGGCATCTGCCTCGTGTTCCAAAGGGTCATTGGCAGCGCCAACAGAAAGCTTTAGCTGAATAGGCAACCGCTCATTTAATTCTGTTTCCGGTTCAAGCTGTTCAGCTGATGAATGCACTGCCTCATTAGCCGCTGCAGCAGGACTGCGTTGTTGTTGATTTGCTATGGAAGTGGGCTCGTGCATAAAATTGTTTATTACTTATTCTACTTATTGGTTAATCAAAGCAAGGTTGCAAACCATGCGTAACTATCGGCATTATCCATGGCCTGGTCTGGGGTTAATGCATTATATTTTGCCGTATCCCATACATATGCTTTATCATCCACACCTGTATAACGATGGGCAGCTTCATGAATAATAAGGGCAGCCTGTTCATTCTTGCTGCTTGAGGTAAAGTCACAGCCTGCGGGATCAAAACAAACATGAACAGGCCCAAAACCTCCGAACACCTGCGTATTATAAGCATACCCACAGGTAGCTGTAGTTTTGGTCTTTTTACATGTATTTTCACATTGGATCTTTATTCCTGAAGTGAGCGACTGGCCAAGAGAAATAAATTTGCTCAGGATATGCCGTATGTCTCCCCTGCTTACCGTATGAAAATGGTCCATAAACAAATTCTTCACCCTGGGATCAATTTTGTCTGGCTGGCCCCATGAAATAGCTGCCACTCTTGTAGCTACCGCTACTTTCTTTCTTGCATCAGCTAAAACTGTATCAATTGCTCCACGCTGTGTTGCTGAACAGGCTTTAAATTCATCTTTGGGTTTTTCCTGCCGCTGGATCTTTCGCCCGATTGAATTAGATTGCTGCACCACATGTGTTAGCTCATGTGCCAGCAAATGTTTTCCATCCGAGGCCCCTGGAGCATATTTGCCCGAATTAAAATAAATATCGCTGCCAACTGTAAATGCCTGTGCATTCAATTCATTTGACATTTGTGCAGCGTAATCCCCGGTATGAATCCGCACATCCGAAAAGTCACTGTCAAAACGGTTTTCCATAAAGCTTTTGGTAGTTTCGGCCATTGGACTGCCGCCGCCTTTAGTATCTTTTATTTTGCCAGAAACTGCATCACTTGCTGTACCGCCTTCAGTGCTTTTGGCTTGGATAAAAGGTGCGCGTTTAAGACGAACGTGCTCATCATCATATTCACCACATGATCCTGCCGCCTTGCGCTGAACAAACGTGGCTTCAGGCATCCTCATTATTTTATTCGCCTGATTCCTCAAAACATTATTGGTACCGCCACCATTTAATTTACGCTGGATAGCTGCCGCAGAAATAATTCCTGAATTCCCACCGCCGCGGTATTGTCTTTGCATGTTCATACTTCGTTCATTTTAACTATGCCCTATCATTCTAATCAGCGCGCTTTGCTTCCAACCACCCAGGTGGTTTTTGTAAGCCCCGAAAGCCAATCTGCAAAAGGCGCATATACATCAGCCGTAACAACATTGCCTACATTCATTATCCTGTTATTTATATGCGCCCTTGCAGGGTCAATCTGACTTGCTGATGTTCCGCTGTCATTTAAATATTCATCACCCAATCCTATCATATGGCCAAATTCATGAGCAGATGTATTTTGGGTAAAAGTTTGGTTATCGTTTCCATCGTTTACAGAAAAGCCGGTGCCCGCACGGATAGCTGATCCCTTGGCGCTATGATTTTTATTGGCGTTCTCATCCAGTTGCACCGTGCGGAAACTTACATTATCCCTTATGTTAACTATCCTTGCATCCATGGTCCATGCAGGCTTGCTCATTAAGCTGATATTAAGAGCTGCTGATTCATCATTTGCGTCCTTCATCTGGTGGATTACTGTCTTATCAAAATCAATTTTCACATGGGTAGATCTCTTTTTACCAGCCGGTTCTGTCAACAGAAACCGGTCTTCCCAAATATCCCTGATCGCCTTTTCATAATCGCTCACGTAACCGTCACGTTTTGTATCATCCCATCCATGGGGGAAGATCCATGCCAGGGAAAAGGTAACTGTAAAAATAGATGCACTTTCATCGTACGAAATCTTTGCTTCCGGAAATGGGGAAGTTCCTGTGCCTTTCACCTGCTTTGTTCCCCCGCTGTCAAGGTTATAGCTTGCTGTTGACGACTGTATGCCGGTTAACGGCGCCCTTTGCACCCGGGCTCCGCCTATACTACTTTGCTGCACTACATGGGTTAGTTCATGAGCCAGCAAACGCTTGCCATCATTGGTACCGGGAGCATATTTCCCTGAATTGAAATAAATATCATTGCCAACAGTAAATGCCTGGGCATTTAATTCATTTGACATTTGTGCAGCATAATCGCCGGTATGGATCTTTACATTTGAAAAATCATTCCCAATACGATTTTCCATAAAGCTCTTTGTACTATCAGCCATTTGGTGACCGCCGCCCCGGGTAGTTTCTATTTTGTTTGAAACTACATCACTGCCGTTACTTGCGCCTTGTGCGTGGGAAAATGGTTTAGCCTGGTTGTTTTGCGGCTTAAGGCGTACGTGCTCGTCATCAAAATCTTCCGGAGCATGCGCAGCGGCTTTACGCTGAATTAAAGGGGTATTTGATATTTGCATAACGCTACCACTTTGTGGCTTACGTTGAATGGCAGCAGTACCAGCCGGCATTATTGCTGAATTTTCAATCCCTGGTTTATGCTTGTACCTTTTCATGCCCTGTTAATTTATTTTCAATAACTGACCTGCACAGACTGCCTTACATTGTTTTTCCTTCTTTTTTAAATTCCTTTTTTATCCCGAGGATGAGATCTTCAACCGTGATTTGTTTATCATCCCTGTTTAATGCCATTAACGATGCATATTGAACAACATTCATGATAGAGCCACCAGAAAGCTCATGCTGATGCGCTATCTGTGCTAAATGATCCTGATCCGGAGGGGTACATTCCGCACTAAAGCCTGCGCTCCAGATCCTTAACCGTTCGCGGGCCTGGGGTTTTTGAAAATGAATTATTGCGTTTAGGCGGCGGGTAAATGCCTCATCAACATTGTTGCGCATATTGCTGGCCAGGATCACTAAACCGGGGTAATCTTCCAGCCGCTGCAACAGGTAGGCAATTTCCTGGTTGGCATATTTATCATTCGAATCCGAGATACTTGTCCGTTTACTAAAAAGTGCATCGGCCTCATCAAAAAACAGAATCCATTTTTTGTTCTCCGCCTTCTTAAAAACCTTTTCCAGGTTCTTTTCAGTTTCGCCAATATATTTTGATACCACCATTGAAAGATCTATCCGGTAAACGTCCAGGTTAAACAATTTGCCCAAAAGCATTGCGGTCAGCGTTTTGCCCGTACCCGGCGATCCATGGAATAAAGCCTTATAGCCTGGTTTTATTTTTTTGCTCATCCCCCATTCGGTTTGCAGCGTTTGCCCATGCTGCAGCCAGATCCGTATTTCATCCAATTGCTGCATGGTGTATTCATCCACTATCAAATCGTCCCATTCCATCCCGGTGGTTAACCTCTTCGCCGGGAAATCAGGACTAAACTGTGGTTTACGTAAGTTACCGGTGGTAAAAAAATCAACATATTCATCAGTCACGGTTATGGTGCTGCAGTAAAATGGTTCAGTACTGCTGCCCTGATCGAGCTGAAGAATGTTATGGGCAAAAAATATGTGATCAGGCTCAAATAACCTGTACGATTTAAACCGATAACTCAGATCATTCCCGCCTAGCAAGAAAAGAGCAGTCTCAATTGTTGGAATAAAACCACTGTGCCTGCTTCCTTTAACTCCTCCAAATTCGGTATAACCGCGCCCCAGGGCTTTATTTACAGAAAAAAAAGCGTCCAGTAAATGCGGCTGCACATATGGAATAAGCGCAAGTATTAATATAAGCCGTTCATCCGCATTCAATTTGTAATAAGTAACAAAATCTGAATAAACAGAATGGTCATTAATAAGCTCGGGGATCGGAACATCAACTATCGCAGGGTTTGGATCAGCAGCGTGCATAATAATTTCCGTTTTTTCCTTGTCTGCACTTAAATGCAGTTTATCCGCAGGGAAAAAATCCATCAGTTTTTTATTAACCAAATTTACAAACCACGTTATCTCTCTAGCCAAAGTTTCCGCATTCTGATCTATCACACCCGGCAGCAGTACCGGCTTGGTTTGTTCTACCTTTTTTACTGATTTTTTCATAACCTTAACTTACCATTCAACAGATAACAGGTAACTGTTCCACATTAAACTTACCGTAGAATATCCCCATGGAATACTTTCAAGTAACACATCCATTGTCTTTCTTTCAACCTGTAAAAGCCAGTCGCCCTCCTTTTTTGTCAGCAATCCGTCCCGTTTCAAAAAGGCTTCGCGCAAACCGTCAATTGATGTATTTTTAAGCGTGCTCCAGTGTGTTATCACAGCTTTTAAAAGTGATTCGGCTTCTTCGATTTCCTTATCTTCCAAAACAATATTCAACGGAACTGGTACATCCACAGGTAAACCGCATAACACCTTTTCAATAACAAGCGAATATTCAGGAACTTGCTGACGCCCGTTGCTTAAGAATTTTAATAAATGAATCCCCTTGAACGTACAGTCTATATTTTTCCATTCACCACCTTCCAATAAATTCAATTCATTAAAAAATGCTTTTAAAAAAGGCGCCAGTAAAACAATACCCGCATATTTAACCGAATATTTTTCCGCCGCCTCTTCAACTGCATATTCTGAAGAGATTATATCATCTTCATCAACTTTTTCTGTTTGTTTTGAGGTGGTTTTGGCTACCGTTTCGGTATTGCTTGTGTCACTAATATTGCTAAACTCCGCGATTACAGGGCCAGCAATTGCCTGATCTTGTTCGAAAACTGCATCGATATATGTTTGGAATATTTGCCGTAAAACTTCAGGATTCTCAATGTTTGAAAATATTGAAGGGGCATTTTTTATCAGTACATCATTAATAATTATTTCATTATTAAGTATCTGCGCATCGGCAATGTTCGCAAATTGACTTTGTGGCCCCGTGCTTTTTAGCTCGAGTATTTTGTCAACAAGTTTGGAAACCCAACCGTTAAATATTTCACGAACCTTTTTAAGATCGGCGGATAAGTTGATGACCAGGTTTTTAGACTGATCATTAAGCTGCCAGGAGATGCGCTGCCATATTTTTTCCTTTAATTTATTTTGGAAAAAGAAATGCCTGAACAAATTCCCCTGTTTAATAAATACATCTGCACATATTTCGTCGAGGTATATCGCTGTTTCATCAGCCCACCAGGGCAATGTTCCATTTATTAAAAAATATAAAAGCATTTCGCTTTTTGAAAGCTGACGCGAAGCCTGCCGTTTGGCAGGCGCCATCTCTGAGAGCCTTTTTGTTAATTCGCGTTCAAGCTTTGCGCTTAACACCTTTTTAAAGTCGGTTCCAAACGTGTGCCTGCTAAATGCTCCAAGGTCCAGCTCAAGCTTATCTATTTTCAGGTACTCATCCTCGCCTATATGCGCTGCACATACTTCCTCAATAATTCCTGCTATCTCTAACTGAAAGGTTTGAGCAAAGTTTTGCCGCAAGTTAAATGACATCTCTTCATCCGGACAAGTAACTTCAAACTGTAAGCTATTTATTGCGTGTGTCATTTACATTATCATTTGTTACCACAGGGGCTGCTTCATGGTTGCAATCATCATCACATACACCACATGGCTTTAACGTGTTTATAATATCAACCAGCGGATTTACTACATCATAATCAGGAACTTCCGTTTGCGACATTTCAACAAGCCAGGCCTTGTATGCTTTTTCAAACCGCTGCATTTCTTCAATGCCAATCCACATTACTTTGGTTTGCACGTGTGCAGGAGATTCTGATAAGATTGTTTTTTCAACCAGGTTTCTGAATGAGGGGTTCCGGAGGCGTTTGGGCCAGCAAGGCAGGACAACTGTGGTTTTAAATGAATACGGATCAGCGTTCGCGTCGCATGGGATTGCGTTACAATACAGATCAAGCTCATATCCCAAATATTGCACAAGAGCATTTATTTCCCTTTCGATGTCAAATGGATCGGCAGCTGCGGCAGCGCTATCTGTGTTTTTATTAAATATAAAAATACTCTGTGCAAGCACTGCCTCATTTTCACCATGAATGATGAAGCCATATTTTGTCTGAGTCTGATTTTCCAGTTCTGATACAATTTCGTAGTTTCCGCGTTCCGAACCAAATTCGCACAGGTCATTTATCCGTTGTATCATATCTTCATATTTCCTGAATTTCAACAAAACAGGATTAGGATCACCCGGGGTAACTTTCTGAAAAAGAACAGATTTTTCGTACAGATCCGTACCGGGTGTAAGCCTTAAATATTGAAGTACCCATGGCATGGTGTCATAGCATTTTTCGGCCGGTAACCTTGAGATCTTTTTACGGTAAGGCGGAATTTCTATGGCTTCGTCCTGCGTTGAATTTAAATCACAGCTATCCAAACAGAGATCAAAAAAGCTAACCGGTTCATCAACGTTGTTTTCATCCAGTACCTTATCCAGTTTTGGCCGCAATAATATATGCTCAACTAAGTGCATCCCTTCATTATTGTTTATCAGCACCATAATCTGCTGCAGCTTTTCAAATGCAGCGTCACGATCTTCAATTTTTGCAAAATGGTCGCTACTGCCTAATAAAACTGCTGTAGCTGCATCTGTGCTATCATATAAATCAAACCAAAACTTGCCTACCAATCCGGCTGCTTTACGGCTGCGGGCCTTCAGCTCATCGCTAAATTTGAAATAAATCCGATCATCTGCATGTTCCAGTATATCTTCCATTAAAAGTTCGGTACAGCACCCCTGCATTACTTCAACACTGGTAAAAACCACCTTGGTTTTATCGTCCGGGTCAAGTATTTTAATAACATTAAGCGGCACACCTGTTTTTGTAACTTTTTGTACAGGCGGCTTATTCGGGTCATCCTGCTCCATTAATGGTTCGCTTACTAAATATTCAGGCACTAATGATCTTCTTTGGATATCGCCAAACCCAAGCAGCCTGCCTATCCTTCGCTCCGCTCCTGATACATTATCGGTATTCCATGTTTTATTACGGGCATAATTATAGGCCTTGCCCCTTTCACTGCTTATAAATTTATACTCATCATCTTTTAGTATGTTTATCTTATCCTGAATTAGCCGTGTTGAAACATCCTGGGGTTCAAGCCACCCCATAAGCGATTGGTATTCTGACAGGTCTTCACTAAAACGAGCCAACATATGATCTAAGAATGCATTGCGCCTATCACCAAATACTTTTGGCGCTTCAGTAAGGTTTTGAACCACGGTTACAAAATCCTGTAAAATCAGGTCAAAATGATCGCTGCCATGGTTTCCTTTATCTATCAGCAACTCGCTCAGATTTTCAATTTCGGTAAGTGCGCGGGTAAAATAAGTTTGTTTTATGGTATCATCAAAAGTAAAAAGGTCCCGCAGGTGATCAAGCTGCACCAGGTAATCAGCAAGTATTTGTTCAAAAAACAATAAATATCCGCCAAGCTGGTGTGCCTGCACTTTACGTGCCTCATCGGCATTTCCGGGCAAACCTGCCCGGGCACTCACCCCATAGGTCATTGGGAGTGTGTAGGTAACCGGGTAATAATCTTGCAGCTCCATATATTCGCCGTTTGGTACCGGGAAATCAAGATCAGCGCCAACAAGCTTATACTTGCGTTCGGCAGTTTTCAGGTCTTTAAAGGTCTTTAACATTTTAGCCGGTAAACGATCTTTTGAGCTACCGGTATAATAGGTGATAAATTCGCGCTCCTTGCAAAACATTATTTGCGACATAGCAGGTTGGATCCTGGCCACTTTACGATCGTTCTGCAGCTGATTTACCCATTCATGAAAATAGTTTTTTGCAGCAGATTTGCCTGTTGCACCAGTAAATGGTAAATGAAGATAAGTTATGGCCTTTATACCCTTAATATTTGATATATCGGCAATGATGTCTGACAGCATGATATCACGAAACAAGCTGGTACGTTCCAGGTCTGTATCATCAATAAATCCATGTTTCAAAGCAGGGCCCTCAAAAATCTCATCAACTTCGTAGTCTTTTGCGAGCATTTGGTCAACAGTATAAAAAGGCACCGATGGCGTAAAATATTTATAAATGGTGAAAAACATTTGTGCTAAAACCAAATCAGGGTCAGCGTACTCTTCCAGTACAATTGACGCCCCAATTCCAAAATCAAGGTATTCAACCCCATCAATGCTTAAAAAATCTTCACATAAATTACGATTTGCAGCCAGGCGGTCAATTACCAGTTGCCTTACTTCTTCGCGTTTTCCTCCATCAATAACATCTTCCTCGTACTCAATCATTACATTATACAAGCCTTCAATCTCAACAATTTCAGGCGCTATGAAGGTGCTATTTGCTGCATCCCGCTGTTCCTGCTTTAGTTCGGTTATCTGGTGTTCCAGGTCGCTGATGTCTGCTTTCAGCCTGTCAACAACCGTTACATCTGAGTCTGCCGGTAAATTTTTAAGATCAGTCATCTTTGACTCCAGCTTGGGTACAAGTGCGTTGATGGCAGCTGTTACGTCAGCCAGCTTTTGATCGCGCTCTTTCTTTGCCTCAACTTTGGTCACTTCGTTTATGCCAAGCTTCCCGTAGCAGATCTTTTCTTCTTTGTCATCGCAGTCGCAATCATAATCCATCCTTTTTTCAAAATGGTTATAATCAATCCAAATCGGCACTTCATAATCCTTGCTTGGGGTAAGCCAGGCGTTCCTTACCCCAACAATATCAATTATAAGCTTGCGATAATCGTTAATGTTAAGTGCTTTATTATGTAAAATTTGTTTGGCTGTGTAAAAAACCTGCTTCCAGGTATCATCCGTAAGCTGTTTTGGGGCAAGCAGATCTTTTATATCAAAATCAGTTCTATATGAAAGGTCGGTTATTGCATAACACACAGCTTCTAAAATAGTGATCCCCGGGTCTGAGAAATTATAATTTGTCCAGATATCGCTACCTAATTCTTCAATCAGTTTAATGCCCCCGGAGCGCAGTGAATTATAATCTTCTGCAGGGAGAAGCGGGTTGTTTTTTATTAATGAAACCGAATTTGACATAGCAGTAATTTTTATAGAATACTTTTGATACGTTTATTATTTCCTGCTTTAATAGCAGCAGGCCTGTACATTATCTGTTAAGTTGTTTTATTATCAGGATCAGGGTTATTAGCCTTCTTAGCTTCGCCACCTGCAGCAGGGTCGGTATTTGGCGCCTCATCTGCTGATTTACCTTTAACCACATTTTTAAAAAAATCCTCCGCCTTCTTTACTACCGCTTTGCTCTTGGTAGTAAATTTGTTGGTTTGACCTTTCAGAATATTATCGAATTCCTCAATTCCTTCTTCTATTTTATCAGTTATTTTCTCCACTTCCGACCGGTCGTCAGCAACAGGTGTTTCAGCTGTATTATCCACAGCAGCTGCACCGGCAGTTGGCTTTGTATCCGCAATTCTAGCAACATCGGCTGCCTTATCAGGGGCTTTTTCCACCAGGTCTGTTGTACCTTTTGCGGGGGCAGCGGGCGTTGTTTGGTCTGCGGCGTTTTCAGGTACTGCAGCCACATCTGCAGTTTTCACTGTCTTGGTCTCTGCAACTGTTGCTTTTGAAGCTAAAGCCCCGGTTTCAATCGTGCGTTCTTCAGGCGCCTGTGCCGCAATTGCTTTATCCTCAACTACTGCTGCAATAACTTTGCTATCCTGCGTCTTTGCTACCGCTGTCGTATTTTCAACCGTTGCCTTTTCATCAGCAGTTTTATTAACAGCAACATCGGTTACCGCTGCGTTATCGGGTGTAGCGGCCAATAGCGCATCACCGGTCTGCTCCTGGGTTTTGGTTATTTTATCGCCTGTTACCGCTATATTTCCGGGTTTGGCTGCAACTACAGTGTCTCCTGCCGGCCTTGGGGCCTCCGTAATTGCTACTTTACCGGGGTCAGTTGCAACTACTGCAACATCGGTTGGTTTTGGGGCCTTGGTTACAGCTATTTGACCAGGTGCAGTTGCAATCACTGCAATATCAGTTGGTTTTGGAGCTTCTGTTACGGCCACCTGACCGGGGTTAGTTGG
>Ga0193702_1000358_pt1 | contig 16646 bp, 17 predicted proteins | sample U3a1metaG_FD_143060 | JGI IMG/M metagenome (GOLD analysis project Ga0193702, IMG submission 143060) | Soil microbial communities from a riparian zone of the East river system, Colorado, United States - U3a1 | ecosystem: Environmental > Terrestrial > Soil > Riparian zone | place: USA: East River... | reverse complement strand
TGAAGACCATGGTCTCGGTGCTGCCGCTCTGCATGCGCTTGCCGTTCAATTCGAGGTAGAGATCGAGCTTCTGCACGTCGATCACCTCGTCGCGCGTGACCAGCCACGGGCCGACCGGGCCGAAGCTGTCGCAGCCCTTGCCCTTGTCCCACTGCGAGCTCTGGAACTGGAAGGCGCGCTCCGACACGTCGTTGACCACGCAGTAGCCGGCCACGTGATCGAGCGCCTCTGCCTCGCTCACCTGGCGCGCGCGCGAGCCGATCACCACGCCCAATTCGACTTCCCAGTCGCCCTTTGTCGCGCCTAGCGGCAGCATCACCGGATCGTCGGGACCGGACAGGCAGCTGACCGCCTTCATGAACACCACCGGCTCGGTCGGCAGCGGCAGGCCGGCTTCGGCCGCGTGGTCGGCGTAATTCAGGCCGATGGCGATGAACTTGCCCACGCCGGTCAGCGGCACGCCGAAGCGCGGGGTGCCGCGCACCAGCGGCAAGGTCTTGGGATCGAGTTTGGCAAGCTTGCGCAAGGCTTGCGGCGACAGCGCGGCCGGACCGATGTCGTCCAACACGCCGGACAGCGCGCGCAGCCGGCCTTCCTCATCGAGCATGCCGGGTTTCTCTTTACCGGGGCGACCGTAGCGGACCAATTTCATATTCTTCCTTGTGCGAGAGCGTGGCGAGCTCGCATTTTACCGGACGCCGCCGCAAGGCGTAGAACAGCAGGCCGGGCAACTGGAGCAGCAGCAGCACCCCGAACGCGACCTGGTAGGCGCGCGCCGGGTAATGGTTGGCGGCCGGCGTCCAGCAGCCGATCAACTGGCCGAAGCCGGCCTGCACCAGGAAGGCGCCGATGAAGATCAGCAGGTTCAGGCAGGTGGCCGCGCGGCCGGTCAGCTCGCGCGGCATGCTCTGGGCGACGATCGCGTATTCGATGCCGGTGATGGTGCCCACCAGCGTGAACAGCACCGACAGCAGCTGGTAGCTGGGCGCATAGTTGAATACGATCGCCGCCTGCACCAGCACGAAGCCGGCCACCCCGATGGCGGCCACGTCGAGCGGCTGGATGCCGCGCCGCCCGGCCCACTCGGTCAGCATGCCGACCGCGATCGCGCCGAAGATCACCGCCGCCATCGACAGGTACAGCAGGTAGGCCACCGCGCCGTCCGGGAAGTGCGCCACGTCCGACAGCCAGCGCCCGATCCACAAGCCCTGGATGCCGAAGAAGATCGTATGCGGGACCAGGATCAGCGAGATGGTCTTGCGGAACGCGGCGTTGCGGTAGACGTCGAGGATCGACTGCACGGTGGGCGCCCTGGCGCAGCCGGCGCCGTTGCTGCGCGGGGTGACCAGCCAGATCAACAGGCCGACGCAGGCGGTCAGCGCGGCCAGCATGGTGAACAGGCCGCGCCAGTCGGTGTAGTGCAGCGCGAGGCGCACCGGCAGCGTGGCCGACGCCGCGCCGAGGCCGCCGACCGCGATCAGGTAGCCGTGCACCGAGGGCAGCCGGGTCGGCGCGATCCAGGTCGAGATGGCCTTCACCGCCGACATGAAGCAGCCGCCCAGGCCAAAGCCGATCACGGCGCGCGCGACCACCAGTTCGCCGAACTGCTGGCCCTTGGCGAACATCAGCGCGCCGCAGGCCGCCACCAGCATCAGCACCAGCTGCACCTTGCGCGGACCGTAGCGGTCGAGCGCAATGCCGACCGGCAGCTGGACCAGCGCGAAGGAAAAGAAGAAGGCGCTGGTGAGCAGCCCGAGCTGCCCCGAGCTCAGCGCCAGCGAGCCGACCAGTTGCGGCGCCAGCACCGCATTCACGGTGCGCAGCAGCGACGACAGGTAGTGCCCGAGCGCGAATGGCAAGAATACGTAGAAGAAGACGGCGAGGCCCGAGAGCCGCGCCGGTTGCTGCTCGGCGCCCATGATCCGCTCCCGGCGGCGTCAGGCGGCGTCGGGCTGCGCGCTGCGGGCGGGCGACGGCGCGCGGCCGGCGGCGGCGATCGGGATCACGCGCGCCGGCGCCGGCGCGTGGTCGGGAACCGGATGCGCCGCGCCGCCCTCCTCGCTCTCGAAGAAGAATTTTTTCTTGCCGAAGGCCGGCACCAGATGATCGAGCCAGGTCGCGTTCGGGTCGAACTTGGCGAAGAAGGGTTTGCGCACCCAGTCCGGATTGCGGGCCTGCAGGAACTGCAGCGCGAACAGCTTCTCGCCGTTGATGGTGACGATCCCGTCGATCACCACCTTGCCGGGGAAGGCGCTCATCGACGGTCCGCGCACCGTGCGCGACAGGCCCGACACCATCTGGTAGGCGGCCTGGAACACCTCGTGCGCGCGCGCCAGCGGCAGCGCGAAGTAGTCGCTCGGCCCGGTGTCGCGCTCGACGAACATATAGTAGGGAATGGCGCCGAGGCGCACGCCGGTGGTCCACAGCTCGGCCCAGCTTTTCGGGTCTTCGTTGATGTGGCGGATCAGCGGGCCCTGCATGCGCAAGGTCGCGCCGGTGCCGACGATGCGCTTGACGGCCTTCTGCGCGATCTCGTTGCGCAGTTCCACCGCGTGGTTGTAATGGCCCATGACGGCCAGGTTCTTGCCGGCCTTGACCACCCGCTCGAACAGGCGCAGCAAGTCGTCGGCGTCGCGGTCGCTGACGAAGCGCTGCGGCCAGTAGGCTACCGACTTGGTACCGATGCGGATGTTCTGGATATGCCCGATCGCCAGCAGCGGTTCGATGTAGTCGGCCAGCGAACGGGTGTTCATGATCAGCGGGTCGCCGCCGGTGATCAAGACGTCGGTCACATCGAGGTGGGACTTCAGGTAGGCCACCAGCTCGCCCGATTCGCGCGCGTCGAACTTCATGTCTTCCATGCCGACGAACTGCGGCCAGCGGAAGCAGAAGGTGCAGTAGGCATGGCAGGTCTGGCCCGAGCTGGGGAAGAACAGCACGGTCTCCTTGTACTTGTGCTGCAGGCCGCGCAGCGGGGCGTCGTTCACGCGCGGGACGTTGTGGGTCATCTGGCCGGCCGGGTGCGGATTCATGCGCATGCGGATCGCGTGCACCAGCTTCGCAGTGGCCGCGTCGTCCTTCTTGTGCAGCACCAGCTCGCGCAGCTGCTCGTATTCGCGCGCCGGCAGCATGTCGCGGTGCGGGAAGGTCAGGCGGTAGATCGGGTCGTCGGGGATGTTGTTCCAGTCGATCAGCTGCTCCATCACGTAGTCGTTGGTGCGAAACGGCAGCACGTGCGAGACCACCTGCACGGCCTCCTGCAAGTCGGGCGTCATCCACTGCCACTGGCGCGCGGATGAGATCGTCTGTCGGGTGTAGGGCTTGAACTTGACGGGCATGGTGTCGGTGGTCACGGCAGTCTCCAGGACGGAAAGGGAGGGAGGATGGGAGCTCGCGTTTGCGAAACTCATCATAGGTTCTGGCCCGGCAGCACGAATTGCCTAACATCAATTGAAATGAGGGAAGATTTCCACTTGGAATAACTGCCCGACGGAAACGTGAATGCGGCGGTGCGCCGTGCATCGTCCCGCAGCTTGCGGCAGCGCAAATGGCGCGCCGCGCGGGAGCGTAAATTACGCAATGCATCCAAGAAACATTTAGCCAACGCATTGTTTTCACGAAAGGGAACACCATGAAACCGTACCTCACCGTCACTGCCCTGTGCCTGGCCTTGGCGGCCGGCAATGCGAGCGCCTCGGAGCCGACCGAAAAGGATGCGATCGCCATGGCCGAAAAGGGCGCTGCCTTCGTCAAGGCCAAGGGCAAGGATGAAATGATGAAGCGCATCAGCGCCAAGGATCCCGACTTCGTGCAGGGCTCGCTGTACGTCGACATGCGCGACCTGTACAGCGGCATCGTGCTGGCCCATCCGATCAATCCTTCGATCGTCGGCAAGGACCTGACCGACGTGCCCGACGCCAGCGGCAAGAAGTACCGGCGCGAGATCATCGAGCTGGCCCAGAAAAAGGGCAAGGGCTGGGTCGATTACCAGTACAAGAATCCGGCCAGCGGCAAGATCGAGCCGAAGAGCACCTACATCCTGCGGGTCGACGACATCGTGCTGGAAGCGGGCATCTACAAGAAGTAAGGCCGAGGTAAACGACCCACCCTGCCGGGAGCTGGCATGCTGAAAAAATTGCGGATCGGGCCCAAGCTGCTGCTGGCTCCCGGGCTGGTGCTGGTGCTGCTGATGCTGTTGTCGGGTGCGGCCTACTACGGCATGGTGCGCCAGAATGCGTCGCTGGAAAACATGGTGCAGGTGCGCGCGGCACGGCTCAAGGCCGCGGCCGACGTGGCCGGCGACGCCAAGTATGCGCACGCGAATATCTACCAGCTGCTGGCCTGGATCAACGGCAGCTTCGCGCCGGCCCGCCTGAACGCGCTGATCGCCGACATCGGCAAGAAGCATGCGGCGATCGCGGCCCAGCTGGCGGCACTGGCCGAGGTGTCCGACCCGGCCGAGCGCACGCTGGTGGAAGCGGCGGCGGCGGCCCTCGCGGCCTATCGCAAGGGCGTCACCGAGACCATCGAGATGGCGCAGATGGACCAGTCGATCGCCACCAATTCGATGCAGAAGGCGGAGAAGGAATTCGTGGTGCTGAACAACCACCTGGCGCAGCTGTCGACGCTCGAAAAGACCCTCAGCGAACAGGCTTACGCGGCCGCGCGCGCCGAATTCCGCAGCCTGGGGGCGAGCATGGCGGGGCTGGTGCTGCTGTCGATCGTGCTGTCGCTGCTGGCCACCATGCGGGTGCGGCGCGCGATGCTGGCCGATATCCGCGCGATCGCCGACGTGGTGGGCGAGCTGGCCGAGGGCCGCCTCAACGCCGGCCGCGCCAGCGACGGGCGCGACGAGATCGCCGATACCTCGCGCGCCCTCGACCACACCATCGCCAACCTGAACGCCACGCTGCGCACGGTGCTCGCCTCGGTGCATTCGATCGACACCGCCTCGCACGAAATCGCCAGCGGCAACCTCGACCTGTCGACCCGCACCGAGCTGCAGGCCGGCTCGCTCGAGCAGACCGCCAGCGCGATGGAGACCCTGACCCACGCGGTCAAGGAAAACGCCGACAACGCGCGCCTGGCCAACGAGCTGGCCGCCAGCGCCGCCTCGCTCGCGGCGAAGGGCGGCCAGGCGGTCGACCGCGCGGTGAGCACCATGGAATCGATCAAGGCGAGCTCGCGCAAGATCGCCCTGATCATCGGCGTGATCGATTCGATCTCGTTCCAGACCAATATCCTGGCGCTCAATGCGGCGGTGGAAGCGGCGCGCGCCGGCGAGCAGGGCCGCGGCTTCGCGGTGGTGGCGGCCGAGGTGCGCACCCTGGCCCAGCGCTCGGCCGCCGCGGCCAAGGAGATCAAGGCCCTGATCGCGGCCTCGGTCGCGATCATCGACGGCGGCAGCGCCTCGGTCAACGAGGCCGGCAGCAGCATGGGCAATATCGTGGCCTCGGTCCGGCAGGTCAACGAGATCATCGAGCGCATCAGCGTGGCCAGCACCGAGCAGGCCGACGGCATCGCCGAGGTCAATCACGCGGTCGGCCAGATGGACGACATGACCCAGCAAAACGCGGCGCTGGTCGAACAGGCCGCGGCGGCGGCGGCCAGCCTGCACGAGCAGACCGTCAACCTGGCCAAGGCGGTCTCGATTTTCAAGATCGACGGCGCCGGCGCGGACCCGGACGATGACGCGGCGGCGCCCGAGCTGCACGCCGATCCCGACGCCGGCTTCCGCGAGCCCGAGGAACGGCGCGCGGCGGCCAGCCCGATGCGCGCCGGTCCGCGGCCGCAACTGGGCCACGATGGCGCCCGCCGCCGCAAGGCCTGAGCCGGGTCAGCGAAACGGCCGGCTCAAGAAGCGCGAGCCGGCCAGTCCGAAGCGCCACGGCAGCTCGACCGCCTTCGAGATGCCGATGCGCGGCCCGCTCACCAATTCCACCTCTTCGGCGCGCGGCGCCAGCGTGAACGGCGGCAGCGCCAGCGGCCTGCCGTTGTGGGCGCGCGTCACGCCCAGCGCCTGGCTCAACCTGCCCGGTCCGGCGCACAGCAGGCGCAAGTCGGCCTGGGCCGCATCGCGCCGCGCGCGCATGACGTCGATGCCGGCCAGCGGCTCGAGCGCGCGGATCAGCACCCCGGCCCCATGCCCCGGCGCGCAACACACGAAATTCAGGCACCAGTGGATGCCGTAGGAACGGTACACGTAAGTACGCGCCGGCGCGCCGAACATGACGGCATTGCGCGCGGTCGGCCCGGAAAAGCTGTGCGAGGCCGGGTCCTCGCGGTCATAGGCCTCGGTCTCGACGATGCGTCCGCCCACGCCGTCCACCAGCAGCACGGTGCCGATCAGTTGTCGGGCCACCTCGTGCGAGGGCGCGTTGAAGTCGATCCCGGCGAGCACGGTTTTCATGTCGTAATTTTATCGTTGCCTACCGGGCCGTGCCGTTCTGTCCGTTTTAGTACACACGGGCAACTCTTTGCTGCGGCGCGGCGCGCTCTGGTTTATAGTAGCAAGCTCGAGATGTCGTTTCGCAGCACCGTCCAACCCATACCAGATGAGTAAAGTAGCAGCTTCGGCAATACCGGGCGCCGACCCGGTGGAAGCCCTGATCAAGTCGATCCGCATCCCGCCGCGGCCGAGCCTGTTGGCCGACCTGCAGCGCGAACTGGCGGGGACGGATCCGTCGCCGCTGGCGATCGGCCGCATCATCGCGAGCGACGTCGGGATGGCGGGCGCGCTGCTCAAGCTGGCCAATTCCTCGTTTTACGGCGGCAAGCGCAAGGCCAAGTCGATCAACCAGGCCATCATCTTCCTCGGCATCAACCAGGTGGCGGCGCTGATGACCGGACTGCTGGCGCGCCAGGTGATCGCGGCCGACAATGCGGCCCTCTCGAACTTCTGGGACATCTCGACCCGGCGCGCCCAGGCCATGGTGTTCCTGTCGCACCGCCTGCGCATCGGCGAGCCCGACGTGGCCCACACCTTCGGCCTGTTCTGCGATACCGGCGTGCCGCTGCTGATGCAGCGCTTCCCCGATTACGCCGCCACGTTCGCCGCCGCCGCGCGCGAGGCGGCGCGTCCGTTCACCGCCCTCGAGGACGAGCGCCACAGCACCAACCACGCCGCGATCGGCTGCCTGCTGGCGCGCAACTGGGGCCTGTCGAGCGATGTCTCGTGGGCCATCCTGCACCACCAGGATTACAGCGTGCTGGAAGACAGCGCGACCGACGACGCGGTGCGCTCGCTGGTGGCGCTGTCGCTGCTGGCCGAGTGCGCGATCCAGAAATACCAGGGCCACCCCGAGTCGCTCGAATGGGACAAGGGCGGCGCCCGCGCCTGCGCCTACCTCGGCCTGTCGCCCGAAGAGACCACCGACCTGCTGGACGAGCTGCACGACTCCTTCCACGCGGAACACTGACACTAGTCTTTGACATCGGCCCCGCGCCGGACGATACTTCAAGCAGAGGCCCCCCACCGAGAGGGCCCGCAGAGAATCGGAGGCGACATGAAAACCTGGGCGACGCTGTGCTCCCTGTTGTATTCCCTATTACTGGCCGGTTGCGCCAGCGTGGGGCTTCCCCCGCCACCGCCGACCGCGCCGCTGTTTGCCGACGGCGCCTTCGGCCCGGCCAGCGAAACGGTCGGCGCGGCCGACCTGTTCACGCTCAGCCCCGAGATGCGGGCGTACCTGCACAGCCCCGCCTTCGCGCGCGAGCTGCGCACCAAGGGCGCCGAACGCGGGCTGGTCGATGCCCTGTACAAGAAGGGCGAGCTGAAACTCGAGTACGACACCAGCGCGACGCGCAACGCGGCCCAGACCTTCGCCGCGCACGCCGGCAACTGCCTGTCGCTGGTGATCATGACCGCGGCCTTCGCGCGCGAACTCGATATGGTGGTCGAATTCCAGAGCGTGCTGGTCGAGGAGAACTGGAGCCGCCATGGCGACATCTACTTCGCCAGCACCCACGTCAATCTCACCTTCGGCAAGCGCGCGACCGACACCTCGCGCGGCAATGAGTCGGGCCGCAACATGATCACCATCGACTTCCTGCCGCCCGAGGACACCGCCGGCTACCGCAGCTACCCGCTGGAGGAAGGCGCGATCGTCGCCATGTACCTCAACAACCGGGCCGCCGAGGCGCTGGCCAACAACCGCATGGACGACGCCTACTGGTGGGCGCGCGCCGCGGTGCTGCAGGATCGGAGCCTGGTCATGGGCTACAACACGCTGGGCGTCATCTACCACAAGCACGGCGACATGGCCCAGGCCGAGCGCGTGTACCGCGCGGCGCTCGTGCGCGAGCCCGAGAACATCGTCGTGATGCGCAACCTGGTGCCGGTGCTGGAGGCGCTCGGCAAAACGGAGGAATCGAAGCAGCTCGAACGGCATGTGAGCAGCATCGAGCCGTTCCCGCCCTTCCACTTCTTCAACCTCGGCATAACGGCGATGCGGGCCGGCGATTACAAGGCCGCCAAGGCGCTGTTCTCGCGCGAGGTCCGGCGCGCGCCCTACTACCACGAGTTCCACTTCTGGCTGGCGGTGGCGATGCTGCGGCTGGGCGAAACCAAACCAGGCGCGCGAACAGGTGGTGCTGGCGATCGACACCAGCACCACGCGCGACGCGCGCGACCTGTATTCGGCCAAGCTGGCCGCGATGCGCATGAAGAGCGGCGACCGCTTCGGCGCGCAGTAGTCGTGCGCTAGGCGCGGGCCAGGCGCGCCAGCCGGGTCAGCCCTTCGGCGATGCCTGCCTCGCCGATCGCGCCGTAGCCGAACACCAGGCCCGGCTTGCCGCGCCCGGCCGCGTAGTAAGGCTGCAGCGGATAGATGGCCACGCCTTCCGCCTGCGCCGCGGCCACCAGCGCGCCAGGTGGCCTTCGGCGATGAAGGCGGCCAGCGTGTCTTGCAGCGGCAGCGGGCAATGCCAGTCGGCGCACTGCTTGGCCGCCGCCAGCGCCGCGCGCGCCCAGCCCGGCGCCGCCACGAAGCCCAGCCGCAGCGCCGGGAACAGGCTCTTCGAAAAGGTCCCGAGGTAGAACACCGACTCGCTGCGGTCCAGGGTCTGCAAGGCGTCGAGCGGGCGCTCGCCGAAGCGGAATTCGCCGTCGTAGTCGTCTTCGAGGATCACCGCCTGGTGACGCTCGGCGAACTCCAGCAAGGCGCTGCGGCGCCGCATCGACATCACGCTGCCCAGCGGGAACTGGTGCGAGGGCGTGACGTAAATGATCCTGGCGTCGGGTGGCAGGCGTTCGTATTCAGCCGCGGCATGGCGATCGGCTGCGCGATCATCCTGGCCGGCACCGCGCTCGCCACCGGCCTAATGAAGCCGAAGCCGGCGCTGGCGTCAGCCGCGTGACTGGACCACGAATTCGAGCATGGCGATCACGCGGTCCTTCTTTTCCAGCATGCCGAGGACCCGCAGGTTCATGACATGCAACACGCATATCGCCGGCACCAGGCCGAGCAGCCACAGCCCCGGACCCGGCGCCTTCATCAGGTGCGCCGCCAGGACCGCGAGGACGGCGAGCGCGGGAAAGATACCGATCCGTTCGATCGAACCGGCCAGCGAATTGACGCGCCGCTCGTAGGTCGCGCGTTCGAACTTGTAGTAGCTGAGTACGTAGCGCACCGCATTCAGGTCGCACAGCATCAGCAGGTTCACGAAGCGCATGTCGAAGGTGAAGGAGTTGGCGACGTGTTTCAGGAAGGGCGCATACGGACTGCGCGCGCCGCGCCGGCGCACGATGACCGCCGCCATGATCTCGGTGCTCCAGATGCCGGCGCCGACGATGCTCAACAAGATCGCGATGGCCATCGCGGTCGACAGCAGCGGCGCCGATTGCGTGGCCTTGGCCAGGGCGGTCAGCGCCCCGGCGATGACGAGCCCGTGCAGGCCGTACGAGACCAGGATGCCGGCCATTCTTTTCAGTTGCGTTTCCGCGCCCGACATTGGCAGGCCCGGCAGCGGCATGAGCGTGACTTCGATCACGACATCGAACACCTTGTCGAGCTCATCCTGGCCAATAAAATCGCGTTCCACCGTCTCCATCGCCTCGCTCCCATTGACAGCCTGAGCTTGGAGGCGTCCTCAGCCGATTAAGTTTCAGCCAAGCGAGCGGAGTTGGAGCGGGATCAAAAACGGATGACTTATTTGCGCTTTGCCCAATAACCCGGGCGCCTTCGCTGATGCGCCACCGCGACAATTCGCAATTCATCCGCCACCGCCTGATAGACAAGACTATAGGGGAATCTCCGCAGCGCTAACTCCGCAAGTGCAGCGGCGAGGATGACAAGCTTCACTTCAATGTCACGCGTACTTCTGCGAGTGCGTCGTCAATGGGTACTACATCCACCTTGCCCTGCTCCACCTCAGCAATACGATGCTCAATTTCAAGTGCCCACGCCTCCTCGATTTGATTGTCGTCATCAAGGCTTGCAAGAAGCAGTTGAGCAAAAGCCGCGCGCTCGCCAGGCGATAGCGTCAACGCCTCACTGGTCAATTTTTCGAATAGGGTTTCCATTTTCCGCTCCTTGCTGGTGCTCGCCCAATTTTACCGCCGATTGGCCGCGTCGCATCAAAATCATCACCGGTCACTTGACGCGGGAATCCGCGAAGCAAGTGTCGTGTAGCCGCCTTCGATGTCCACGCTGAGCGGCACCCGGATCCATTCTAGCAAGCACGCCCGCGCGGGCAGGCCCTGCCAGGCGATTACGACGCTTTCAGCTGCTCGCGCACCGGCAGGTCGCGGATCCGCTTGCCGGTCGCGGCAAAAATGGCATTGCACAAGGCGGGCGCAAGCGGCGGGGTGGCCGGCTCGCCCACCCCGCCCAGGGGACCGTCCAGATCGTGGTGAACGAAGTGGACACTGATCGCGCGCGGCGCCGCCATCGCCCGCAGGATTTCGTAGTCGTGGAAATTGCTTTGCTCGGCCCGCCCATGCTTGAACGTGATTTCGCCGCTCATCGCAAGGCTGAGTCCCATGATGCAGGCGCCCTCGAGCTGGGATCGAATCCGGTCGGGATTGATCTGCGGCCCGCAATCGACCGCGATATCGACCCGGGGAATCGACAGCTCGCCATTCGCCGCCACCGCCACTTCGATCACGACCGCGACGTAGGTCACGAAACTGTACGACACCGCCAGGCCGAGACCATGGCCCTTCGGCAACTTGCGTCCCCATCCCGCCTGGTCGCTCGCCATCGCAATGACCTGGCGCATGCGGCCGGTATCGAGCGGGTAACGCTCGGGCGATTCACCGTAATTCCAGTTGTCGGACAGCGTTTTCGGATTGATCTTGCGCGCCGGACCGATCAGCTCGAGCAGGTAGTCGCGATGATCGCGCTTTGCGGCCGCGGCCAGCTCCGCCACGAACGACTGTATCGCGAACACGTGCGGGATGTTCGATACCGAGCGGAACCAGCCGACGCGCGTGTGGGCGTCCACTTTCGGCGCCTCCACCCGGAAGTTCGGGATCGCAAAAGGAATGTTGACGGCGGACATGCCGAGCTCGAACGGCTGCTCGCCCTTGGCGCCGGCCGTGAACAAGGCGCCGATGGTCGGCGCAGCGGTCCGGTGCAGCCACGCCGTCGCCTTGCCTTGCGCGTCCACGGCGGCTTCGAGGCGCTCCACCGAAACGGTATGGAAGTAGTCGTTGTGGATATCGTCCTCGCGCGTCCAGGTGACCTTGACCGGCGCGCCCTGCATCGCTTTCGACAGCAAGGCGGCTTCGGCAACAAAGTCGGGCTTCGACTTGCGGCCGAAACCGCCGCCCAGCAGCGTCACATGGACGGTGACGTCTCCGGGTTTCAGGTTCAGGTGCGTCGCCACGATCTCGCGCGTGGCTTGCGGCGCTTGCACGCAGGCCCACACTTCGCATTTGCCGTCGGCGATGCGCGCGGTGGCAGCCGGCGGCTCCATCGTGGCGTGGGCGATGTGCGGCAGATAGTATTCGGCTTCGATGCGGCGCGCGGCTTTCGACAGCGCTGCCATCGCGTCGCCATCGTTACGCACCGCCTTGGCCGGCTTGCGCACCGCCGCTTGCAAGGTCGCCTTGAAACTGGCCGAATCGTAGTCGGCATGCGGGCCGTCGTCCCAAGTGATCTTGAGCGCTTCCCTGCCCTTGATCGCCGACCAGGTGTTGCGTGCGATGACGGCGATGCCGCCCAGCGGGTGGAAGGCGGCGGGCGCGGGACTGGCTTTGATCTCGACTACCTGGACCACACCCGGCACTTTCAAGGCCGCCGACGAGTCGAAGCCGACCACCTTGCCGCCCAATACCGCTGGCCGCGCAATGACCGCGTACAGCATACCGGGCAGGCGGGTATCGATGCCGTATTGCGTGTTGCCGGTCACGATATTGTGGAGGTCGACGCCGCGGATGTCGTCCTTGCCGATGTAGCGGAACTCGGCCGGCTTTTTCAGGTGCAGCTGCTTGCCCGAAGGCGGGGTGAGCTGCGCCGCGGCGCTGGCCAGCGCACCGTAGCCGAGGCGACGCCCGGTCTTGACATGCACCACTTCGTGATGCTTCGCCTGCACCTCATCGGGCGCTACCTTCCACTGTTGTGCGGCGGCCATTTCCAGCATGCCGCGCGCGGCGGCCCCGATACGGCGCATCGCATCGAAGGATTCGCGCATGCTGCGCGAGCCATCGGTGTTCTGGTTGCCGTATTTTTCCTCGATGCCGAGCGCTTGAACGACCCGCACCTTATTCCAGTCGGCCTCGAGCTCGTCGGCGACCACCATCGGCAGGCTGGTGCGCACCCCTTGCCCCATTTCCGAACGATGGGCAACGATCGTCACCATCCCGTCCGTGCCGATGGAAACGAAGAGCAGCGGGTCATCCACAACGCCGCCCGGCATCGCGTCGCCGCCATATTTCTGGGCCGTGGCGTCGGCCGCGCGGACGATGCCGGACAGGCCGACGGTGAGCGTCAATCCGGTCAGCGCGCCGAGGCCCTTGAGCCAGGTGCGGCGTGCGCATCGGCCAGTTGCGGGACAGCCGCTTCGTGGCGCGCTCGGTGGCGAAAGTGTCGTTTTTCGTGGTCGGTACGCCCGAACTGGCAGCGGCCAAGGGCCGGCCGAACACGCTGCAGGATTTGGCGCATCTGCCCACCACCGCCCTCAAGGATGGCAATACGGGCCGGATCTGGCCCTGGTACTTTGCCGGCAACCAGCAGCTCACCCCGGCCATGCCGGCGCTGGTGACGGACGATCCGGAAGTGGAATGCGAGGCGGTGCTGGCCGGGATCGGCTACGGCCAACTCCCGAGTTTCCTGGCCGTGCCGCTGATTCGCGCCGGCCGGCTGGTCACGGTGCTCGACGACTGCCGTCCCGACCCGTGGGACCTCTACGTCTATCGCCCCCAGCGCGGCCCGGTACCGGCGCGCATCCGGCTGGTCTTCGATCACATCGTCGACGCGCTCTCGGACCCCGGCGCGTTCCCGGTCATTCCCTGACCGCGATCCGCCGGCTTTGTTTCATTTGACGCCTGCCAGACAAAACGGAAATCCCATCGCCCTGGTGGCCTGCAAGGACTAGAATGTGTATATATGACAGGAGTTATACACATCATGCGAACAAATATTGTGATCGACGACAAACTGATGGAAGACACGCTACGCTTGACGGGCTTGAAGACCAAACGTGAAGCCGTGGAACTTGGACTACGCACGCTACTGCGCCTGCAACAACAAGACAAGATACGGCAATTTCGCGGCAAACTATCGTGGGACGGAGATCTTGCGACCATGCGGGTTGACAAGTGATCCTGGTCGATTCAAGCGTATGGATAGACTACTTCCGGGGCGCGTCGACGCCTCAGACCGATGCGCTGGATGGCATGCTGGGCAGCGAACCGATCGCCATCGGTGATCTTATTTTGACAGAGGTGCTGCAGGGCTTCGGCACAGACCGCGATTTCAACGTGGCGAAAAAGCTGCTGACTTCGCTGTCCGTGATTGACCTTGACGGGCGAGCCGTGGCGATTCAAGCCGCCAGGAATTCTCGTGCCTTGCGATCACTGGGCATCACGATCCGCAAGACCATCGACACAGTGATTGCCACCCGTTGCATCGAGGATAACTACCACTTGCTCTACAGCGACAGGGATTTCGATCCATTCGTCATTCATCTAGGACTGCGTTCTGCGTTTCCGTGAACTGGTCGAGGTTTTGGACAATTTCACGCCCAGTTCACAGCCTGGCGCAACGCTCCGTTGAAGCGTAAGGACGTGTGAATTCAAGTGATGTATGATGATTGATGTTTGATGCGCGACCTGAAGGAGAACATGATGCGTACCACTTTAGCAATCGACGACGATGTCCTCGTTGCGGCCAAGGTGCTTGCATCGCTTCAGCGCAAAAGCATCGGTGAGGTCATCTCTGCGCTCGCCCGACAGGCACGTCAACCGCAAGCGTCTAGTCACACCACGCGCAACGGTGTGCCACTACTCCAAACGCGAGCGGGAACCATGCCGGTCACACTGGACATGGTAAACAAATTGCGCGACGAGCTCCCAGGATGACATACCTGCTTGACGTAAATGTCCTGATCGCACTGATTGACCCTGGCCACCTCCAGCACGACATTGCGCACGATTGGTTCGCGAGGGCATCGGCTGTCGGCGCCAATAAATCGGCCACAGGAAGTTTATCCTAGTCGCGGTTTCGCACTGTCATGAGCGCGATGTTTCGTCAGTACCCGCGTAGCACCTGCCACAACCGCAATTTTTCAGCATAAGGCAAAGTGTAGGCGGGACTGCTCGATGGCAGTTGAAGGACGCGATAGCGCGTCGCATGTAGCCCCAGCACCTTCAGACCCAGCCCGGATGCCGTCCCGCCATTAAAGGCGATGGTCGTTAGATTGGGTAAACTGGAAAGCAATGCGATCAGATCATTGTCGTTACGGTCACGGATGCGGCTATCCAAACTGCCAGCACGATGTGCTTCGGCCACCACATCCCATAGGCCAACATGTTGTTCCAGCAAAGCTTTGAGGCGCGAGGTGTAGTCGAGCCGCACCAAATCCACGCCAGTCACTTCCGACATCAACAGCCAGAATCGATTCTGCCGATTTCCATAGTACTCCTGAAGCGCCAGCGACTTTTCACCTGGCAAACTCCCTAGTACCAACAAACGAGTTTGAGGATCGACAACCGGATCGAAACATCGCTTTCGCGCAGGCTGCTCCGGTGCATCGTCAATATTCAATAGCTTGGTCATCCGTACGTTCTAACTTCTATTAACCGCGCCAACTGTTCTGCGGATGGGCATAGTACTGCTGCGCCACGAGCGAGGCGGCGGTAGGGACGGTGGCGGGCATGGAGCGCATTCTAGCCGATCGGGCGATCGCGGCAACGGCCGGCGTTGCGTGTAGAATCGTCCGGCAGCGCCGACAACAACATCCGGAGACCGCCATGGACCAGACCGTAGAGCAAGCGCCCTTGCCGACCAGCGCACCGCGCGCCATCGATACCCTGCTCGCCCAGTACAGCGAGAGCCATCTGAACCACACCAACGAAATCATCCACGTCGTGTGCGTGCCGCTGATCGTGTTCACCCTGCTCGGCATCGTCTGGTGGCTGCATCCGCTGGCCGCGCTGGCGCTCAGCGCGGCGGCGCTGTGGTACTACTTCCAGCTGTCGCGCCCCTTCTTCCTCGGCATGCTGGCGATGACGGCCGTGATGCTCGCCGTGCTCGGTGCGATGCCGCCGGCCACCGTGCTGCCGCTGTCGATCGCGATCTTCGTGCTGGCCTGGATCGGCCAGTTCATCGGCCACCAGATCGAGGGCAAGAAACCCTCCTTCCTCGAGGACTTGCGCTTCCTGCTGATCGGGCCGCTGTTCGTGCTCGGCTTCCTGTACCGCCGCCTGAATCTGTCCTATTGAACGCACACCGAGCAGTAACAGATTATTACGTTTTTCAGATAGCTGGCGACACCTGAATTCGTTAAAGTTGAGTTTCCAAAGCTCTGTCCTCGGTCCCTTGGCTGGCCTGCGGAACAGGGCTTCTAAAAACTGAAAACGGAGCGTCCACATGAAAACCGCACTTACCCTCGTCCTCGCCGCAGCCGCGCTGGCCGGCTGCGCCACCCCGCCCCACTCGGGCAGCGTATATCGTTCCTACCAGACGCAGAACGAACAGATCGTCCGCATGGGCATCGTCGAGTCCGTGCGGGAAGTGACCATCGCCAACCGCGACACCGGCACCGGCACCATGGCCGGCGCGGCCCTGGGCGGCATCGCGGCCGGTTCCAATGTGGGCGGCGGCAACGGCTCGGCGGCGGCGGCGATCGCCGGGGCGCTGGCCGGCGGCATCATCGGCAACCGCATCGAAGCCAACGCCAACAACCGCAAGGGCTTCGAGATCACCGTCAAGCTCGACAACGGCGAGCTGCGCGCGATCACCCAGGAAGCCGACGAACTGTTCCAGCCCGGCGAGCGCGTGCGCTTGCTGAGCGCCGGCCGCACCACCCGCGTCACGCACTAAAACCAGCTTTGCACGCCGGCCGCCCATATGTTGGGGGCCGGCAAGAAATTGCGAAAGACCCTATACTTTCGCAATGCCATCATCCCTCCTGTTTGCCACCGCCTCGCTGATCTGGGGCTCGACGTTCTGGGCCATTACCCTGCAACTGGGGCAGGTGCC
>Ga0193702_1000357_pt1 | contig 16651 bp, 14 predicted proteins | sample U3a1metaG_FD_143060 | JGI IMG/M metagenome (GOLD analysis project Ga0193702, IMG submission 143060) | Soil microbial communities from a riparian zone of the East river system, Colorado, United States - U3a1 | ecosystem: Environmental > Terrestrial > Soil > Riparian zone | place: USA: East River... | reverse complement strand
AGCAGGATCTGGCCTGGCGCGAATGGCCGGTCGAGAAGCGGCTGTCCCACGCGCTGGTGCATGGCATCACCGAATATATCGAGGCGGATACCGAAGCCGCGAGGCTGACGGTCGAGCGTCCGCTCAACGTCATCGAAGGTCCCCTGATGGCCGGCATGAACATCGTCGGCGACCTCTTCGGCGACGGCAAAATGTTTTTGCCGCAGGTGGTCAAATCGGCGCGGGTGATGAAGCAGGCCGTGGCCTATCTGATGCCGTTCATGGAAGAGGAAAAGGCCCGCAACCTCGCCGCCGGCATTGCCGGCGACGGCCGCAAGAACGCCGGCAAGATCGTGCTCGCGACCGTCAAGGGCGACGTGCACGACATCGGCAAGAACATCGTCGGCATCGTGCTGCAATGTAACAATTTCGAGGTGATTGACCTCGGCGTGATGGTGCCCGCTGCAAAAATCATCGAGACCGCCAAGGCCGAGGGTGCCGACATCATCGGCCTGTCCGGCCTGATCACGCCCTCGCTCGAAGAGATGGCCCACGTCGCCAAGGAGATGCAGCGCGACCCGCACTTCCGGATGCTGAAGATCCCGCTGCTGATCGGCGGCGCGACCACCAGCCGCGCCCACACCGCGGTCAAGATCGCCCACAACTACGAGGGCCCGGTGGTGTACGTGCCGGACGCCTCGCGTTCGGTGTCGGTGGCGCAGTCGCTGCTCACGCCCGAAAGCCGCGACAAGTACATCGAGGACATCGAGCAGGACTACAGCCGCATCCGCGAGCAGCACGCCAACAAGAAGGCGCTGCCGATACTGGCGCTGGCCGCCGCGCGCGCCAACAAGACCCGGCTGGCGTTCGATCCGGTCAGGCCGAAGTTCATCGGCCGCCGGGTGTTCAAGAACGTCGACCTCGGCGCCATCGCCCAGTACATCGACTGGGGGCCGTTCTTCCAGACCTGGGACCTGGCCGGCCCCTTCCCGGCGATCCTGAGCGATCCGGTGGTCGGCGACGCTGCCTCCAAGGTGTTCGAGGAAGGCCAGGCCCTGCTCAAGAAAATCATCGAGGGCCGCTGGCTGACCGCCAACGGCGTGATCGCCCTGCTGCCGGCCAACAGCGTCAACGACGACGACATCGAGATCTACACCGACGACAGCCGCAACAGCGTGGCCTTCACCTACTACGGCCTGCGCCAGCAAGGCGTCAAGCCGCTGGTCGACGGCGTGCAGCGGCCCAACCAGTGCCTGGCCGACTTCGTCGCGCCCAAGTCATCGGGCATCAAGGATTACATCGGCATGTTCGCGGTGACCGCGGGCCTGGGCATCGAGAAGCACGAGAAGCGTTTCGAAGACGCGCACGACGACTACTCGTCGATCATGCTCAAGTCGCTGGCCGACCGGCTGGCCGAAGCCTTCGCCGAATACCTGCATGCGCGCGTGCGCACCGACCTGTGGGCTTATGCGTCCGGCGAAGACCTGAGCTACGACGAGATGATCGCCGAGCGCTATGCCGGCATCCGCCCCGCGCCGGGTTATCCGGCCTGTCCCGAGCACACGGTCAAGGCCGATATGTTCAAGGTCCTGCAGGCCGGCGAGATCGGCATGGAGCTGACCGAATCGTTCGCCATGTTCCCGGGCGCCGCGGTGTCCGGCTTTTACTTCGCCCACCCCGAATCGAAGTACTTCGTGGTGGGGAAGATCGGCGACGACCAGCTGGCCGACATGGCCGCGCGGCGCGGCGTCAGCAAGCCAGACCTGGAGCGCTGGCTGGCGCCGAACCTGGCCTAGGCCGCGCGCGCCGGCGCGGCAGCGCCGGCTCGAGCAGGGCCGAGGCGGCCGGCAGGCGGCGGTGCAATTCCTGCAGCGCCTCGGCGGTCAAGGCCACGTAGGCGTTGATGTGCTCGGCCATGTGGCGCGTCATCCAGTCCCAGCCCTCGTCGGTTTCATGCAGCCAGATCTGGCCCGGCGCGAACGCGGCCGGCAGGCGCTCCGGCTGGCCCTTGATCACCAGCTTGCGGTAGGGTCCCCACAAATAGTCGGGCGGCGCCTCGCGCAGCCATTCGATGCCGTTCTTGCGCGCATATTCGCGATTGTGGCGGAAGGTCAGGTCGACCACTTCGCGCTCGACGATGGCCGGGTCGGCCGATTCGATCCAGCAGTGGAAGGCGCCGCCGGCCGGATTGGCGAAGGCCGTGTTGTCGGTCAGGCGGATGAAGCCGCCGCCGCAATCGATCAGCGCCAGCCCGGCCACCGGGCGGTACACGCGGTCCAGAACGACGCTGATGAGGTTGGCGCCGACGATCGCATGGGCATGGCACAGCGAGCAGTAATTGTCCGGATACCGCCGGCGCAGCACATGATTGACGGACGCCGCGATAAGGGACTGAATTGACTGGGCCATCCGTGGGTAATCCGTATTCTGATAGTGAACAAGTCTCCGGCGGCGCCAACGCGCCGCCCTTACTGTCTTTATCGGCAGTTCCTCCGTTATCTTTACACCTGGAAATATAAATACCTAGGCCTGGTCGCGCCGGAATTTCCACACCGCCAGCAGGGCGAACAGCAGCGCGAAGCCGAGTTCGGCCGCCATCGCCGGGCCGGCCGCGGCCAGCCCCAGGCCGCGCCAGGTCATGGCGTCGAAGCCGTCGATCGCCCAGCGCGTCGGCACCGCCAGCGCGACCTGTTGCACCCAGGCGGGGAACATGAAGGACGGCACCCAGGCCCCGCCCAGCATCACCATGATCAGGGTCGCGAACACGGCGATGCCGCGCGCCGCTTCCGGGGTCTTGCCGAAGGCCGCGATCAGCAGGCCGAAGCTGGCCGTCAGCAGCGCGAAGCACAGCGCCACGCCGACGAAACCGGCCAGGCTGGCGATCTGGACCCCGAACACCGCGATCGCGAACAGGAAGATCACGCCCAGCAGACAGAACGCGATGATGGCGGCCGACAGCGCGCGCGCCAGCAGCACCGTGGTCACGGTCAGCGGCGCGGCCAGCAGCCGGTTCCAGATCCCGCTGCGGCGCGCCAGCAGCACGCCGATCCCCATATCCACCCCCATGAACAGGACGAACTGCACGCCCATGCCGGCGAACGCATGCGCATAGCCGTTGTAGTGCATCTCGGCCGGGCCCGAGGTCAGCGCCTGGTCGCGGGTGCTGAACGGCATCGACAGGCCGCCCTTGGCGCCCTGGGCGTCCGCCGCGGCCGGCCGGGCCTGCTCGCGATCCTGGTATTTCTTCACGCCCGCCAGCATGTCGCGCAGGGCGGCGCGCTCCGGATCGCCGGCGGCCTGCTGTTCGAGCTGCGCCAGGCTCTGGTCGGTGAAATCCTTGCCGGCCTGGCCGTTGAACATGTCGGCGCTGACCACCTGCATCACCTGCTGGGTCATCATGCCCTTGACCATCGCCAGCACCGCCGGCTGCGAGGGGTCGTACAGCAGGCCGATCTCGGGCTGCGGACCGGCGCCGAACAGGGCCGCGCCGGCCGCCGCGCCGAAGCCGGCCGGGATCACGATCGCCGCCTTGCGCTTGCCCTTGCGTACCGCGTCCTGGGCCTGGGCCAGGTCCATCGCGCTGATCTGCAGGCTGGGCTCGGCCTTCAGCCCGGCCGCGATCTTGTTGCCGATCTCGCTGGCGTCCTGCTGGACCAGGGCGACGTCGATGGTGCCGCCCTTGCTGTCGCCCGAACCGCCGAACAGGTAGCCGAAGAAGGTGGCGAGCAGGATCGGCAGCGCCAGGTTGATCAGCAGCGCGCGGCGGTCGGACAGGAACAGGATCAGGTCTTTGCGTATCAAGGCGATCAAAGCGGTCATATCAGTCGCGCAGGCTGCGCCCGGTCAGGTTGAGGAAAATGTCTTCGAGTTTGGTGCGCGCGGTGGCGAAGTGCAGCGGGCGGCAGCCCTGGCGTTCGAGCCAGCCCATCACCGCCAGCGCATCGCCGCCGTCGGCCAGCAGGATGTCGATGCCGGCGCCGCCGTTGTGCACCGCGGTCACGCCGTGCAGGCCGCGGATGCCGGCCAGCAGCGGCTCGGGCGGCGCCGCGGCCAGTTCGACCCGCAGCGCCGCTTGCGCCGGCAGGCGCAAATGCAGCGCGGCCGGGCTCTCGTCGGCCAGCACCTTGCCATGGTCGATGATCACGATGTGGTCGGCCAGGCGCTCGACTTCTTCCATGTAGTGGCTGGTGTAGATCAGCGAGCGGCCCTGCGCCTTGAGCTGTTCGAGGGTGTCGAAAATCGCGTTGCGGCTTTGCGGATCGACGCCCACGGTCGGCTCGTCGAGCACCAGCAGCTGCGGGTCGTGCATCAGCGCGGCGGCGATGTTCAGGCGCCGCTTCATGCCGCCCGAAAAGGTCGATGGCTTGTCGGCCGCGCGGTCGGCCAGCTTGACCAGCGCCAGCACCTGGTCGCAGCGCGCCTTGAGCTGCGCGCCCTTCAGGCCATAGAGCGCGCCGAACAGCTTGAGGTTCTCGCGCGCCGCCAGGTCCTCGTACAGCGCCAGGTCTTGCGGCACGAAGCCGATCCGGCGCTTGGCGTCGGACTGGCCGGGCAGCACCGCCACCCCGTCCAGTTCGACGCTGCCGGCGTCGGCCCGCAGCAGGCCGCAGATCATGCTGACGGTGGTCGACTTGCCGGCGCCGTTGGGGCCGATCAGGCCGACGGTCTGACCGGCGTGGACCTGGAACGAGACCTGGTCGACGGCGCGCCGTTCCCCGTAGGACTTGCTCAGTTGCTGGACCTTGAGTAAGACAGAAGCCATGGCGGCGATCCCGTTCGAATGTTCACAATGGCAACGAGTGTAGCGCCCGGGGGGCGGCCCTGCCTACTTACATTTGTCATGACTTTGTCGTGTACTAGAATGAAGGTGCCGGGCACCGGTGCGCCGGACTCAAAGGAGGTTATATGGCAATGCATCTTTCCACCAGGCGTTGGCAGGACCAGGTCATCCTGCTACTGGGTTTGTGGCTGTTCATCGCGCCGTGGGCGCTCGGCTATCCGAGCAGTGCACCGCTCGGCGTGAGCGCCCACCTCGCAGGCGCAGTGATGGCGATCCTCGCCGCATTCGACCTGTACAAGACCTATGTATGGGCAGTGGTCGCCAACCTGCTGATCGGGGCCTGGGTGGCGGTGTCACCCTGGGTATTGGGTATCGCCGACGAGCGCCGCATGCTGAACAACCTGGTCATCATCGGCATCGCCGCCGTGGTGCTCGGGCTGTGGGAGCTGCGCAGCGATCCCGAGCTGCACCGCCAGTGGGCGGACAGCGGCATGCCGGGCTAAGCGGGCGCGCCAATAAAAAACGCGAACCTGCGGGTTCGCGTTTTTTTTGCCTACGCGCTATGGAGGAAAGTCATGCGGTGCATGGGGGGAAGTCATGCGGTGCATAGGGGGAAGTCATGCGGTGCATGGGTTCCCGCCTGCGCGGGAACGACGGCCCGTCATTCCCGCGCAGGCGGGAATCCATAGCGCGTAGGCTCCGACGACCTCTAAATCGCGTAGCGCACCACGGTGTCGCTCCACTCGAAGGCGGCCATCTCGAGCTCGACCAGTTCGTCGGTCGAGATCGCCAGCTCGCGCAGGGTCGGCATCACCTGGTCTTGCATGTCGCCCATGCGCTCGATGCATTCGGCCAGCCGCAGCAATTCGCCGAAGAAGCCGGAGCGGTGCTGCAGCGCATTGGCCACCTCGTCGATCACCGGGATCTGGACCACGATCTCGGCCATCGGAATGCCGAACAGGGTATCCATCAGGGACATGATGCCGACCGTGAACGCGATGTCCGACACATGGCGCTGGCTCGGCCGCAAGCGCTGGGCCAGCAGCTCGAGCAGGCGGCCGCGGGTGGCGGCCAGCATCAGCAGCGGCGTCATGCTGTTGCCGCGCCGGGCCGGCTCGGCGTACAGCATGATCTGCAGCCAGCGCTGCAGCTGGCGGCGGCCGAGGATGATCACGGCCTGGCTCAGCGAATCGATGCGCTGGTGCGCGCCGACCGCCGGCGTGTTCACCAGCCGCAGCAGGTTCAGCGCCAGCGACACGTCCTTCTTGACCGCGCGCTCGATCTCGATGTTGTCGGCGTCCGAGGTCACCAGCGTCATCAGCTCCATGACCGCCAGCTGCGAGGGCGAGAGCTTGCGTCCGCTCATCACCATCGGCTTGGCGAAATAATAGCCCTGGAAATAATCGAAGCCGAGGTCGAGGCAGGTCTTGAATTCTTCGCGCGTCTCGACCTTTTCGGCGATCAGCTTCTTGTTGTCCTGCTTGAAGCGCGGCGCCATCTTGAGCAGCGCCGACAGCGGCATGTCGCGCACGTCCATCTTGACGTAGTCGATCAGCGGCAGCAGCTTTTGCACGTCGGGCGAGTCGGTGATCACGTCGTCCAGCGCGAAGCGGAAACCGTGGGCCGCCAGCTCGGCGATGCGCGCCAGCACCGGTTCGGTGGCGCTCATGGTCTCGACGATCTCGAGCACCACCCGCTCGCGCGGCAGGAACACGAAGATGTCGCTCATCAGCACCGCCGCATCGACGTTCACGAAGCCGAGCGCGTCGCCGATGGTCCGTTCCAGTCCCAGCTGGGCCGCGTGGGCGATCACCGCGGCGGTGGCCGACAGGTCCGTGTCGATATTCGCCGGGCCGACCGGCGCGCTGCGAAACAGCAGCTCGTAGCCGAACAGCGACTGCTGGCGGTCGAGGATGGGTTGGCGCCCGAGGTAAAAGTCGCGCACGCGCATCGGCTTCGCGGCACTGTCGGGCTGGGCAATGTCAGTCATCGCGGGATCACTTATGGGCTTGCAATGAGGCGTACTTTACCCGATTCCGGCCCAGCGGTGGCTTTTTTGCTATTAATTGCTGCTAGGCAAAGGCATGCCGTCGACGAACACTTTCAGTTCGCCGGGTTCGAAATCGGTCCATTGTTCGTTGCTGGTCAGCGGTTCGGTGACGATCACCGCGACCCGGTCCTGCGGCGTGGTGACTTGCGAGAAATCGACGCTGACGTCTTCGTCCGACAACTGGGCCGTGAGGAAGGGATGCTGGCGCACCACGTAGCACAGCCTGGTCGAGCAATGGGCGAACAGCGCCGAGCCGTCCGACAGCATCAGGTTGAAGGTGCCGTGCGCGGCCACCGCGCGCACCAGTTCGCCCAGCGCGCTGCGCAGCACCGGCAGGGCCGGCGGCTGGTCGCCGAAGCGCGCACGCAATTCCTGCAGCAGGAAGCAGAAGGCTTGCTCGCTGTCGGTGCTGCCGACCGGGCGGAAGGCGCCGTTGAGGGTGGGCTTGAAGTCCTTGAGGTCGCCGTTGTGGGCGAACACCCAGTAGCGGCCCCACAATTCGCGCACGAAGGGATGGCAGTTTTCCAGCGCGACATGGCCCTGGGTCGCCTTGCGGATATGCGCGATGACGTTCTTCGATTTGATCGGATAGCGCTTGATCAGTTCGGCGACCGGCGATTCGACCGCGGCCTGGTGATCGACGAAATGGCGCACCCCGGCGCCTTCGAAAAATGCGATGCCCCAGCCGTCATGGTGGGTGTCGGTGTGGCCGCCGCGCATGGCGAAGCCGGTAAAGCTGAACACAATGTCGGTCGGGACATTGCAATTCATTCCGAGGAGTTGGCACATGGGGGTAGCTTATCATGGCCGGGGGTGGAACCGGGGACAGACCCCTAAAGGAAAACCGGGGTCTGTCCCCTATCTCAGTGCAGCAGGACAGGTTGGCTCATCAGGGAGTCGTAGGAGCCGAGGAAATCGTCGATCTCTTCCATGGTGGGCTCGCTGGCGATCAGGTTGTTGACGTCCCGCCTGAACGATTGGGCAAGTTTGCCACCGATAAAGGCCTCGCGCCGGCCGGATTTGTCGACGATCTCGTAACCGCCGAAGCGCAGCGCCTCGAGGTTGTGGTCGACGCCGAATTCGACGACGCTATATTGCTCGCTGTTGTAGATCATGTTCATGCTGGCTCCTTCGCTCGATCTGTTATGGACGAGGTGGGGCTGGGCCGAACCGATTTCAAGTGCTGAGGTCCGGCGTCAGTTCCAACAGCTGATCGTATGGCGCAGAAGAAAGCCACGATCGCAACTGATCAAGGTGTTCCGTCGTGGCCAGCCCGATATACAGGCGCTCGGGCGGACGGCGCAGGATACGATTTAATGTTACACGTAAAACCAGATTGCCGGTGCAGCACAGGCAACCGGGCGCAATGCGCTGGATCAGCACCGTGTCGGATGCGGCGAGCAGGGAGCGGCCGTCGGCCAGGCCTTCGAGCAGGATCGCGGTGGGAATCGGCGCCGGCGCGAGCCGCGCGGCGATGGCCGCTTCGCGCAAGCCGGCGCTGGGCCCGGTGACCAGCGTCGTGGCCACGCGGGCGGGGGGCATCATCCCCCTTTTTTGGCCAGCTTGCCCGGCTCCACGCCGAGCTGTTTGAGCTTGCGGTACAAATGGGTGCGTTCGAGGCCGGTCTTCTCGGCCACCCGCGTCATGCTGCCGCCCTCGCGCCCCAGGTGGTGTTCGAAGTACATGCGCTCGAAGGCGTCGCGCGCCTCGCGCAGCGGCAGGTCGAAACTGAGATTGAAGGCATGCTCGCCGCCGTTGCCCAGGCCGCCCATGCGCGGCGCGATATTGGTTTGCGGGGCCTGGGCCGCGAACAGCGCCGAGGCTGAGCTCACGCCCTCCTCCGGCTGGGCCGCCATCAGCGGACGCGCCGCCAGCGCCGGCGCGCGCACCGTCTCCTGTGCCCGCGTCAGGCCCTGCTGCACCGCCTTCAGCAGCTTTTGCAGGGCGATCGGCTTTTCGAGGAAGTTCAGGGCGCCGATGCGGGTCGCCTCGACCGCGGTATCGATGGTGGCGTGGCCCGACATCATGATCACCGGCATCGTCAGCAGGCCGTCGCGCTGCCATTCCTTGAGCAGGGTGACGCCGTCGGTATCGGGCATCCAGATATCGAGCAGCACCAGGTCGGGCGCGCCGGCGGCACGGGCGTCGCGCGCCTGCTGGGCATTTTCGGCCAGCTGGATCGCATGGCCCTCATCGCCCAGGATCTCCGAGAGTAGCTCGCGGATGCCCATTTCATCATCAACTACGAGTATGTTTGCCATCTGTATGTGCCTTCCGCCTCAACAGCCATTATTCTATGCGTGATTGCTACGTCGCAGGTGCTAACTTTAACAGCAAAATTAATACCGACGCGCCAGTTCCATCCCCATGGTTCTGGATATCGATCCTGCCCCCATGCTCATCGATGATCTTTTTGACCATCGGCAGCCCAAGGCCGGTGCCGCGCACCTTGGACGTGACGTAAGGCTCGAACGCGCGCGACAGGATCTTGGGCGCGAACCCCGGACCGTTATCGACGATCGCCAGGCGCACCGCGGTGCCGGCGCCGCCGTCGGCGTTGCGATAATGGATCGCTTCGGTCGTCACGTCAATCCGCGCCGGCGGCGCACCGGGCGGGCGTTCATTCATCGCGTCCTGCGCGTTCTGCAGCAGGTTGTGGACCACCTGGCGCAGCTGCGTCGCGTCGCCCATCACGGCCGGCAGCTGCGGGGCCAGCGCAACCCGAATAATATCGCTTTCGTCGCCCGACAGGTACAACTGCAGGATTTCGGCGATCAAGGCGTTCAGGTCGAGCGGCAGCAAGAGCGCCGGCGGCGCCTTGGCGTAGTCGCGGAAGTCGTCCACCATGCGCTTCATGGCGTCGACCTGGTTGACGATGGTGGCGGTGCCGCGGTTGAGCAGCTCGGCGTCGGCCGGATCGAGGCGCGGCCCCAGTTTCATCTGCATCCGTTCGGCCGACAGCTGGATCGGCGTAAGCGGGTTCTTGATCTCGTGCGCCAGCCGGCGCGCCACCTCGCCCCAGGCGATCGAACGCTGGGCCGAGATCACGTCCGAGATATCGTCGAACACCACGATAAAGCCGCTGCCGGCGCCCACCGGCAGGCGCGAGCCGCGCGCCAGCAGCGTGATGTCGTGGTCGTCGCCGCTGTCGGGGCGGCGCGGGATCGCGAGCTCCTGCTGCCAGTGGCTGCGCCGGCGCGCGCCGCCGGCCGCCGATTGCGCGCTCTGGGCCGAGAACGCGCGCGTGACCGCGCCGGCGAAGGTCTCCAGGCCCTCGATCGCACTGAGCGGCATGCCGACGTGGCCGGCCACGTCGTGCTGCAGGATGCGTTCGACCGCCTCGTTCGAATTGACGACGTTGAAATCGGCGTCCAGCACGATCACCCCGGCCGACATATTGCCGAGCACCGATTCGAGGTGGGCCTTCGCGCTTTGCAGCGCGGCGCGGTTGCGCTCGACCGCGCTGCGCGCCTCGAACAGCTGGCCGGTCATGGTGTTGAACGATTGGGTCAGGGTGCCCAGTTCGTCGCGCGTGGCGACGATCGGACGCGGCGACAGGTCGCCCTCGGCCACCGCGCGCGTGCCCTCGGCCAGCACCAGCAGCGGTTGCGCCAGGTGCTCGGCGATCAGGAAGGCGCTGGCAATGGCGGCGAAGATCGCCAGCAGCAGCGTCAGGGTCAGCGTCACGATGTACATCTTGCGCAGGCCGACGCGCGCCACGAAGCGTTCCTGGTATTCGCTGTAGGCGGTGCGCAGCACCTCGGCGTTGGAGGCCAGGTTGACCGGCACCGCCTGCATCAGCTGCAAGAAGCGCGGGTGCGCGCCGGGCGGTTCGGGGATCGCCAGCACCACCCGCAGGCGCAGGCTGGCGGCCTTGTCGAGCGCACTCGGGCCGGCGCTCTGGGCCGGGTTCTGGTTCGGCGCGACCTCCTTGAAGTCGCGCTCGATGCCGCCTTCGGGATGGGCATACCCGCCTGGCATCGTGGCCTGCTGCAGCATGGCCGCGGTGGGCACGTCGGCGGCCAGGTTGGCGCCGCGTTCTTCCGAGGCGCTGGCCAGCAGCTTGCCATCGGCGTCGACCAGCATCGCATTCTGCAGGCCGTTCTGTTCAGCGATCAGGCGCCCGAGGATGACCCTGGCCGAGCGCTCGTCCTGGCCGGCCAGCCCGGCGGCGTTTTCCTGCGCCACGGCGCCCAGTTCGGCCACCGCGCGGTCGAGCGCCGCGTGGCCCAGGTTCAGGCCCGACTCGAGCGCCGCCTCGATCTTCACGTTGAACCACGACTCGATCGAATGCGACACGAACTGCACCGACACCAGGAAGATCACGAGGCCCGGCAGGATGCCGACCCCGGCGAACAGCAGCACCAGCCGGGTCATCAAACGCGAGCCGAATTTGCCGGCCTTGTAGCGCACGTAGAGGCGCACCAGCGCGACGATCACCAGCACCAGCAGCGCGCCGGCCACCGCCGCGTTCAAGCCGAGCAGCCAGTAGTAGTAACGGGCGAACAGGCCGGAGTTGTCGGAGGCCGAGGCGAGCAGGAACAGCAGGATGCTGACGACGGCGCCGCCGACCACCAGGGCGTAGCGCAAGGCCTGGTTCACCGTTTACTCCGCCCTGTAGGGAAAGGTCTTCCTGCTGGACGAGAGGCGCCAGTCGGCGTTGTTGAAGGCGTTCACTTGCAGCGGTTTTTGCAGGTACTCGCGGTCCATCCCCATGCGCAGCGTGACGTTATACAGCTCGCCCGGTTTCAACGCCCCTTTCGGCGCGATCAGCCAGCGGCTGGGACGGCGGATCAGGAACAGCGCCTCGTCCAGCGTCGGGAAGGTTTGCTGCACGCTGCCGATCACCGACACATGGTACTGGCGCAGCAGCACGTCGTAGTACAGGCGCACGGTCTGGCGCGTGCTGACGGCCCGTTCATCGGTCCAGTACCAGCGCGGACGGGTCAGTTCGACCTCGGTGGTGAAGTACAGCTGCACGCCGTGCTGGATCGCGTCTTCCAGCCCATGATTGAGGTCGAACGCGTAACTGGCGCCGAGCTTGTAGCCCTCATCGGTGGCTTCGATGTAGGCGCGCGTGATCTCGACACCGTCGGCCGCCCGCGCCTGCGCGCACGCGAAGATCAGCAGCAGCTGGCAGGCGAGGAGTCGAAAAAAACGTAGTGTCACAAGTGGGCCAGAGCCTTTTAAGTTGAGCGTGTTGTCGGGGACCCGTTACGCCGCGTTCTTCTGGAACAGGGCGTAAAACAAACCATCATGATCCTGCCCGGCGCCGCCCGTCGGGAGCAACTGGCCTGGCGCGTCGAGCCGGATCGCGCCATGGCGCACCGCAAACGCGGCGGCCTGCGCCTCCGATTCCTGGGGCCAGAGCGAACATGTCACGAACAGCAATTTACCATTGGGCCGCAGCATCTGCCAAAGGTTGTCTAGAATTTTGGCCGAAAGTGTTGCAAGTTGGAGAGCGTCGCCCTTGCGTCGCAGCCAGCGGATATCCGGGTGGCGCCGCACGATGCCGGACGCGGTGCACGGCACGTCGGCCAGGATGCGGTCGAACGGCTGGCCGTCCCACCACACCCTGGTCTGGGCCTCGAAGGCTTTCAGGGTCGCCGACAGGCCGAGGCGCTGCAGGTTTTCCTCGACCCGCAGCAGGCGCTTGGGGTCGGCGTCGACCGCCGTCAGCTCGGCGTCGGCCAGCTCCAGGATATGGCAGGTTTTACCGCCCGGCGCGGCGCAGGCGTCGAGCACCCGCATGCCGTCTTGCACATCGAGCAGCGGCGCGGCCAGCTGCGCGCCGGCGTCCTGCACCGAGACCAGCCCGGCATCGAACCCGGGGATCAGCCCGACCGCGACCGGCTTCGCGAGGCGCACCGCCGACGGGCCGATCTGCGCGGCCGCGATGCCGGCCTCGTTCAGCATCTGTAAATATGATTCCACGCTGGTTTTACGCAGGTTGACGCGCAGCGTCAGCGGCGGCTGCGCGTTCCCGGCGTTCAGGATCTGTTCCCACTCGCGCGGATAGGCCGCCTTGACCGCGTCGATCCACCACTGCGGATAATTCCACTGCGCGACCGGCTGCGCCAGCGCGGCCGCGACCAGCGCGGCGCGCTCGCGCACGAAGCGCCGCAGCACCGCGTTGACCATGCCCTTGGCGTGCGCCATGTCGGGGTGCGCCGCGGCCACCGTCACGGTCTGGTCGACCACGGTGAATTCTTCGTAAGGCGGGGCCGCGCCCTCGGGCGTGTCGATCAGGCTCAGGGCGCAGCACAGCAGCGCGGCCAGCATCGGCGGCTCGGGCGCCTTCGACGTCATCAGCCCGAGCAGGGCCTCGCTGCGGCCCAACTGGCGCATGGTGCGGTAGGCGATGTCCTGGATTGCGCCGCGCGCCTGCGGCGAGGCGTTGGTCACGCCGAACGCGGTCAGCAGCGCCTGCGGCAGCGTGGTCCCGCCGCGCACCTGGGCCACCGCATTGGCCGCGCCCAGCAGGCACAGGGCCAGCGAGTCCGGCTTCAGGTTCGGCCGGTAGCCCGGCTGCAGCACCGGCTTGACTTCGTAGCTGGGACGCAGCCGCGACGCGGCCGCCGGCTTTGCGTCGGGCTTCGCAGCGGGCTTGAGGGAGAGCGTCGGGCGCTTGGTGGTCATGTTGGTCGTTTCATAAAGGGTGCCAATTGTACCGGCTCGGCACGGCCGCGGCTTGAATCGCGCTTAACAAGCATTTTTGACAACGACAGGCGGCCTTCGGCGGCATATTCTCCGGCGCGTCAAACCAGTATAATTGACTGACTATGCCTGTGGCTCCGCCACCGCTCTTTCAATCGACAGAACCTTCACCATGCTCGCCCAACAAAAACAAGAAATCGCTGCCCTGTTCCAGGCCGCCCTCGCCCCGATCACAGCCGGCACCGATTTGCAGCCCAGCGTTGTGCTGGAGCGCCCGCGCGATCCCTCGCACGGCGACATCGCCTGCAATATCGCCATGCAGCTGGCCAAGCAACTCAAGACCAACCCGCGCGAACTGGCGAACCGCCTGGTCGCCGCGCTGCTGGCCGATCCGGCCGCCAAGGGCCTGGTCGACAGCGCCGACGTGGCCGGCCCCGGCTTCATCAACCTGCGCGTGGCGCCCGCCGCCAAGCTGGCGGTGATCAAGACCGTTCTTGAACAAAAAGGGCTATACGGCCGCAGCGCCGCCGGCGCCGGCAAGCAGGTCATCATCGAATTCGTCTCGGCCAATCCGACCGGCCCGCTGCACGTCGGCCACGGCCGCCAGGCCGCGCTGGGCGACGCGCTGTCGGCGCTGTTCGACGCCCAGGGCTACCAGGTGACCCGCGAGTTCTATTACAACGACGCCGGCGTGCAGATCGCCACGCTGGCCAGCTCGGTGCAAGCGCGCGCCAAGGGCCTGAAACCGGGCGACGCCGGCTGGCCCGAGTCGGCCTACAACGGCGACTACATCGCCGACATCGCAGCCGACTACCTGGCCGGCGCCACCGTCTCGGCCAGCGACGGCCAGCCCGCCACCGCGAGCGGCAACCCGGACGACATCGACTCGATCCGCCCGTTCGCCGTGACCTACCTGCGCAACGAGCAGGACATCGACCTGCAGGCCTTCGGCGTCAAGTTCGACAACTACTACCTCGAGTCCTCGCTGTACAGCGACAACAAGGTCGAACAGACCGTGGCCGCGCTGGTCCAGTCGGGCAAGACCTACGAACAGGACGGCGCGCTGTGGCTGCGCACCACCGACTACGGCGACGACAAGGACCGCGTGATGCGCAAGTCCGACGGCGGCTACACCTACTTCGTGCCGGACGTCGCCTACCACATCGTCAAATGGCAGCGCGGCTTCGGCCAGGCCATCAACGTCCAGGGCAGCGACCACCACGGCACCATCGCGCGCGTGCGCGCCGGCCTGCAGGCGGCCGGCATGGGCATCCCGCAAGGCTATCCCGACTACGTGCTGCACAAGATGGTCACCGTGATGAAGAACGGCGAAGAGGTCAAGATCTCCAAGCGCGCCGGCTCGTATGTGACGGTGCGCGACCTGATCGAATGGTCGGGCGGCGGCGACATCGCCAAGGGCCGCGACGCGGTGCGCTTCTTCCTCATCTCGCGCAAGGCCGACACCGAATTCGTGTTCGACGTCGACGTCGCGCTCAAGACCTCGGACGAGAACCCGGTGTATTACGTGCAGTACGCGCATGCCCGCATCTGCCGCATGCTGTCCAACTGGAGCGGCGACGAAGCGTCGCTGGCGGGCGTCGACCTGGCGCCGCTGACCGCGCCGACCGAGGCCACGCTGCTCGCGACCCTGGCCGAGTATCCCGAGATGCTGGCGCGCGCGCGCGCCGAACTGGGGCCGCACCAGGTCGCGTTCTACCTGCGCGAACTGGCCAGCAACCTGCACAGCTTCTACTTCGCCGAGAAGGTGCTGGTCGAGGACGAGGCGCTCAAGCTGGCGCGCCTGGCGCTGGTGGTCGCCACCCGCCAGGTGCTGCGCAACGGCCTGGCGCTGATCGGCGTCTCCGCGCCGAACCAGATGTAAGCCCTCCATGCCCCTCGTGAAAGCACCAATGACGACAGCCATCTCCTCCCTCTCCCTCCAACGCCAGCGCGGCAATACGCTGACCGGCATGATCATCGGCCTGATTGTCGGTCTGGCCATCGCGGTCGTGGTGGCGCTGGCGATCACCAAAGGCTCGACGCCGTTCACCGACAAGTCGGGCAAGCTGGGCAAACTGGCCGAGCCGACCGCCGGCCAGGTGTCCGATCCGAACAAACCGCTGTATGGCAACAAGGATGCGGCGCGCGAAGCCAACAAGGAGATTACCGACAAGGCCAAGGCGCAGGAAGCCGACCCGCTGGGCGCGGTGATCGCGGGCCTGAAGGACCCGGCCGACGTCAAGGCCGAAGCGCGCATCGCCGCCGCCGACAAGGCCACCGACAAGGCGGCCGACGCGGCCAAGCCGGCCACCGCGGTCGCCGCCGCACCGGCTGCCGCCACCGCGCCGGCCGCGGCCGGCGACGACAAGGTGGTCTACTACCTGCAGGCCGGCGCCTTCCGCGAAATGAGCGACGCCGAGAACGCGCGCGCCAAGCTGGCCCTGCTCGGCTTCGAAGCGGCGATCAGCGACCGCAGCAACGACAACGGCGTGCTGCACCGGGTCCGCGTCGGTCCCTATGTCCAGGTCGAGGCGATGAACAAGGCGCGCTCCAAACTGCTCGACAGCGGCGTCGACGTCGCTATCGTGCGCAACCAAAAATAAGTGGAATCCTTCATGCGAACCATCCTGAACCTGCTGTGCGCCGCCGCCCTGTGCGCCTTTGCCGTCAACGCGCCGGCCTCCACCACCGAGCCGAAGGAAGGCGTCGAATACCTGACGCTGCCGGTGGCGCAGAACACCGACGCCGGCAAGAAGATCGAAGTCACCGAGTTCTTCGCCTACTACTGCCCGCACTGCAATGCCTTCGAGCCGCTGCTCTCGGCCTGGGTCAAGAAACAGGGCGACAACATCGTCTTCAAGCGCGTGCACGTGCCGCGCGACGCCAACGTCGCGCCGCAACAGCGCCTGTTCTACACGCTCGAGGCGATGGGACTGGTCGAGCAGTACCACGACAAGGTATTCGCCGCGATGCACGTCGACCACCTGCGCCTGAACCGCGACGAGCAGGTGTTCGACTGGGCCGAAAAGGCCGGCATCGACCGCACCAAGTTCATCGACATCTACCGCTCGTTCGGGGTGCAGGCCAAGCTGCGCCGCGCCGACGCGATGATGGAGGCCTACCGGATCGACCAGTGGCCGATGATCGCGATCGACGGCCGCTTCCTGACCTCGCCCTCGCATGTC
>Ga0193702_1000355_pt1 | contig 16776 bp, 13 predicted proteins | sample U3a1metaG_FD_143060 | JGI IMG/M metagenome (GOLD analysis project Ga0193702, IMG submission 143060) | Soil microbial communities from a riparian zone of the East river system, Colorado, United States - U3a1 | ecosystem: Environmental > Terrestrial > Soil > Riparian zone | place: USA: East River... | reverse complement strand
GTAATTTTGAATTGAAAAAGGTAGAATGAAGGCAATAAATCAGCTTAAAACGTTTCAGCGTATTTTGGATGAGTATCCGGCAGAAACGCCCCTAAGTAAATTTTTACCAGGCTTCTATCGTCAAAACAAACAAATGGGTTCAACCGACAGGCGCATTGCCAGCCGGTTGATGTATAATTATTTTCGCCTGGGCAGGGCATTGCCGAAGCTCCCTTCTGATGAACGCCTGTTTGTATCCGAGTTTTTATGCAATACCCAACTCAATTCTTTTCTGCAACATTTTAAACCTGAATGGGCTGCCTGTATAGGCTTTACCATGGATGAAAAGCTGGGCATGGTAAAAGCAACCCATCCTGATTTTAACCTGGATGATGTATTCCCGTGGACAAGCCAGCTTTCGGCAGGTATTAATAAGGATGCATTTTTACGATCATTTTTTATTCAGCCCGATCTGTTTATCCGCGTACACGAAGGATATGAACAACAGGTTAAAATAGCGCTAACAGCGGCAGGGGTTGTGTTTAAAGACGAAGGCAACAATTGCATCTCACTGCCAAACGGAACCCGGCTGGAGGCTTTATTCCCGGCTCAGCACTGGTTTGAGGTTCAGGACCTTTCATCACAGCAAACCGCTAAGTTTTTTAAACCCAACAAATGGGATGCCTGGTGGGATGCCTGTGCAGCATCAGGCGGCAAGTCCCTACTACTGCATAACCTTGAGCCAAACTTAAAGCTGGTGGTTTCAGACATCCGCGAATCTATATTGGCAAATCTTGATGAGCGCTTTCAGCAGGCCGGCCTTACCAAATACCAAAAAAAACTGCTCGATCTTACTCAAAACAACGACCTGCTGCTGCATGATTATGAGTTTGACGGCATCATCCTGGATGCCCCGTGCAGTGGCTCAGGCACCTGGGGACGCACACCGGAGATGATCAGCCAGTTTGACGATTACCGGATAGATTTTTTCCAGAAATTACAGCAAAGCATTGTACGCAACGTGGTTAAATACCTAAAGCCAGGTAAGCCGCTTATTTATATTACCTGCTCGGCATTTAAAGCAGAGAATGAAGATGTAGTGGATTTTATTGTAAAGGAACTTGGATTGAAGTTAGAAACGAGTAAGGTTTTAAAAGGATATGAGGGTAAAGCAGATACGATGTTTGTAGCAAGGTTGATTGCCCCCACGTCTTGATTATGACATACTGCTTTTATATATGAATTAGCTTCATTAACTTGTTAGAGACAACACCAATAAAGGCAAAAAGCAAATGCTTGCAGGCGCGGGGACAGTTTTTTACTAAAAAGTACTGACACTAGTTTGTCAGCACTTTTCGCATTTTTTAGCGGAGTAGGTAAGGTAAAAAGTGCGTTATTATTGTAGAAACACACTTTTTAGCACTTCTGGTTAACTTTTTACTGTTACACCCTGTTAACACTTTTTTACTGTAACAGCAGCGTAAATGAATCGTGCGAACATCTGTGAAGTTGGCTCCAACAAAGGCAGAATAATTCGCCTTCAAATCTCCAAATCAACGCATCTTCAAATTACAAATGCGTATTACTCCTGAACAACTTTATCGCGATAGCTAATAATATTACACCAAAAGCTTTTCGCAAAATATTTACGCCCGTTTCACCAAGAAGCTTTTCAAGCCATTTTACATTCTTTAATACCAGGTAAACAAACAGTGTGTTGAGCACTATTCCTACCAATATATTTTGTGTTTGATATTGTGATTTTAATGACAGCAAGGTGGTCATGGTGCCTGCACCGGCAATTAGAGGGAAGGCAAGCGGTACTATAGAGGCTGTTGTTGACATCTCTTCTTTAAATAATTTGATCCCTAATATCATTTCCATTGCTATAATAAAGATCACCAGCGAACCTGCTATGGCAAAGGAAGAAACGTCAAGGCCGATTATGGTTAGCAATTCATCGCCGCCAAATAAGAAGCCAACCATTAGTACAAGCACTGCAATACTGGCCTTTTCCGATTCAATATGCCCTACACGCTGGCGCAGTTCAATAATTACGGGGATAGCACCAAGGATATCAATGATAGCAAACAGGATCATGGTTACGGATATGATCTCTCTGAGAACTAGTGGATGCATGCTTTTAGGGTTTTATTCTTTTTTCTTTAAACGGAAACTCAGCAAAAATGCAACTAAAATATAGAATGAAGATAAGAAGAATACACTATGAATGGAAATAACTGTTACCAGGCCCGCAGTTAAAGGGCCAAGCGTTTGCCCGATTGATGCATACGATTGATTGATGCCCAATATTTTCCCCTGCTCAGCCTGATTTACATTATCAGCAATAATGGCGTTGAGCATAGGATTCCGTAAACCGTTAAACAAGCCATAAATGCACATACAAATGGCGTACGGCATAAATGCGGAGGTAAAACCTGAAAGCAGCATGGCAGCGAAACATAAAATGCTTGAAAGCATCAGTATATCTGATTTGCAGGAAAACGTCCTGGTAAACAACGGTACGCAGAGCTGCATAATAATGCCGCAAACTCCAAATCCGGCTAAAAACAAGCCTATTTGTGTTGGCGTAATTTTTAAAATATCAACACTAAAAGTTTGAAGACCAATGATCATGGTGAACTGAGCCATGGTAAGCAAAAAACCTATAAAAACCGCGGTGCCAATTGTTTGCCTTTTTAAGGTGGTTACCAGGGTAATAAATTTGAATTTGTCATTATGGTTTGCTCTTGTTTTTTTATCGGTATGGTTGGTTTCCTTTAATAAAAAAATGGCGCAAAGCGTACCTATTAACGAGATGCCGGCAGCAAAAAAGAAAGGCGCCTGCGGGCTAAGGTTTGTAAACACCCCGCCTACAAACGGGCCTATCACAAATCCAAACGCTAAGGAGGAGCCCAGGATACCAAACCGCTTTGCCCTGTTTTGCGGGGTTGCAGTATCAGCTACCATTGCCTGGGCTACGGATACATTGCCGCCTGTTAAGCCATCTAAAATTCTTGCAGCAAAAAGCATAAGCAAGCTACGTGCTTCGGCAAACATCAAGAAGGAAATACAGGTGCCTGCAAGGCTGATCACTAGTAAGGGCTTGCGCCCCCATTTATCAGAAAGTGAACCTAAAACAGGAGTGGCAAAAAACTGAGCTATGGAAAACGAAGCCGTTAAGATTCCAAGTGTTGTGCCTGTGAGCCCGAAAGTTTTGCCATAAGTATAAAGAACCGGCACTATAATACCAAAACCCAGGGAATTAATAATACATACAAATACTAAGATCCACAGGTTTTTATCGGCTTTCATTAATTGGACTTGAAACTGTTGTTTTAAAACTTCAAGGTAACAAAAAAGGTTCCGATAAATCAGAACCTTTTCAATGTTATGGTTAAATTATTCAACCGATAGCGCTTTAAGAATGATACCTAAAGATCTTCGGATCAATTCAAATTATTTTTTTTCAAAATCTGAAGCTGTTGGCAATATATCGGCAACATTTCCAAGCTTGCTGTTCCCTCTGCTATAGGTAAAATAGATTATTAAACCAAGCACCATCCATGCTAACGCGCTTAATTGGGTTTCGCGGGGTAAGCTAACTATCATACCTCCGCAAACAATAATACCCAATATAGGTACAAGAGGCACTAACGGTGTTTTAAACGGTCTTATCAAATCAGGTTGTTTTTTGCGAAGGATCATTACGCCAATACACACAACCACAAATGCAAACAAAGTACCGATTGAGGTAAGGTCACCAGCAACACTTTCAGGTAAAAACGCTGCGAACAACCCAACAAAAACAAATAATATCAAATTGCTTTTATAAGGTGTACTGTATTTTGGATGAAGATCAGAGAATATTTTTGGCAATAAACCATCGGTTGACATGGTATAGAAAACCCTTGATTGCCCTAAAAGCATTACCAGAATCACTGATGAGAAACCCATCAATATAGCAACGGTTACCAGGGTTGACAGCCATGCATAATGCTGCATATAAGTACTGATAGCGTAAGCTACAGATGCCTCTTTACCGGCATGCATGAAATCCTGGTATGGAGCAACACCTGTTAGTACCCATGAAAACAGGATATAAAGAACTGTACAAATAATCAACGAGCCCAAAATTCCAACGGGCATATCTTTTTTAGGGTTTTTTGCTTCCTGCGCAGCAGTTGAAACCGCATCAAAACCAATAAATGCAAAGAACACGATGCCGGCACCTCTGATTACGCCGCCCCAGCCATGTCTGAAAAAGTCAGCGTAGGAATATAGCGTGCCATCAGGCAGTTTTGCCGCAGGTGCATTGTCAGGGATCATATATGGTGTATGGTTAACCGGATTGATAAACTGCCAGCCTATAGCTATAAATACCAAAACGATAGAAACTTTTATAATTACAATAACTGTATTCACAGTTGCTGATTCCTGTGTGCCCTTTATCAATAACAATGACAATAAAAGCAAAATAACTAACGCAGGTAAATTGATAATTCCGTGATGGCTAATACCGCTTGCATCCAGGGCAGATTCCATAGGTGAGTGGCACCATTCGTACGGTATTCGATGCCCCAGCAGGTTATTTGCGTATTCACTCCAGCTTATTGATACTGTAGCCGCACCAAGTGCATACTCCAATATTAATGCCCATCCAATTACCCAGGCTACAATTTCGCCCATGGTTGCATATGCATAGGTATAAGCACTACCTGCTATAGGTATAATAGATGCAAACTCAGCATAGCATAAGCCGGCGAAAGCACAACCAATAGCGGCAATAATAAATGAAATGGTTACGGCAGGTCCGGCAAAGCCTCCTGCAGCGGCGGCTGTTCTTACAAACAAGCCTGCACCAATAATAGCTCCAATACCCAAAGCAACTAAATTGCCTGCGCCGAGCGTCCGTTTAAGAGTTGATCCTCCTTCTTCCGGCGTGGCCATCAATTGTTCCAGAGATTTTTTTACAAATAACTTCATTTTTTAAATAATAAGATCAGTTTTAACTATTTGAAATCAGTTTCCCCAAACGTACTTAAATTTATTGAAAACGTAAAGTGCCGAATGTAACAATGGGACAAGTAAAAATTTCAGAATAAAAATCTGAAAAACAGCCCGTTAAATTTAAGACCCCTGCTCTTGTGGCTGGCAAGTTACCCGGTACATTACCATTAAATTCATGCTAATAACCTCACAATACCAGCTGATCAAACAGCCTGTTCAGCGTAACCAAAGCATCCTCACTAAAGCCGGGATGCACTTTTGAGGTTTGCAGCACTGTGCTGCGGGTAGCGGTAAGCCAGCGAAAACGCGACGCAACGTCGAGCTTACCTATTGGCCCTGCCTCTTTATCGCCACGGCAGATGCGCTCAAATGAGCATAGGTGTTCCTTTAACTCGGCAATGTCAAGCCCGGTATAAAAGGCTTGCAGGCGTGTTTCATCCAAATGGTACCTGGTTTGCAGAAATTTTTGCTTAGCACAATACAATATTACCCCAATATTTAAAAACTCCTCACGCTCCACCCTGGGCACAACGCGGATTACGGCATACTCAAATAAGTGCTTCTGCTGCATTTTGTGCTTCTTTTACAAAAATCTCTGAATGGGCTATCCTGATCATTAAAAATTGGATATATGCCTCGCGGTATTGCGCCGGAGTTTCAAATGATGATTCGCCGGTCAACCACTCATCTGGGATCAGGTCAACAACCGAACGAATGCACTCTTCTGTTAATATAGAGCGAAAATCAGCATCCGCCTCCTCCAGTTCTGTGGCCAATGGTAATAGCACATGATCCTTTACCTGTAAAAACGGCTTTTTTGCCGCTTCCTCCCAGTTATGCCATGAATGGTGAAAGTATAAGGCTGCACCGTGGTCAATAAGCCACAGTTCTTTGTGCCACATCAGCATATTGGTATTACGCGGAGTACGGTCAACATTCGTAAGCAGGCAATCAAGCCACACTATTTGCGATGCCAGCTTAGCATCAATAATAGTTGTTGTCGGGTCAAAAGTAATAGCCCCCGAAAGATAATGCAAGGCGAGGTTAAGCCCAACGCTAGCTTTTAGCAAGTCCTGAATTTCTTCATCGGGTTCAGTGCGGCCAAAAGCCTCATCAAGGTTGGCAAAAACAATCTCAGGTACTTTTAATCCGCAGGCCCGGGCAATTTCGCCGCCTATCAATTCTGCTATCAATGCTTTTGCACCCTGCCCGGCCCCTCTGAACTTAAGTACATATAAAAATCCATCGTCAGCTTCGGCAATAGCCGGTAGCGAACCGCCTTCACGCAGGGGCGTAACATAACGCTGCACATTAACGGTACGCAGGCTGGGTTTGTTGTTGTTCATAAAAAGGTATGTCAGTTATATGCTGATGGCCGGCTGTAAATTTACAGGAATAAATAAAGCTATCAAATTGCGCAGGGCATATGTGATAATAAATAAATGCACCAATTAAAGTATTGAGCAACAGCACTATCCAAAAAAAGCAATTAGAAACACTTTAAAAGAGCTCTTTAATCAGTGTTATTGGGTAACTTTTTCAACCTGTGTTCCGTTAAAATACACTTTTTAAACCTTATAATTTTTGTTGCTAATGTTGTGACAATATTAATTTAAAGGTAAATTTATAATAAATCTCTACAACATCTATTAATGAAAGTTATACTCGGGTGCCTGTTAACAGCGTTCTTAGCTGCCTTATTTAATAATGTGCATGCGCAGGTAATCCTCTCGTCTATAGAAGGTAAAGTAGTAACAGAAAGCCATGCAGTGGCCCAGTCTGCAACCATTATTTTATTAAAAGCACGCGATTCATCAATAGTAGGTTCAACCATTATTGGCAAAAACGGCAAATATATTTTTGATGATGTTATGCCTGATGATTACCTCCTGCTGGCAACATCAATTGGGTTCACTAAAGCATACGCCGGGCCCTATCATCTTCAAGAGGAACAATCGCTTAAGGTTCCTAACATTATATTAAAGCCGCTGACCCACCAGTTAAAAGAAGTTATTATAACGAGCACCAGGCCCGAAATTGAAGTAAGGCCCGGAAAAATTACCATAAACATTCCCAACAGTTTAAGCGCCGAGGGCAGCTCGGCTTTTGAAATATTAAGGCAATCGCCGGGTGTGCGTGTTGATAACAGTAATAACATAAATATTATCGGCCGGCAAAACGCTTTAATTACTATCGATGGTAAAACAACCAACCTATCAGGCGAGGACCTGGCCGCTTATCTGCGAAGCCTGCAATCAAACGTTATTGAAAAAATCGAGCTGATAACCAGCGGATCGGCTAAATATGATGCATCCAGCGGGGGGATAGTAAATATCGTAATGAAAAAGGGGAATAATATAGGTGCTAATGGTACGGTTACTGCTACTGCCGGTTATGGCAGGTACTATAAAAGTAATGTTGGCATAACCTTTAACGACCGGATGGCTAAGTTCAATATTTTCGGGAGTTATAACTTTGCCGCTGATAAAACCTTTCATAACTTTATAACCGATAGGATAATTAATTTCAATAATATTATCAGCGATTATCGTGTCGACTATAAAAGCACGCAAAAAAGTGAAAACAATGCCTTTAATCTTGGGGCAGATTATTTTATAACTCCTACCCAAATCGTTGGATTTTTAGTTAACGGATTTTCAAGGCAGGATGATTTTATAAAAGATAATAGTTTAAACATCAGCAACCAGGGAGTGCTTGACTCTATAATTACGGCCGAATCAAAACTTGGCCGGCACATTAGCAAGATAAATTACAATTTAAACTATAATGGTAAGCTTGATAAAGCCGGCAGCGTGTTATCTGCCGATTTGAACTATACCACATTTAGCCGCAGCTCAGGAGAATATATTACCAATAATTTTTACGATGCAGATTGGAGCCCTTACCGGAATTCAGAATACCTGGAAAATTTATCTCCGTCAAAAATTAAGATCTGGCTTTCAAAGCTTGATTTTAGTACACCGATTTCAAAAACTTCAACTTTTGAGGCAGGTGTTAAATACAGCCATGCATCCAGCAATAACGATTTGGTTTTTGGGCCTGAAGTTAACGGAGTATATGTGCCCAACCCTGATTTAAGCAATCATTTCTACTATACTGAAAATATAAACGCCGCCTACGTAAATTATCAGAATAAATTTAACAAATTCATGTTAACTATGGGTTTGCGGGGTGAACAAACCAGCGCTAATGGCAACTCTGTAACCATGAACGCACAGATTGACCGGAATTATTTCAACCTGTTTCCGCAGGCGCTGCTGATCTACAAAAAGGATGCTAAGAATGAATTTTCATTAAGCTACAGCCGCGGCATTACCAGGCCTGCTTATGAAGAAATAAACCCTTTTTTATATTATGTTGATCCGTACGATTACAGGGCGGGGAATCCGAATTTAAAACCAGAATTTTCAAATTCCGTTGAGCTGTCACATACTTACAATAAAACAATTACAACCAGTTTATATGCCTCTGTCATTAGCGATGCATACGATTTTGGGTTTTATGAGCAAAATGACACCACAAAAATAAGTATCAAAACGCAAACAAATTTGGGAAGAATTTATAACTATGGGGTTAAGTTTTCGGCTCCGGTTGATATTAACGCCTGGTGGAATGCCTACTTCAGGGTTGATGCCTCTTACCAGCGGTATGTTGCTTACCCGCAAAATGGCACCCTAAACAAAGGCACGCAGGATATTATTTTTAACAGCATTCAAAACTTTAGGATCAGCGAAACAATAAGCGCAGTGCTCTCCGGTGAATATGAATCACCTACTTTTTACGGCATTACTCAAAATAAGGCCCGGTATTGGATAAATGCCGGCATTGGCACACAACTGTTTAATAAACGGGGAAGTTTGCGATTAAATGTTAATGATATATTTAATACGCAACAAGACAGGACTCGTATAAATTATCAAAACCTTAATTTTATAGTAACAGATAAATGGGAAAGCCGGTTAGCAAGATTAACCTTTACATATCGTTTTGGAAAAGCTTCGGTAAAAGCTGTAGCAACCCACCGTACCGGTAATGAAGAAGAGCAGAAACGCATTGGCTCAGGGAGCGGAAATTAAGGCAGATCTTTCGGGGGACGATCATCCCGCGTGCCCGCTCATCATACTAGCAAAAATAATAAGCAATACCAGTAAGCTTATGCCAACGTACAGGTAATCTTTTTCAAGGGCAAAACCTATAGTTGAAAATACCACTCTTAAAATAGGTGTGGCAATTAATAATATAATACCGAGTTGAATAATTGCCTGTCCTTTAAAAATGATTGCAGCATTTACAAGACTACCAGGGGTTTGAAGAAAACGGGGAATACCTTTAAATTCCTTATAATCAGGGATAGAATGCCCGTGCCTGTACATAAAAAGAATGCCGCCCAAAAAAACAATACTCATTGATACGATCATGCCGCCCCGCAGCACCTGCCCGATAAGTGATTGTATGTCTGTGTCTTTAAATTTCATTAGTTCATTTTTAGTCGATGGTCAATAGTCCATGGACCATAGTTTTTCTATTTTTTCCATGGACTATCGACCATGGTCTATGGACTCAATTAAATCTTCCCCGTTATCCCGTTATAGATCATCTGCCCTGCTAAAAAGGATACCACAATGGCAAAAACCCATCTAAGCCATCCTGATGATTTGGTATGAACAAGGATCTTCGAGCCGGTAAAAGCGCCAAATAACACCCCTATAACAACAGGCATAACCAGGCCCGGGCTGATATAACCGCGCTGCAAATACACCACGGCACTTGCCGATGCGGTAACACCTATCATAAAATTGCTGGTGGTGGTTGATACTTTAAAAGGGATCCGCATTATGGTATCCATCGCTATCACCTTTAATGCCCCTGAGCCAATCCCAAGCAGGCCGGAAATAGTACCGGCAAAAATCATCATAACAAAACCACCCCCAACTTTTCTCACACTATAATTAACAGTGCCATTGGCAGTGGGATAGCTGCTGTTAAGCTTTAATTTTTCTGCCAGGTAGCTTTTTTCGGTAATTATTTGCTCTGCCTTTTTGCGCAGAGATAATAACGCCGACATCAATAAAATAACCCCGAATAATATAGCTATGTAATGTGTTGGAATATAAATGGCAAGTATAGCGCCACACATGGCCCCGGCTGTAGTTGCTATCTCTAAAAACATGCCGAGCCGCATATTGGTGATCCCCTCTTTTACATAAGCTGCTGCCGACCCTGATGAGGTTGCAATAACCGATACCAGCGAAGCCCCGATAGCGTAATGGATATCAACATTGAGTAATAAAGTAAGCAGGGGAATAATTACAACGCCTCCGCCCAAGCCGGTTAGCGAACCCAATAACCCTGCAAAATAGGAACCAATAAGTATAATAAGCGTAAAAAATATTACCGACATGCTATAAATAAAATAGGGCGCTGCTAAAGTAATAATAACTTTTTTTAAGCGCTTACTTTAATGTTTGTCTATAGATTTAGTGGTATTGAGGATGAGCGGATGTGCAAATTACGGATGTGCGGATGAAGGAATTTGAAGATGTGTTGATTTGGTGATTTGAAGATGAAACAATATGATGTGCGGATATGCGAATTACCGATGTGCGGATGAGGGAATTTGAAGATGTGTTGATTTGGTAATTTGAAGGTGAAATAATATGATGTGCGAATTACCGATGTGCGGATTAAGGAATTTGAAGATGTGTTGATTTGAAGATGAAATAATATGCGAACCTGATATCAGTACCTTATGATATGGATAGGAACTTCTCAGTAAGGGCGAATGGCATTCGCCCCAATCCAACCAACAAGAAAAATGACGATACATAAACGCCATTTCCAACCGCCCCGTTGGGGCGTGATATTGGTAGAAAAAAGATTACAACATATTTGACGCTCGGTAGGTGCGTAACCCACCACGGCATTTTGTACATTTGCCCAGCAAATATGAGTTACCCAAGTTTACAGGCCTGTGTTGCCGATCTTGAAAAGCATGGCCGGTTGATCCGGATAAAGGAAGAGGTTGATCCTCACCTGCAAATGGCCGCAATTCATTTACGTGTATTTGAAAATGAAGGCCCGGCTATCCTTTTTGAAAATGTAAAAGGCAGCAAGTTCTCTGCGGTTTCCAACTTGTTTGGTACGCTTGACAGATCGAAGTTTATTTTCAGGGATACGCTGGATAAGATCAAAACGCTGGTCGATTTAAAATCCGATCCTTTAAAAGCAATAAAACATCCGTTTAAATATGCCAATGTGGGACTTACCGCATTATCGGCACTGCCAATGAAAACAGGCCGTGGTGCGCCCATCAACTTTGCAAAATGCCTGATCAGTGATCTGCCGCAGATTGTTAACTGGCCAAAAGATGGAGGCCCATTTGTAACCATGCCGCAGGTGTATACCGAAGATGCCGATAAACCCGGCATTATGAATGCCAACCTGGGGATGTACCGCATCCAGATGGGTGGTAACGATTACATCCTGAATGAAGAGATCGGCCTTCACTACCAGTTGCACCGGGGCATTGGCGTTCATCAAACAAAAGCTAATGCAAAAGGGCAACCTTTAAAGGTAAGCATATTTGTAGGCGGACCACCCTCCCACCCTGTTGCTGCGGTAATGCCGCTGCCCGAAGGATTATCTGAAATGACTTTTGCCGGAGCATTGGGCAACCGCCGGTTCCGTTATTTTTACGATGCGGAAGGTTTCTGCATTTCGGCGGATGCTGATTTTGTGATTACCGGTACCGTTATGCCGCATGACAATAAACCCGAGGGTCCATTTGGCGATCATTTGGGGTATTATAGCTTAAAGCATCCTTTCCCGCTGTTAAAAGTTCATAACGTTTATCATCGCAAAGATGCGATCTGGTCGTTCACGGTAGTTGGCCGTCCGCCGCAGGAAGATACCAGCTTTGGCGCTTTGATCCATGAGATTACCGGCTCTGCCATTCCTAAAGAAATTCCAGGCTTACATGCAGTAAACGCCGTTGATGCCGCAGGTGTGCATCCTTTATTGTTTGCCATCGGCAGTGAGCGCTATACACCTTATAGTAATGAAAGACGGCCACAGGAGATCCTTACCATCGCCAACCATATATTAGGGAAAGGTCAGTTAAGCCTTGCCAAATACCTGTTTATAGCAGCGCAGGAAGATGATCCTAACTTAAACGTAAATGATATAGGCGGTTTCCTGAAGCACATCCTGCAAAGGATAGACCTCACCCGCGACCTGCATTTTTATACCAATACCACCATTGATACCCTTGATTACAGCGGCAGCGGGTTAAACGCAGGCAGTAAAGTAGCCGTGGCAGTGGCCGGTGAAATAAAAAGAGAATTATGGAGCGAGTTGCCTGCAAGCTTTGATTTGCCCCGCCCCTTTGAAAAATACAAAATGGTTATGCCCGGCGTATTGGCAGTTGAAGTACCCAAAAACATCAGGAGTAGCGATATGCCTTTAATGCTGGAGATTTTGGATGAGCATTTGCAGGATGCTGAACTTGATGGTTTACCCCTTATTGTATTTTGCGATGATGCCGCATTTACGGCCCAAAACATTAATAATTTTGTATGGGTAACCTTTACCCGCAGCAACCCATCACATGATATTTACGGCATAAATAGCTTTACTGAACATAAACACTGGGGCTGCAAAGGTCCGCTGATTATTGATGCCCGGATAAAGCCGCACCACGCCCCTGTACTGGAAAAAGATCCGGACGTTGAAAAGCTGGTGGATAAAATGGGAGAAAAGGGCGGTGCTTTGTATGGGATAATATAGAGATTAGTGATTGGAGACCAGAGATTAGTTTTAACATAAGAAGATGAAAGTTTTTATAAATAATTTAGCCGTGTTCTGTTTATTAATGGGCCTTTTCGCCTGCAAAAAACCGCAGGACGTTCCTCATTATACCGTTTCAAAAGTTTTTAAAACAGACACTGCTACCACGGTAAACGTGCATATTAATACAAGGATGACTACCCAGCAATTGGTTTTAATTGCCGGCAAGCTGAAAAAGGACAGCACACAAATCCAAAACTTACATATCAGCTTCCTGCTGCCAGGTAATACCGAAACCAGCGCCGGAGAAAATAGTTATTATGCATCAGCTAAATTTGTAAACAAAAACCAGGTAGCATCTTACGATACTTTGAAGGATGATGATGGCAATGTAGTGCGCCTGAAAATATTTGGCTTAAACCAAACCCAGGCTAAGCACCTGTTATCGTTACAGCCCAAAGAGATAGCCAATAAAAATGTAATGGGTCGTTTTATTGATGATTATAACCATACCGTTATTATCCCCTTTGATGATCCGCTTGATGAAAAAAAAGAGGTATACGTTATTGAGCTTGATTCGGCATCAAAAGTAGTGTCTGCTACTATCCCTGTAAAAGTTAAGGAAGGCAACGTTGAAAAATGGCTGGTTACCCAGCATGGTGATTACTTGACATTAAAGGATAGCGTACTTACTCAATATGCAGCCGATGGCCTGGGTGTACCTTTTAATAGTATAAAATCGGGGATTTAAAAAAGACGCATGCTGTCCGCAGTCGACAGTGAGGATGAGCACAGAGACTTGTCCGCTTGCTAAGCATGGTGCTTAGGCCTTTGCCCGCGTGCTTCGAGTGCCTCAGCATGACACCCCCCTTTCCATGTTTTATTACAGATTCATAAAAAAATGCTGCAGCAATACAATCGTTTTTGCATCCCTGAACTCGCCTTGTTTTAACTTTTCCCGGGCTTCGTCAAAGCTCATTTCAATCCGTTCAATACTTTCTCCTTCTTCTGGTAATCCACCGCCTTTCCCCGTTTGGCTTTTCTCATCGTACCTGGCAATAAAGTAATATACAAATTCTGTTATCCCGCCTGATGATGAGTAAGCTCCGGCTACCCGTTCCAGATCGTGAATTTTATAACCCAGTTCCTCGCCAACCTCGCGGTGGGCCGTATCTTCCGGGTTTTCTGGCTCATCAATAATTCCCGCACAAACTTCAACCAGGTAGCCGCTTTCGCTCCCATTTAAAAACGCAGGCAGGCGGAACTGTTTGCAAAGCAGGATCTTTTTGCGCTCATCATCAACCAGCAGTACGGCAACGGTATCGGGCCTGAAGTATACTTCCTTTTCCACGTTATGAAACACGCCATCCTCACCGGGCTTTTCAAAGCTGATATTTTTAAGCAGATATTTTTTATCAGATAAAGTTTCTTTTTTTAAAATTTGAATAGTAGCCATAGAAGTACCTTTTTTATAGATACTGTTTATAAAGGATTATGTTTTGAGAAAAGAAGGAAATGTTCCAGGACGTTGTTAGAATGATGATGGTATTTATATTTAAAATCCTGCAAGCCAGGCATCTGCGTCTTTTAGTTCGATTTTTCTTTCTAAATGCAATTTCACCTCGTGGACACCATCTTTAAAGCCATCATAAAATTTCGTTAAATTAGTTTCTTTCCTGATTCTTCTCCTGCCATCGGGAAACAAACGTAATTCTCTGTTCTTAGTGATTTTCTTCATGTCCTATCGATAATTTGTCAGTATCGCCTCCCTGCAAAATCCCCTTTTATGAGGTTAGGGGCTCTTCAGCTCATCCAGCACCCTAAACATCTTCTCCTTTATCCCTTTACCTGATCCATTATAGTTATTCACCATAATTGAGAAACAAAGCTCACGGCCCTTATAAGTATGATACCCGGCATAGGTAAGCACGTTAAGGATACTGCCGCTTTTCATCCGCATATCGTTATAAGTTGGCAGGCTATCATAAAAATCAGGAAACCAGGTTTCTTTTTTTGCTGATTGCAGGATGGTAGCCAGTGTTAAGGTAGTAACCCTGTCGCCCGGCGAAAGGCCGCTGCCATCAACAATATTCAGTGAGTTAGGGTCTATGCCCCTGGCTTTCCAAAAGGCTTGCTCTACTTCTACCCCATTCATGGTTGATGGCTGTTTTCCGGCTTTCCACGCAATGGTTTTCAGCAATTGCTCGGCGTACAGGTTAATGCTTTTATGGTTGAGCCAGTAAACGATCTGGCTTAAACGCGGCGACAACAGCGTTGTTAAATTAGTCGCAATCAGCGGCGCGGTTAATCCTTTTGCAGTTAAAGTACTGGTTGATTCCGGTTCGTTACTTACCGCAATCCCCAATCGTTTTAACGTATCCATCAGCCTGAAAGCTGCATCATAAGCAGGATCAGGCAGGGCGGCCGAGATACTTTTTTTTGTTTGATCCTGTGCATAAGTGCCCCGCAGGTACATGGTTTTACTGTTAACGGGTAAAAAAGCATAGGCATTGTCGCCCGTGCCTGATGGGGCATTAAGCAGCTCACTTTTAAAGCTGAGGTAAGGCATTTCCGGAACTTCGCGCAATATGCCGATTGCACTATCAACCCTGCCTGTCCGTAATTTAATATCAAACTGGTTTTCGCGCCAGCAAAGGCCGGATGTACCTGCGCCATAATAGTTGCCCACATCCATCCAGATCCATCCCTCAGGTATAGATTGTGAACCGAACACTGAATCATCACCGATAACCCGTCCGTTAACTTTTTTGATCCCGGCTTTTTGAAGCGCATCAACCATTAAACTAAGTATATGGCCTTCGTGCGTGTTTTCATAACGCCAGCTGCCCAGGGTTGGGTCGCCTGCGCCTTTAATAATAATATCGCCGTTTAATGTACCGTCAGCGCCTATTGTACCGCTATAGCCAAACTGGGTTTGGTATTGAAAATCCTTCCCCAATAAATTAAAGGCAGTAATGGTAGTTATGGTTTTTAAGGTTGATGCAGTAGCCAGGCCCATATTGGGGTTTGCTGTAAAAACCTTTTCGCCCGTTTTAGCATCCAGTACTGTTAATGATACCGAAGCATACCTGCACTGGCTGTCAGCCTGCAACCAGCTAAATGCCAACTGCAGCTTTTGATCAAGCGGTTGGGCAAGGGCAGGCCCTGCAACAAAAAGAAAACTAATCAGCCAGCTCTGGTGTATCCTCATCTGTCGAATTTCTCTGTGCGATATAATAAATAGGGATGCCTATTAAAACGATGATCAACCCCGGCCATGTAAAGGCAGGTTTGTAAATGATCAGTAAAATACAAAACGCAATACCCATTAAAATATAAATAGCCGGTAAAACAGGGTATCCAAATGCCTTGTACGGTCTTTCAGCGTTCGGCCGGGTGATCCTTAATTTATAAATACCTATTATAGTAAGCACATAAAATATAACCACCACAAACGAGATCATATCCAGCAGATCGCCATATTTACCGCTCATACAAAGTATGGAAGCCACAATTGCCTGGATCCATAAGCCAAATTCGGGAACGGAAAATTTATTGAGGGTACCGGTCTTCTTAAAAAACAAGCCATCTTTCGCCATGGTATAATAAACCCTGGCGCCGGCCATAATCAATCCGTTATTACAGCCAAAGGTCGAGATCATGATCATTACAGCTATAACATACGTTCCTACGTTTCCAAAAATAACATGCGATGCCGCAACTGCAACACGATCCTTATCAGCAGTAGCAATATCATGTAATGACAATACACCGGTATACATCACGTTTGCCGATACATATATAATGGTCACTATCAGTGTACCCAAAAACAAGCTAAGCCCGATATTACGCTTCGGGTTGTTCATTTCACCGGCAATAAAAGTTACGTTGTTCCAGCTGTCGCTGCTGAAAATAGAGCCTACCATTGACGCTGCAATAGCGCCCAGGGCCGCTGCAATAGTTAATGTTCCAATGCTGCCA
>Ga0193702_1000354_pt1 | contig 16815 bp, 12 predicted proteins | sample U3a1metaG_FD_143060 | JGI IMG/M metagenome (GOLD analysis project Ga0193702, IMG submission 143060) | Soil microbial communities from a riparian zone of the East river system, Colorado, United States - U3a1 | ecosystem: Environmental > Terrestrial > Soil > Riparian zone | place: USA: East River... | reverse complement strand
ACGAATCGGAGCGGATGAAGAAAACCCTTATGGATTGGGAACTCAACCTGTGGCAGTATTGATTGGAGTGATTAGAGATTAGAGACCAGAGATTAGTTTTTAAAATATAAATGAAAGGCCTTGCAAATTTTGCAAGGCCTTTTTATTTACGCCCTTTACGCTTGCGTTTAGCGCAGCGTAACTCGTGGTATAGCACTCAGAAGCTTTCAGCTTCATTGAACAAATACTAAGCAGTGAATTTGCTAGGCAATAATGGTTTTTTGTTCCATAAGCTGAAAGCTTACCATATGTGCCGCCACGAGTTACGCTAATCGCTAAACTCGCGGCAGCGAAGCAAAGAATTTTTTTAACTGATCTCTGGTCTCTAACCTCTACTCACTGACCACAAAATAAGCTAGTATAGCCTTCGCCTGTTTCATATTTACAACCTCCTGTAATTCAACTTCGGTTGCGGCACGTACCTTTTTTACAGATTTAAAGTATTTAAGCAGCTTTTCGGCGGTGGTTTTACCTATACCTTCAATCAGTTCAAGCTCGGTTACGAGGGTGCCTTTATCGCGTTTTTTGCGGTGAAATGTTATGCCGAAACGGTGCGCTTCGTCCCTTAGCTGCTGAATAACTTTTAAAGTTTCTGATTTTTTGTCGAGGTATAAGGGATATTGATCGCCGGGGTAATAGAGTTCTTCCAGCCGTTTGGCAATACCGATTACGGTTACCTGCTTATCAATGCCTAATAATTTAAGACTTTTTAATGCTGATGATAATTGCCCTTTGCCGCCGTCAATAACAATCAGTTGAGGTAGCTCGTTGCCTTCATCAAGCATGCGCCTGTAGCGACGGAAAACGGCCTCTTCCATAGTAGCAAAATCATCCGGACCTTCTACCGTCTTTACATTAAAATGGCGGTAATCTTTTTTTGATGGCTTTGCGTCTTTAAAAACAACAATTGCCGAAACCGGGTATTTGCCCTGGAAATTGGAATTATCAAAACATTCAATATGTCTGGGCAGCTGATTCATCCGCAGATCCTTCATCATTTGGGTAAGCAGCCTTTCAGTTCTTATCTCGGGATTTAATTTTTCATACTGATCCAGCTTATCCCTTTTAAAGAAATGAACATTTTTTTGCGAAAGGTCAAGCAGTTTCCTTTTTTCACCAAGCTTCGGTACGGTGAATTTTATTTTGGCATCGTCAAGGTCTATATCAAAAGGCACAATGATCTCTTTTGAATGGCTGTCATACCGACTCCTGAACTCGGATATGGCCAGGGTTAACAGCTCTTCATCACTTTCATCCAGTCGTTTTTTCAGCTCTATTGTTTGTGTTTGAATGATGGTGCCGTTCATCACCTTTAAATAGTTCACAAAGGCATATTTCTCTTCAGAAGCTATGCTGAAAACATCTACATCCGTTATTGATGAATTTACTACAGTTGATTTGCTTTGGTAATTATCCAGTAGCTCAAATTTTCTTTTCAATCGGTGTGCCTGTTCGTAATTCATATCGCTTACGGCCTTCTCCATATCTGCTTTAAGGTTACGAAGCACAGCGCCTATTTTGCCGTTTAAAATATCGGTGATTTCATCAATACTATGATTATAGTCCTCCTCTGTCTGATAATTTTGGCATGGGCCTTTGCAGTTACCCAACTGATATTCTAAACAAACCTTAAACTTTCCTTTGTCAATATTTTCGCGGGAAAGCGCCAGGTTGCAGGTACGTAATGGGAAGGTTTCTTTTATAAGTCCCAGGATATTGTGCATCATGCTCACCGAGGCATATGGCCCCAGGTATTTTGAGCCATCCCTAACGATGCGTCTTGTATAGAAAATACGGGGGAAATTCTCATTTTTAATGATGATCCAAGGATAGGTTTTATCATCCTTCAGCATCACATTATATCGTGGCTGGTGCTTTTTTATAAGGCTGTTTTCCAGTAGCCAGGCATCAACTTCGGTATCAACAATAGTGAATGTAATATTCCTGATCTTTGATACCAGCACCTTTGTTTTGGCATTTACATGGTTATCCTTATTAAAGTAGCTGGTAACACGGTTGCGCAAATCCTTAGCCTTACCGATATAGATCAGTTCTTTTTCATCGTCCCAAAACTGGTAAATACCGGGTCGGTGGGGAATGTTTTTTAATACTGCTCTATAATCAAATGTTGTAGTCATTAGTTCACTGAATGGAAGACTTACGAAGTTTTCAAAACTTCGTAAGTCTTAAGTTCAAAAAAATATGTCATTGCGAGGAGGAACGATGAAGCAACCTCGTCGCCATGTACAAGCGCCACATATAACGACGAGGTCGCCGCGCTATCACTCGCAATGACAACGGGGTTTTGAAGTTCGTCAATATTGCAACTTTAAAACTTTCCAACCTTTCAACAACGCTAGAATCCTAATTTCTTATCCACCTCTCCCGTTCCCTGCTGTTGCTGTTTATAGGCGTTGCAATCCATAACAATGTTTACGCCATTTTTAGGGGCATCAAAATCAACATTCCTTTTAATGCCGAGGGCGGGATTATCGTATACGCGTTTCATAAACCCTGCAAAGATTGGTAAGGCTGAGTTGGCGCCTTCGCCAAGCCTTGTTGAGCGGAAGTGGATATCGCGGTCTTCGCAACCGGTCCATACACCGGTAACCAGTTGGGGAGTAATGCCCATGAACCAACCATCAGAGTTGTCCTGTGTGGTGCCTGTTTTGCCGCCAACCGGGTTATGAAAGCCATAAGTACGGCCTAACCTTGAACCAGTACCGTCCTCAATAACACCTTTTAACATATAGGTCATTACATAGGCGGTTTGGGCATCCATGGCCTGTACAACCCTGGGGGTATGGGTATATATAACGTTGCCGTTTTTATCCTCAATACGTAGTATGTAAGTGGGTTCTGTCCAGGTGCCATGATTTGCAAATACGGAGTATGCTCCCGTCATGTCATATACTGATGCATTAAAAGTACCAAGACATATGGAAGGGTACGGCGGTACTTCACTGGTTACCCCCATTTTTTTTATCAGCTCCATCACCGGGATGGGCTTAACCTCGTTCATTACATAAGCGGCCACATAATTCTGCGACCAGCCTAAGGCTTTTCGCAGCGTTATTGACCCCTGCAGCCAATCTGATGATGATTGTTTCGGAGTCCAAGGCCCGGAACCATACCCGGTTATGGTAACAGGTACGTTATCTACTTCCTGGCAAGGCGAAAACCCGTTTTCAATAGCTACAGAATAAGTAAATGGTTTGGCTGTTGAACCCACCTGCCGGGTTCCGTATTTCACCTGGTCGTATTTAAAATGCTCAAAGTTAGTGCCCCCCACCCATGCTTTTACATAGCCCGTAGTAGGGTCCATGCTCATCAGGGAGTTGCGGAGCATCATTTTACTGTAAACTATGGAATCAATAGGTTTCATCACCGTATCAATATTGCCTCGCCACGTAAAAAGCTCCAAACTATCGGGTGTATCAAAGTTCTGCCTGATCTCTTCTTCCGATTTACCCAGAAGCTGCAATTCCTTGTACCGGTCAGACCTAAACATGCCCTGATCAAGCAACAATTTGTAATTTTTAATGCTCTTTGCCCTGTTAACACCTTTCCACTGTGCATTAAATTCTTTCTGCAGGGTAGGCATATAATCACGCTGTGCCTGTTCGGCATATTGCTGCATGGTTGCATCAATAGTGGTGTATATTTTTAAACCCTCGCGGTCAAGATCGTAAGGTGTGCCATCAGATTTGGTGATATTTTGATCCTTAAAGATCTTTTGGATCTCTTGTTTTAATACCGCCCTGAAATAGGGAGCAAGCCCGTCATTATGGGTAGTTTGGGTAAAGTTAAGTCCTAAAGGTTTTTCCTTCAGTTCGGCCAATTGCCCGCTGCTTAAAAAGCCCTGGCCTTCCATCAGTCCCAAAATAAGGTTCCGACGGTTTAAGGCCCTGTCCGGATGGCGGATAGGTGAATAAACGCCCGTTCCCTTAAGCATTCCCACCAGCATTGCAGCCTGATCAGGTGTAAGTTTGTCCGGCGTAACATTAAAATAGGTGCGTGCAGCCGATTTTATACCAAACGTATTATAAGCGCCAAAATCAACTGTATTTAAATACATGGTAACTATTTCCTGCTTAGTATAACGGCGTTCTAATTGAATAGCTATTATCCATTCTTTAAGCTTTTGGGTAAAACGTACCAACGGATTATGTGAAATCGTGCCTGAAAAAAGGTTTTTTGCCAGCTGCTGGGTAATGGTACTTGCGCCTTGCTTTTTGCCTATCAGCGTAAAAAACACTATGCCCGGCAAACGCTGAAAGTCAATACCAGAATGCTCATAAAAACGGACATCTTCAGTTGCTATCAAAGCATTTACCACGTTTGGCGATAGCTGTGAGTAATTTACGCTTGACCGGTTTTGTACATAATAGGTGCCTAAAACTGTTTTATCAGCAGCAAGCACTTCTGATGCCTGGGCGCTCTTGGGGTTTTCAATAGCGCGGAACGATGGCAACTGGCCAAATAAGCCAAAATAAGTTACAACAAGCATCAATACGAAAAGCGCTAAAAAGCAGATAACGGTTTTCCATATGTACCAATTATATCTTCGTATATCTTGTGGTGCAAGTTTAATGATCATGGGGTTAGAAGTTTTTCTGGTAATAGTCTAAATAACTATCCAATAGTTTTGCGTCGGCTAATTTATTCAGATTTTCCTGTGATATAATAAAAAAGCTGTATTTATCCTTTGGCACCTTCATAATATCAGGCAGCAAGGGGATAACTTCGCGGGCATATTTTTTAGCATCGGCAATCGAAGTAAAACGGCCCACATATATCACCTGGTTATCGGCCCCAACTGGCAAAAGCTGGTGTTTAATTCCCTTACCGGGATAATTGGCCCTTATAAATTGTCCAAAACCAAAACGCGATGAAGCCAAATTAGTTGTGCCGCTTTTAACATTTACTGCAAAGTAATAGTTGGTGCTATCGTGCATGGTAAATACAGATGTGATTACATCGGGCTTAACTTCCTGTTGATCCGTCACAGGTGTTATAACAATATTTTGCTGTACTGTTTGAGCAATGGTATCGTGTTTAACCGGTGTTATGGTGTCCTGCTTAACCGGTGTCTTAGCTACAGGTGTAACAGGCGCGGGCTGTTGTGCTATTACTTCCGGTTGTTTAACAGGCTGTTCAACCGGCGGGGCAATCTGCTGAACCTCCTTTTTTACTACTGTTGGCTGTTTAACCGGGGGGAGTATGGTTGGGTTTATTTTTGGCAAAGCAGGTTTTGGTTGCTCTGCCGCTATTTGTTGTTGTCTTTCTATCCTAACCTGTGGCTGATTGAGCGCATTTGGATCCACACCGGGGCGATAAGCAGTTTCTTTCAATAATGCACGGTCAAGTGTAAAAGGGATCTCCTGTGGGTTGTCATCTGCGAGTACTACGGGCCTTGCCTGCAGTTCAGCAAGGTTAGTATTTATATAGGCCAGTTGCTGGTTAACCAGTGGCGTAATTAATTTATCGTCAGGGAAAGTTTTTGCTATTTGTTTCAGGCTATCAGCAAATGGAGCAATCTTTTCATTATGCCCCTCCGAAATTGTTTTAAGGTAATACATTTGAGCCGATAGCTTATTGCCAGGGTATTGTTTAACTAATTGCGGCACGCTGGTAATAACATCAGCATATTTTTTTTGCGCATAAAGATCAAATATGCGGTTATAGGCCTGCGTAAATTCAGCATTTTCATCTTCCAGTTTCTTGGCGAAATCCGGATCAGAAATTATTTTGGCAAACGGCGTATCAGCATATTCTTTTAACAGGATGTTTTTATACTTATCAGATTTTGATTGATCCAGATCGCTGTATAACCTGTATAAGTTATAGTAGATGGATGCCTTATTAGGATCATTAGGAAAACGATTAAGAATATTTTCATAAATGGAAATAGCTTCTTTTTTGTCTCCTAAAATATCCCGGTAAAAGTTAGCAATGTCTATATAAGCACGATAAATTTTTAGGTTTGATTGTGCAAGCAACTCCGGTGTAAGTGGAAGCCCCTGTATAAGTTCCGCCCGATAGCCGCCTGCCGTTGCCGTTTTCGGCTTAGCCCCGAGCGGTGCGCCCACCGGTGCGTCAGGATCTGTACCGGTGGTATTTACAACATTGGCTATTAAATCGCCGCTCGAGTGGCTGCTGCGGCGCCAGTCGTCCTCCAGCTTCCGGTCGCCCCATTTTCGTTTAAAGTCATTATAACCCTGGCCAACGGCCGTTGAGTTATAAAAATAGAAGGCACTTCCCGCAGTTGCAGGCCCTGAGCGCGGGCCTGATGATGTTCCGGTAGCTCCGTTAATAGCGGCAGTAGCATTAACAGCATTCAGTTCTGCCTGTTGCTGTAACGTTTTATCGCTAACCATCTTGTCAATTACCGTACCACGTGTTTTTTCGTCCATTTTAGCTAACGCCTGTAAAGTATCCTCACGGGCAATAGTTTGATACCCGTCTGCCAGGATCTGCAGGTTGGCGTTCGTCTTTTTTATCGACTGGTATCCAGGGTAATTAACAGGCAGCGTGGTTAGCGTACTGTCATAATATTTTTTTGAGGTAAGGTAATCAGCTTTGTTTTTAAAGTAAATAACAGCCAGGCGCAGGTAGGAGAGGCCTTTTTGACTTTGGTTTTTAACGCTGTTCCTAACCGATAGTTTGTAATTTTTAATGGCGCCGTCAACGTTCTTATCCACCATTTGCAGCTCAGCAACCTGGAAATAGATCTGATCCTTAAACTCTTTATTATTGGGTTCTTTTAACAGGGCAAGCAAACGTTCTGTGCGGCTGGTTTTAACCCCGTTGCGGGCATCCTCAATCCTTATCCGGTTTAAGCTGGCGTTAAAAGCCATCTCGAATGATACATTGCTGCTTGCTATTTTACTGTAGTTAACAATAGCATCTGCCGGTTTTTGATTAAGCTCCTGCAACTGGCTTAAAATAAACGTCCAGCGCAGGCGCTGCATCTTGTTGCCGCAATGGCTTATGGCTTGTTTGGCCATTTCTTCGCCATCAGCATATTCCTGCACGTTGATATCATACTGCAGCTTGGTGGCATAAATATCAGCAATAAGGTTTTTGTTTTTTTTAGGGTCGATGATTTGAATAGCGCTATCAGCAGCTATTTTGGCCTGTGGCAGTTCATTCAGGTACATCAGCGAGCGGGCTTTCCAAATAAGAGCATCCTGTTCCAGGTCTAAACGGGTTGGGAACGATTTGATAACATAATTTAAAAACTCGGTTGCATTAAAGTAATTGCCTTCAAGGAAATTGGCCTTTCCTAAAACCAGGTAGGCATCACCCTGGTAGTGACTCTGCTCTTTAATATTTATTATTTTGTTTCCCTTAGCAATGGCCTCTTCCAGGTCCTTATCCGGGGTTGCAGATTGAGCAATGGTATCGGGGTAAACATTTAAGATCTCGTTATAATTATCAATAAATGACGATTCATAGCTCACCTGTTTTAGCCTCAGGATCTCTTTGGCATTAAAAAGTATATTATAATGGGCGGTTAGGTTTTGCATTGTGCGGTTAAATCCGCTCTTTTTTTCAAGCGAACAACCTGCTATGATAATTACCATAGCAAACAGAAGTACCCTGATTTGTTTTAATGCTTGAAATTTAGAAATTCGATTCAAAGTAAAGGTGGTTGTAAAAGCCTCGCTAATTTAATAACAATTATGCAATAGGTTTAATAAATTTGCACATGGCCAAAGATGAACAAAAACCGGATAACGGCAACGATAATCCCGGAAATAACTATGGTAAATTTATGGGAATTGCTTTCCAGATGTTTGCTATAATAGGCATATTTTCTTTTGCCGGGTATAAAATAGATGAATCAGCTAATCATCACACAAAATGGGTAACGGCAGCACTGGCACTTACCGGGGTTTTTATATCTTTGTACCTTGTTATAAGGTCGATTAAAGATTGATCAAAAAACGACTACAAACCCGGCCCTCATGAAAATTTACCAGGCATTATTATTTTTTTTATGGTTTACCTTTATTATTGCCATACCGCCATATTATTTTAAGAACTACGGACATGCTGATATGATAATGCCCGACTTTTGGCTTATCTTCTTTTTTTTATCGGGATTAACACTTTTGGTGGTAACCGGCATCCTGGTTGTGCGCCAAATGTATCCTACTATGTTCTCAGAGGCATTTATGGGTGCAACCGTTGTCAAGATCCTGGCATGCCTTATTTTTGTACTGGTTTTCCTGGCAAAAAACAAGGTAAATAAGTACGTTTTTGTAGGAGATTTTTTTTACATATATTTCTTAAATACAGCCTTTGAAGTTTATATTTTGTTACGTACCTTGCGGCACAAAATTTTAAGGTAGAAAACTTCATTTAGATGATAAACGGCTCGATTTTGAAATCAAAAATTTTTAACATATCATTAATTTGTGCGTTTTTTTTAGCGCTAGGGGCATTTCCTACTAAAGCTTTATCGCAGGAAAACAAGGCAGAGGGTGCAGAAAAGAAGTTTAATCCGCAGGAAATTATAATGGAGCATATTGCCGACAAACATGAGTGGCATATGTACGGCAAATCATACATCCCGCTTCCGGTAATACTTTATACCGATAAAGGGCTTGAAATATTTTCGTCAGCAAACCTGCAACCTCAAGGCACAGTTTATACCGGCAAGTATTATAATTATATGCTGGTAAATAATAAAATAAAGGTTGCTACCGCCGATAAGAAAATTGACGCTGCTAATAATAAAAAGGTTTGGGATTTTTCCATCACTCAAAACGTTGCCAGTATGTGGATGACAGGGATTATTCTTTTACTTGTATTTTTCAGTATTTCAGGAACGTATAAAAAACGTGTTGGCAAAGCTCCCAAGGGATTGCAATCATGGCTAGAGCCTTTGATCCTGTTTATTCGTGACGATGTTGCATTACCCAATATTGGCGTTAAGTATAAAGCTTATATGCCTTTATTGCTTACCATCTTCTTTTTTATATTGATCAATAACATATTCGGGATGATTCCTGTATTTCCAGGAGCTTTCAATCTTACGGGTAATATAGCAGTTACACTAGTGCTATCTGTTATTGTATTATTGGTGGTAAATCTTAAAGCAAATAAATATTACTGGAAACATATTTTCGTGCCTAACCCATGGTGGTTATTCCCTATCATGATTCCGGTAGAAATTGTTTCGATATTTTCAAAGCCTATTGCATTAATGATCCGTTTGTTTGCTAACATTACAGCCGGTCACATTATTGTACTTAGTCTTATTTCGCTGATATATATTTTTGGGACTCAATGGGCCGCAGTCGTGTCGGTGCCATTTACGGTATTTATTGACTGTATAGAGGTGTTGGTAGCATTTCTACAGGCTTATATATTCACGATGCTAACATCCCTGTTTATCGGTATGGCTATACAGGAGCATCACGATCATGAAGTGATTTAAAATTAATTATCTATATATACTTTAAATTAATAAACAATGACAACTTACGGTCCTATCGGTGCAGGTTTAGCTGCAATTGGTGCTGGTGTCGGCATCGGACAGATTGGTGGAAAAGCTGTTGAAGCAATTGCTCGTCAGCCTGAAGCTATCTCTAAAATTCAAACTAACATGATCATCGCTGCGGCCCTTGTAGAAGGTGTTGCATTGTTTGCCGTGGTAGTGGCTTTGCTCTAATTATTATTAGGCAACAGAGAAAACAAAACATCCCGGAACGGTTGGTTCCGGGAATGTTTTAAGATTTATTAAAAAGTATCATACAGTAATAAATAAATATAATGGAATTAGTTACACCTGAAGTAGGTTTAGTTTTTTGGACGGCGATATCATTCCTGATCCTGTTGTTCTTACTGGGGAAATTTGCCTGGAAACCAATTTTAGCCGCCGTAAATGAGCGTGAGCAATCTATTGAAACAGCGTTGTCAAGAGCAGAAGCAGTTAAAGAAGAAATGGCACGTTTAACCAGCGAAAACGAAGCTTTATTAAAAGGCGCCCGTGCTGAGCGTGATGCTATTTTATCAGAAGCTACTAAAGTAAAAAACCAGATCATCAGCGATGCCAAAGAAGCAGCCCAAAAAGAAGGCACACGCCAGATTGAGCTTGCCCGCATCGAGATTAATAACCAGAAAGCAATTGCTATGGCTGACGTTAAAAACCAGGTAGCATCACTTTCACTGGAGATTGCCGAAAAGGTATTGCGCAAGCAATTTGAAGATCAGAAAAAACAAGACGAACTGGTTAAGGATCTTTTAAAGGAAGTGAAATTAAGCTAGGTTTTCAGATTTGAGATTTGAGATGTGAGACATGAGATAAAAATCTCGAATCCCACATCTCAAATCTCACGTCTCAAATCTCACATCTAAATAAAAATATGTCAGAATTAACAGTAGCAGCCAGGTACGCCAAATCAATAATTGACCTCGCACAAGAGCAAAACCTTGTTGAGCCAATTAAGGGTGATATGGAGCTTTTCCTGCGCACTTTAAAGGCAAACCCTGAATTAAAGGCGGTTTTAGCTAATCCAATAGTATCTCATTCAAAAAAGATAAAAATACTTGAAGAAGTTTTTGGTGCTAAAATAAACAAGACCAGCCTTGCTTTTTTTAAGCTGATGGTTAACAAAAGCCGTGGCGAGGTTTTATACGCTACTGCAGGCGAGTTTGTAAACCTCTATGATGTTAAAAATAATATCATTCATGCTACAGTAGTATCGGCAACAACATTGTCTGATGCTAATAAGCAAAAAATGATAGCCGATATTCAGACTGCCACGGGCGGTACTGTAAAGCTTGAGGCTAAAGTTGATCCGGCTTTAATAGGTGGATTTGTTTTAACAGTAGGCGACAGGCAGATTGATACCAGCATAGCAAGCGATTTACATAAATTAAAAAAAGAATTTGCCCACAGGGTAATTCCGGTTAAAAATTAAAAAAATAAAACTCTAAAATAAATAAAAAATGGTAGAGGTAAGACCAGACGAAGTATCAGCAATTTTGCGTCAGCAATTAGCGGGCTTCAAGTCAGAATCTGAATTAGAAGAAGTGGGTACTGTGCTCCAGGTGGGTGACGGTATTGCACGCGTTTATGGATTAACAAAAGTACAATCAGGTGAGCTGGTTGAGTTTGGTACCGGTTTACAGGGTATCGTACTTAACCTTGAAGAGGATAACGTGGGTGTTGTATTGTTAGGTAAATCCGATGATATTAAAGAAGGTGATACCGTTAAACGTACTAACAGGATTGCTTCTATCAATGTAGGTGAAGGCATGCTTGGCCGTGTTGTTGATACATTGGGAAACCCTATTGATGGTAAAGGCCCTATCGCAGGCGAAACTTATGAAATGCCTTTGGAGCGTAAAGCTCCGGGTGTTATCTATCGTCAGCCGGTAACAGAACCGCTACAAACAGGTATCAAGGCTATCGATGCGATGATCCCTATCGGCCGCGGACAACGTGAGCTGGTAATCGGTGACCGCCAGACAGGTAAAACTGCTGTTTGTATCGATACAATCATCAACCAGAAAGAATTTTATGATGCCGGCAAACCGGTAATATGTATTTATGTTGCCTGCGGCCAAAAAGCTTCAACAGTGGCAAACATTGTACGCACGTTGGAAGAAAAAGGCGCTATGCCATATTCTATCATTGTTGCAGCTAACGCGTCGGACTCTGCTACCATGCAGTTCTTTGCTCCGTTTGCAGGTGCTGCTATTGGTGAGTACTTCCGCGATACAGGTCGCCCGGCTTTGATCATTTATGATGATCTTTCAAAGCAAGCGGTTGCTTATCGTGAAGTGTCGTTGTTATTGCGTCGTCCACCGGGCCGTGAGGCTTATCCGGGTGACGTATTTTACCTGCACAGCCGTTTATTAGAGCGTGCCGCTAAGATCAACCAGAATGATTCAATTGCTCAGGCGATGAATGATTTACCTGAGTCTATCCGTGGTATTGTAAAAGGCGGCGGTTCATTAACTGCATTGCCTATCATCGAAACACAGGCAGGTGACGTATCAGCGTACATCCCAACCAACGTAATTTCAATTACCGATGGTCAGATCTTCCTTGAGTCGAACTTGTTTAACGCAGGTGTTCGTCCGGCTATTAACGTAGGTATCTCGGTATCTCGTGTGGGTGGTAACGCGCAGATCAAATCAATGAAGAAAGTTGCCGGTACATTAAAACTTGACCAGGCACAATACCGCGAGCTTGAGGCTTTCTCAAAATTCGGTTCTGATTTGGACGCATCAACAAAAACAGTACTTGATAAGGGTGCACGTAACGTTGAGATCCTGAAACAAGGCCAGTACTCACCGGTAACGGTTGAAAAACAGGTTGCAGTTATTTACTTAGGTACAAAAAACCTGATGCGTAACGTACCGGTTAACAAGATCCGTGAGTTTGAAGCAGAATTTACAAGCCAGTTAGAAGTGCGTCATCCTGAAACATTAGCTGCCCTAAAAGCAGGTAAGTTTGATGATACAATTACAGGCGTACTGGAAACAGTTGCTAAAGAACTGAGCGGTAAGTATTAATTTTTAGATATGAGATGTGAGATATGAGTATTGAGACAGATATTCATATCTCACAGAGATAAAAACAAGAGCTTGTGTATTTGAAGGAGAGACAAAAATCTCATATCTCAAATCTCACATCTCAAATCTCAAAAGATGGCTAATTTAAAAGAAGTAAGAAACAGGATAAAGTCCGTAAGCTCAACGCAGCAGATCACCAAAGCCATGAAGATGGTTTCGGCAGCTAAGTTGAAACGGGCAACCAACGCTATTGTACAATTACGCCCTTATGCCAATAAGCTGAAGGAGCTGCTGGCAAACTTGTCTGCAAGTTTAGAGGATGGCTCATCGCCGTTTTTACAACAGCGCGAGCCAAATAAGGTATTGGTAGTTGTGGTTTCATCAAACCGTGGTTTGGCCGGTGCTTTTAACGCTAACGTTATAAAAACCGCAAACAACCTGATAGCTGAAAAATATAGCGAGCAATTAAGAGCTGGCAATGTATCGATTGTTGCTATCGGTAAAAAAAGCCAGGAGTTTTATCAAAGGCGTAAATACAACGTAATTGGTAATAATAATGACCTGTACCTTGATTTAAACTTTGAAAACACATCGGTAATTACCCAAAGTATTATGGATGGCTTTTTAAAGGGCGAGTATGACCGCGTTGAATTGGTTTACAATCAATTTAAAAATGCGGCCATGCAGATCTTAACCGTTGAACAACTGTTACCTGTTCCGAAACCTGAGAAAAAGGAAGATACTAAAAAGGAAGTTAAAACCACTGATAAGGCTGTTAGCCAAACCCAGGTTGACTACATTCTTGAACCATCACAGGAAGCGATTGTTGAACAGCTGATCCCCAAAAACATAAAGACCCAGTTATATAAAGCAGTGCTTGATTCAAATGCATCTGAGCACGGCGCACGTATGACTGCAATGGATAAGGCTACTGAAAACGCAGGCGACTTGCTAAAAGCACTTAAACTTGCTTACAACCAGGCACGCCAGGCAGCAATTACTACCGAGCTTACCGAAATTGTGAGCGGCGCAGCAGCGTTATCGGCACAATAATTTTATAAAAACTTTAATATTGAAAGGCTTCTCTGAAAAGAGGGGCCTTTTTTTGTTTTTGAACCATGATTAAAGGATTAAAAGATTTCATGATGCTGCGTTTAATCCTTCAATCCTAAAATCAAGTGAATCATGGTTCAGACAAACTAAATAAATCCTCCTTTGTTATCCCAATATGACAAAGCCAGTAAACGCAATAGATAAACCATCATCAACGCATAAACCTGTTGATAAGGGTAATAAAAGTAAGGTGAGGAAAGAGGATAGGGAATACAAAGCCGATAAGCCACATGGCGGGGATATCGCTAAAAAACATGAGAAAGAAGAACAGCCTGTACATCCGGGCGACAGACACCACACCCTCTAGCTTCCGGAGTAGCTTCAAGTAAAATTAGTTTTATTGAGATGCAACTTTCATGAATATTATTGGTCATGTTTAATGTGTGCCACTAATTATTGACAGAACTTGCAATCCTTAGCGTTATGAAACTATACCTTACCTTTTTTCTTCTTTTTTGGAGTTTTTCAGGGATTTCACAAAATGCTCCTTCTTCACTGCAAACCCAAATCGATTCTATATTCAAACAATATACTCAACCTGGAAGTCCGGGCGTAGCTGTATTGGTAATAAAAGATGGCAGTATAGTGTTTAAAAGAGGCTATGGTTTAGCCAATCTTGAGTATGAGATCCCCGTAAGCACAACAACAGTTTTTGACATTGCCTCTGTATCAAAACAATTTACCGGTTTCGCTATTTCCTCGCTGATCCAGCAGGGTAAAATATCGCCTGATGATGAGATCCACAAATACCTGCCCGATGTACCGCATTTTAGCAAGCCGATAGCCATACGTAATCTTATCCATCATACCAGTGGATTGCGTGACTGGCCGGCAACCCTGCATGCCGCGGGATGGCGTTGGGATGAGGCATTTAGCTATGGTGATATTATGCGCATGGTTGGCAAGCAGCGCGAGCTTGATTTCGACCCGGGCTCACAATATTCCTACTCAAACACAGGTTATAACCTGCTGGCAGCAATTGTAGCTAAAGTAAGCGGTAAAACATTTCCGGATTGGGTTGAAGAAAATATATTTAAACCGCTTAACATGAGTTCATCCCAGGTATTAAGCGATTATTCAAAAGTTGTAAAAAATCTGGCCGGTTCCTATTCTCCTAACGGGCATGGTTACAGCAAAAGTAATGACCAGCTTACTGCTTATGGATCAAGCTCGATAGTCACCACGGTTGAGGACCTGGCCAAATGGGTTATTAACTTCCAGCAAGCCGTAGATAAACGCGATCCGGTTTATATGAGGATGATAGAAACTGATGTACTAAACGATAAGCAAAAGAATAACTATGCCTACGGCCTGGAAGTAAGTAACAATAACGGGGTAAGAAATATCTCGCACACCGGGGGCTGGGCAGGTTTCAGTACTATTATTTCAAACTACCCTGATGAAAAGCTTTCTATTATCCTGTTAAGTAACACTAATAGTTTTAATTCGGAGGCAAAGGCTAATGCTGTTGCGAAACTGTTTTTACAAGACAAAATTAAGCCTGAGCAGCGGAGAGGGCCTGATATCAGCGGCTTGCCAACGGTAAAGGTTGATAGTGTTACTCTAAAAAAATACATAGGCACCTATCAACTGGGCACAAACTGGTATGTTAATTTTACGCTTGAAGGTGGCAAGCTAATGGTACAGGCAAATGGTGAAAATAAATTTTCTGCAGACTTAAAGTCGGATACATCACTATGGGTGCCGGCCTACAGTTCATCTGTTACTTTCAGCGAAATAACTGATAAAGCCAATTCATTAAAATACAGGGGTATAAACGCAAAAAGAATAATCCCAATTAAAACCGGTCTTTTACAGCTTGACCAATACAAAGGTAATTATTATAGTCCTGAACTTGAAACAACCTACAGTCTTACGGTTGAAAATGGAAAGCTAACTGCTCACCATATGCGTTTGGGCGATTTTGCATTTGATCCCGATATAGTAATTGCAGGCAGCTTCAGCAGTTATAACGGGAATATCGTCTTTTTTAAAAATCAGCAAAATCAGGTAGCCGGTTTTAAGCTTAGCAATGGGAGGATTAAGAACATACTGTTTAATAAACTATGATCAATGACATTATTCTTTCACAATCCCTGCTGAATTAAACTGCAGATCATACAGCTTGCGGTAATAGCCGTCATCAATCCGCAATAGCTCCTGGTGGGTCCCGCTTTCTTTTATTTCGCCATGATCAAGTACTATAATTTTATCGGCATTTTGAATGGTTGACAAGCGGTGGGCAATTACAATAGCTGTACGGCCCTGCATGAGCTTGCTGATGGCGTTTTGGATCAGGATCTCAGTCTCAGTATCGACAGATGAGGTGGCTTCATCCAGCACAAGGATAGTAGGGTTGTACACCAATGCCCTGATAAACGAAATTAACTGGGATTGCCCGGCAGAAAGGGTTGAACCACGCTCCATCACGTTATAATCATACCCACCTGGTAGTCGTTCAATAAATTCATGTGCGCCAACATCTTTTGCTGCCGCTATAATTTGCTCACGCGTTATCTTCGGATTATTTAAACTGATATTATTGGCAATGGTATCGGTAAATAAAAAAACATCCTGTATCACCGTTGCAATATGCGAGCGCAGGTAGTCAACATCATATTCCCTTATATCCACACCATCAACCTTAACTTCGCCTTTGCCAATTTCATAAAAACGGTTCAGGATATTTATAGTTGATGATTTTCCGGCACCTGTTGCGCCAACAAGCGCCAGCGTTTTGCCCGGTTCGAGGTGCAGGCTGATGTCTTTTAAAACCCAGTTCTCATCGTTATAGGCAAACCAAACGTTTTCAAATTCTATTTCGCCCCGTAAGGTGGCAGGTTTTAATTTGCCGGTGTTAATAGCTACCTCATCAGTATCCAAAACTTTAAAGATGCGGTCGGCGCCAACCATGCCCATTTGCAGGGTGTTAAATTTATCAGCCAGCTGGCGGATGGGTCTGAAAAGCATGTTCAGTAATACAATAAACCCGGTAATTACACCCGGCGTTATTCCATGCGGATTGGCGGAAATGCTTAAAAGTTCCTTATCAGATAAGATCCGTTTACATCCATACCAAACCAGCAGCCCGATACAGACGGCAAATAAAATTTCAACTACCGG
>Ga0193702_1000353_pt1 | contig 16898 bp, 17 predicted proteins | sample U3a1metaG_FD_143060 | JGI IMG/M metagenome (GOLD analysis project Ga0193702, IMG submission 143060) | Soil microbial communities from a riparian zone of the East river system, Colorado, United States - U3a1 | ecosystem: Environmental > Terrestrial > Soil > Riparian zone | place: USA: East River... | reverse complement strand
TTTTTCATGGTGGAGCGGCCTTACTTTAACTGATGCAAAAAACGGGCTTGACGTTATAAAATCGGAGTTGATAAATATCCAGGTTAATGGACATATCTATTGGATGTCAAAAGATCAGCCTGATATAAATGCTAAAGCGCCGCTGGCATTCCTGTTACCTGCATACGATGAATTTGCTGTTGCCTATAGCGACCGCACAGCTGCAGTGAATCCTAAATATTTGGTACAAGCACGGCACGTAATCTTCGATTCTTCCATAATAGTAAACAACCAGGTGGTAGGTACGTGGAAGCGGGCTGTTAAAAAAAATGGAATCGAAATAACACTAAATCCCTTTGGCAAGCTAACCAAGACGCAAATAAAGGCAATTGAAATGGCTCAGAAACAGTATCAGAAATTCATGAAAGCCTGAGGGAAAATCGTCCATGCACTTGCGTACATCCTCCATGTTATAAAATTCGGCGTCATTGCACATTTGTATTGTCAATACAGACGAAACAAACTTTAAGAAAATGACACGTTTAAAAGCAATAAACCCTGATGAAGCCACAGGTAAAACCAAAGAATTATTTGATGCGATACAGAGCAAATTAGGCATGGTGCCAAATATGATGCGTACCATGGGGAACTCACCTGCCTTGCTGGAAGGTTACCTGAACCTGAGCGGCGCGTTAAGCCATAGCAAATTAGGTGCTAAAACCGGCGAGCTTATCGCATTAGCAGTTTCAGAAAAAAATAATTGCGATTACTGTTTATCGGCCCACTCATTTATTGGTGAAAAATTGGTTCATATCGACACAAATACCTTGCAAAACGCCCGTCATGGCAACGCTGCCGATGCAAAAACCGATGCAATATTGAAGTTTGCCAATGTGCTGGTTAACAAGCAAGGATTGGTAAGCGATGCAGATGTTGATACAATTAAAGCTGCTGGCCTTACTGATGGCGAGATAGGTGACATTGTGGGTCACGTAGCCCTGAATGTTTTAACCAACTACTTTAATAATACAGCCAATTCAAGTATTGATTTCCCGGTTGTTAATGCCGGTCAATTTGCATAATTATCAGTCCAAATCTCATTGTACGGTAAAAGTTAGGGAATCTGCCTTAGCTTTTGCCGTATTCGTTAATTTTATAAAAAATATCAGCATGGAAAGCAAAAGATATCCGTTACCTCCATTTACTATGGAGACCGCCCTGCAAAAAGTGCAGGCCGCCGAAGATGCATGGAATACAAAAGATCCTGAAAAAGTTTCTCTGGCATACACCATTGATACCGAATGGCGCAACCGCACCGATTTTATAAACGGGCGGGAGGAAGTAAAACAGTTTTTACAACGGAAATGGGAAAAAGAGCTTGATTATAAGCTAAAAAAGGAGCTTTGGGGTTTCAAAGATAACCGGATGGCCGTAAGGTTTGAGTATGAATGGCATGATGCTGCAGGCCAGTGGTACCGCAGTTATGGTAACGAATTGTGGGAGTTTGACGAAAACGGCTATATGCAAAAAAGATTTGCCAGTATTAACGACCTGCCAATTGCTGAAGCAGATCGGAAATTGTTTTAAATTTAAAAAGCGATGAATTATTCGGAGATTGCTTTTTCAGATGCGTCAAAACGTTTCCAGGAACGGTATGGCAGCAGGGCAAGCTATGCAAGGATGGAGCAATATAAAAATACTGATGGCCTAACTGATTTTGAAACAGATTTTATTAGCCACCAGGATAATTTTTATATGGCTACCATCGGCGAAAACGGCTTCCCATATATTCAATTCAGGGGAGGACCAAAGGGCTTTTTGAAAGTGCTTGATGAAAAAACTTTGGGCTTTATTGATTTTGGAGGCAACAAGCAATACATCTCAATAGGTAACATGGCAACCAATAATAAAGTATCCCTGTTTTTGTTGGACCAGGCAGCCAAGGCCCGGTTGAAAATTTATGCTGAAGCCGAAGTTTTAGAGATAGATGACAACCAGGAGCTATTTGATAGGCTTAACCTGGGAGATTATAAATTTAAACCGGAAAGAATAATAGTTTTAAATGTTAAGGCTTATGATTGGAATTGTCCCCAGCACATAACCGAACGATATACACTTGAAGAAATAAAGGATGAGTTTATGGCACAGCACGAATACATAAATAAACTGCGTGAAGAAAATTCAGTTTTAAAGAAGAGGCTAGCTGAAGGCTAATAAATAAACGATGTGCATGCCGATTTTTGCTTTCGTCTAACCTCTAATCTCTAATCTCTATAACATGCTTTCTTCCCAACCAGCGTTCACTTTAGTAAACCCGCAAACAGATAACCTGGCCTTCCGGTTATTTTCATTTGATGATAACAGCAACTTTGATCATCTGCAGCGGCATAATTACTATACAGTAATTTGGGTTACAAAGGGTAGCGGGAAGCTGAGATGGAATTTTTCGGAGTATGATTTTGAGCCCGATACTTTGCTTGCTTTTGCAATTTACCAGCCGTTTATGGTAAGTACGGATGAGCAGTTTGAAGGCGTAGCCCTGAATTTTCATCCCGACTTTTTTTGCATTCACAAGCATGATAAGGAGGTGTCATGCCATGGTGTTTTATTCAATAATATTTATGAGCCGCCTTTCGTAAGGGTTGATGGACACGCTGCGGCCATCTTTAAAATGGTGCTGGAGCAAATAAAAGCCGAGATGCAAAACCCGGCTATAGCACAATATGAACTGCTGGTATCGTACCTCAAAATATTCTTAATAACGGCAGTAAGACTAAAAACGGAGCAACAGTCTTCAGAAGAGACCCTACTTATAGATCGGAAAGAGCCTTTTATTCTTCAAAACTTAAAAGACGCCATCGAAACACATTTTAAAAAGAAACACTCGGCAAGTGATTATGCTGATATGCTTAATATTTCGGCAAAGGCATTGGCTAAACTCGCCAAAACACATTTTAACCGTACCCTAACCGATATGATTGCCGAGCGAATTATAATTGAAGCTAAACGTGAGCTGTATCTTACCAATAAACCTGTAAAGGAGATAGCGTTTGAGTTAGGTTATGACGATGAATATTATTTCAGCAGGTTCTTTAAAAACAATGCTGATGTTTCACCGCAACTCTATCGTGATACCGTAGGGGCGGGGAGAGCTGTAATGGCATAACATTTAGGTAATTATGCTTGTCTTTTTTTGACCAGCAGTCCCTGGTCTACGCCGTTTTCTTTAATGTCGTGGCATAATTTGAAACTTACATAAAAAATTGTTCCGGCTCCGGGTGTACTTTCAAATGTTATTTTTCCATTCTGCAATTCAGTAAACTCCTTGCATAATAGCAATCCTAAACCAACACCTTTTTCATTTTTTGTCCCGGAAGTCGACTCTGTTTTTAGCGAGAAAATATCGTTTTGATGCTCATAGGGAATTCCGAGGCCGTTGTCTTTTATCATTATCCGGCAATCATCATCAATGATATCTGCAGCTATAATTATCCATCCGCCAGGGTGGGTGAATTTAAGGGCATTGTTTATTAAATTTCTTATAATCAGCTGCAGCATATCCGCATCAGCAGTAATAAAAACAGAATCTTTCAAATGGTCTGTAAGCTGAATGCCTTTTTCAGCCGCCACGGCCTGGTGAATTTGTAAGGTAGTTTGTAATGTTTTTTTCAGATCCAGCTTAACCAGGTTTACTGTTGTGCCCTGCATTTGCGATTTGCTCCATAAAAGTAAATTTGCGAGCATTTCCTGCGTGTTCTGGGTAGAGTTTAACAGTTCCTTATTTATAGATAGCCTTTCGCCTTCGTCCAGCTTATATTCCGAAAGGATCTCCAGGTAGTTTTGTATAGATGCTAAAGGCGACCGAAGGTCATGCGCCAGGATAGAAAACAGCTTATTCATTGTAGCATTTGCAAATTCCAGCTCAGTTGCTTTTTGCTCCACTAATTTCCTTTCAGTATGATAGCTTTTCCTGACAGAGGTGGTAACTAAAAAGATAAAGAAAACAATAATAAGATAGGTATAACCCACATCTATAAAACGACTTGTTCTCTCAGGATATGTGTTATTTATTGCGCCTGGCGATATGTATTCAAATACGAGCAGCGAAATAACAACAACAAGATTCAATGTAATCCAAAACCAATATTGTTTTTTGCGGACTACTGAAATAGTGAGGAAATAAGAAAGTATAAAAATTAAAAGAGAAGGGCCGTTAATGCCTGAATTATACTTATAATTCACAATAAGAAGGATATTGCTTGCAATCATATAGACAACAATGCAGGTATTCGGCTTCTTTTTAAACCGGGCATAATAATAACAGATAACAGTGACGATCAGCACAGCCACCATCAAAATAACTAACTGCTGGATGCCAAGCAGGAAATTTAAAAAAACATTAAGAAATAAACAGATGGAGGAAATAAGACAGATGGCATTAAAAATCCGCGCCTCTAAGGAGAAATCCGGAGGATATCCAAGAATTTTTTTCCAAAAGGATTGCTTCATTTAAATAACTATTGGTTAAGCATTTACAAGTGTAATAATTGCTAATTAAAATGCATTGTAGAGTGTAACAATACTAATACGTAAAATAAAATTAATGGTTTTCTATTTTGATGTTTATTTAGGCCTATAAAAGATTTGCATTTTTTTTGACTGGCTTTTCTCTATTACCATAAAAACAAAGAACCACATTCAGTTCCTGTACATTTCTTATATTTATTGAGTAAATGGTTTATTATGATCAGTAAATTTATCCTTTTTTTGGCTTTGGTATGGTTTGCTAACAAGGCTATCGGTCAAATTAGCTATCCTGGTAAATCTACTCCCTCAAATCTACCTCAATTATTTGGTAAAGATGTTTTATCAGATGGTTTAAGTAATCGTGATTTTACCATATCGCCAACAAATGATGAAATATTTTTCACCCTGCAGCAGCCCCGGTTTTTAAGCAGCACCATATTGCGCATGCAAAAAATTAGGGGTAAGTGGGGAAAGCCACATGTCGCCCCATTCTCGGGGAAATACCGCGACCTGGAAGCTTTTTTTACGCCTGATGGCAAAAGTATTTATTTCTCTTCAGACAGGCCGGTAAGCGGAACAACGCCTAAAAAGGATTTCGACATCTGGAAGATAAGCCGCTTGGCAAATGGTAAATGGGGAACGCCAATGCATTTGGATACCATGGTGAATACCGATAAGGACGAGTTTTATCCGAGCGTGGCAAAAAGCGGCAATCTATATTTTACTGTTGAAGCAGCTTTTGGGAAAGGTAAAGAAGATATTGTGATGTGCAGCCTGGTAAAAAGTGGCTATAGCAAACCGGTAAGTTTATCCGAAGCTGTCAACTCACCAAACTATGAGTTTAACCCGTTTATTGATCCTGACGAGCAGTTTATTATGTTCACATCTTTTGGCCGTAAGGATGACCTTGGTGGTGGCGATCTGTATATTAGCCATAAGGATCAGGATGGAAATTGGTTGTCGGCCAAGCACCTGCCAGGGCCAATCAATTCTGCCGGAATAGATTATTGCCCCTATGTTACCCGCGATAAAAAATACCTCATCTTTACGAGCAACAGGGCCAATGCCGGATTTTCTGATGGTAAAACAAAAAACTATCAGCAATTAAAAAATATATTGGCAGGTCCGGGGAATGGATCTGATGATATTTATTGGGTTAAGTTTAACAGTAACTGGTAATTGTTTAAACTATTTGCTTAATTGCACATCAAACCCAATTATGAAAAACCTTACCTTTTGTTTGTTATTATTAAGCTGGATTGGTGCCAGTGCCCAGCGAAAAATTACCTGGCCGCACCATAAAAAGGCTATAATTGTACTTACTTATGATGATGCGCTTAATTCGCAACTGGATAAAGCTATCCCGCAGTTAGATGCTCATCACTTTAAAGGTACATTTTTTTTAACCAGCGAACTTAACAGCTTAACCATTCCTAAATGGCGGGCTGCTGCTAAAAATGGTCACGAACTGGCTAACCATACTCTTTTTCATCCCTGTTTAAGCGAAACAATGCCCGACAATCCTGCAAATGCTGCCGAAAGATATTCCATCTATCAAATTATCCGCGAGATCTATACCATGAATAACTTTTTATATGCGCTGGATGGTAAAGGCGGACGCACCTATGCTTATCCATGCACCGAAACGGAGGTAGGCGGAAAAAGCTATGTTGATTCACTCCGCAGATCGGGTCTCATAAAATATGCGAGGGTAGGCGGCGATGTTGATGCTGTGGTTACTGATTTTAAAAAGCTGGACCCCCTGCAGGTGCCGTCATATGGTTTGGAGGATAGTACTTCCGCCGTAAAATTGATCGCTTTTGTTAAAAGGGTAGAAAAAAGTGGCGGCATGGGAATTTTTATGTTCCATGGTATTGGTGGCGATTATATAACAACATCATCAGAAGCACATAAAGAACTGTTGAATTACCTGGCAAAAAACAGAAAAGATCTTTGGGTTACTACTTTTCAGGAGGCAATGGATTATATTACGCAGGCAAATAAAGTTAAATAACCAATTTGCTATAAAAATATGGCTAACAAATTTAAACGTATTATAAAAGGCACGGGTTTGGTTTTAGACTATATGTACGATAATGCACATCGTATAGTAACCGGCCTCCCGCGTTTAAACCGTTCGCAAATAACAGCACATTTACTTTTAGGCAGCCAATATAATTTGTTAGGGTTAAAAAAGCTGAAAGCGTTGGGTGTAACCGCTATTGTTAACATGCGCACACACAATGATTACAGCGATGCGCAACATGAAGGGATTAAATACCTGCATTTACCCACGGTTGATAATACCCCGCCGCCTTTGGATGTATTGTTAAAAGGCGCTGATTTTATTGACGATGAAATAAAGAATAACGGCATTGTATACGTTCATTGCCGCCAGGGACTCGGTCGCGGGCCGACTATGGCCATGGCTTATTTAATTAAAACAGGTTTAACTTTTGAGGAGGCTTATACCATGATAAAAAAGGTTAGGGTTTTTATAAACCCAAGGCCGGGGCAGGTAGCAAGGCTGAAAGAGTTGGAGAGTTATTATAGGGGAACTTTAAATAAGAAATAACATAAAGCATATGCCCCCTGCCAAAACTGAAAATATTGATTGGATAAACAACCTCAGGCTGGTTGCTTTATATGCGGTTATCGTGCTGCATTGTACTTCCCTGCTGCTGATGCAGTACGGAAAAGTTTCAATGAATGATTGGCTGGTAGCTGATTTTTTTAATGCAACCGTCAGGTTTGCCGTGCCTGTTTTTGTGATGATAACCGGGGCCCTATCATTGCACCGGGAATATGAAATAGGGAGCTTTCTTAAAAAACGGTTGGTAAGAGTAGTGGTTCCTTTCCTGTTCTGGAGTTTGGTTTATATTGGTTATTCGCTTTATAATGAGGAAATAGTATTCACTAGTGATGTATGGGCAAATGTTAAACTGGTTTTACACTTGTTAAAAGTTGGCAGCTCGTATCATTTGTGGTATGTATATATGCTGATTGGGCTTTACTTTTTTATACCCGTTATCGGCAAATTCGTACGCCATGCGTCCGAAAAAGAGATCCTTTATTTTTTAGCGGTTTGGTTTGCCGTTATGCTGATAACCCAGCCTTACTTGGTGCGTTATAATCCATCGGTTGATATGCATTATTTTGCAGGCTTTGTGGGATACCTTGTGCTGGGGCATTATTTAGCTTTTAAAGATTTTAATATAAAACACCTCCGGCTTTGGATGATCCTGCTTTTCCTGTTCAGTATTGCATTAATCACCATTGGTTCCCGCTTGGTTATGGAGGATCACAAGTGGCCGTCCACTATGTTTTTTGAACCTGTGAGCCCTCCTGTTGTGATACTTGCGGCAAGCGTGTTGCTTGTTTTTAAGTTATCTGCTCCTAAGTTATCACCTGTAATTATCCGCATTCGCGATTTTGCAGGCGGATTCAATTATGGTATTTATCTGGCCCATGCGCTGGTATTATATTTTCTGGAAGATCCTTTTGGCATCAACTATAAGCTTTGTATGCCTATAGTAGCCATTCCGTTAACCGCTTTGATCTGTTTTATTGTAACGTTGCCATTGGTTTGGTTGGTTAGCAAGATGCCTTTTGTAGGGAAGTGGATTTCGGGGTGAGGGAATTTCTACAATAATTAACCTCCCAATCCTTCTTAATAAAAACTCCTGATAATTCGTGATTTTTTAAGAGATTTGTGCCCTTGCAAACTCTGCTGATTAATGAAGAAACTAACTGAAAGTAATGCAGCCCGGTCTGCGGCAATATTAATCTTTATAACTTTCGTGCTGCGCTGCCTTATTGCCGCTTATACCGGTTTAGGTATTGGCGAGTCATACTACTTCAGAGGGGCGCTTAACCTCGATTTAAGCTATTTTGATCAGCCGCCATTATTTTTTTGGTTGAGTGGCATCAGTGTAAAAATATTCGGGTTAACTAATTTCGGGCTTAGGTTTCCGGCAGTATTGCTGTTTGCAGGTACCAGCTGGCTGATATTTTTGGTTACGAGAAAATTATTTACAGCCAAAGCAGGTTTTTGGGCGGTTGCAGCAATTAATTTGAGCGCTGTGTTTACCGTGGCCATTGCCTGCTGGTTTCAGCCGGATGCACCACTGATGTTCTTTTGGATGCTGGCGACCTACTATATTGTTCAATTAATGGTAGGCCCGGGTGCCGAGAAATCAGAAGCTACCCGTTACAGCCGCAAAACCTGGCTATTATGGCTGGCTGTGGGCATAAGTATGGGCTTTGCCACGTTGAGTAAATACCATGTGCTTTTCTTATTTGCCGGGGTATTTATGTTTGTGGTAACCAATAAAAGCCAGCGCCATTGGCTTCGCCACCCCGGGCCATACCTGGCGGTATTAATTACTGTTATTATGGCATTCCCGGTATTGTGGTGGAACGCGCATAACGGTTGGGTGTCGTTCATTTTCCAGGGCTCACGCGCCGGCGCAAGCGGCGAACGCTTTAAGCTGCACTTTGATTGGTTTTTCCGCAGCATAGGCGGGCAGGCAGCTTTCCTGCTACCCTGGATCTGGTTTCCTATTGTAAGGCAGTTATATATTTCTTTTAAATTGCGTAAACAACTGCTGGCTTACAGCTTTACATTTTGGATGGCCATATTGCCTATTGTATTTTTCACTATGGTTACCCTATGGTCCAACCTGCAATTTCACTTCCACTGGCAGGCGCCGGGTTATATGATGCTGTTTATACCGCTAGGTTTTGCTATTGACAAAAGTTTAAGCAGCGCTGATAAACGGGCACGGCTTAACCGCAGATGGATCAATTTTTCAATTTATTTTACTATTATAACTATTGGTGTGCTTGGCACGCACATGGTTACCGGTTTTTGGCAATTTTATGGGCCGAAATGGATTGTATATAAACTCCATAAAGATAATAACGACCCCACTATTCAGGGTGTTGATTACACCGACATTAAAACCCGCTTTGATAAAGAGGGTTGGACAAATAATCCCAATATATTTACCGGTACCCCGCGCTGGTGGCTGACCGGCAAGGTAGACTGGGCACTTAAAGGGACAAAAGACATCACCGTATTTAACAGTGACCCCCGCAACCTGGCTTTTATGGTTGAACCTAAAAAACTGATAGGGAAAGACGCCATTATAATAAGCGACCAGGAACAACAGGATGTTAACTCAGATGCCAAACCATTTTTTGATAGTGTAACGCAATTGCCGGATATCGAAATATTCCGCAGTGGCAGGGTGGAGTATAGGCTGCAGGTTTTTTATGGGAAAAATTTTCATGTGCCTGCCTATAAGCGTATGGATTTGCCACTATACCGGCAATTGATTGGATTGCCACCGTTTGGGAAATGAGTAAGACACTAATTTCACGAATCGATTCGAATTTCACGAATTAATAAAGACAAGAGAATTAAATTGGCACGAAGTAAGAAACACAATTACACTAATTAATATTCCTAATTATACGAATGAATTTATTGAAGATAAGAAAACAAAGGCCCCATATCCCCGCTATCCAAAATTTGTGTAATTCGAATCAATTCGTGAAATTAGTGTCCGCTCAACAAACAGACATCCCCGCCATCCAAAATTCGTGTGATTCGAATCAATTCGTGAAGTTAGTGTCAATCCTGTTTCTTTTTATTCCATTTTTCCTGTCGGCACAAAACATTAGCATTATCCCGCTGCCAAAATCAATTGTAAAAACTAACGGGCAGTTTCAGTTAAACAGCAATACCGTTATTGGGATGAATAGCAACTCACTGCTGCCGCAAGCTTATTATCTGCAAAAGGAGTTGAAAAAAACAACCGGGATGGTTATTGAAGTTGATCCGAATGAGGTGAAAGCTTTGATAGATCTGCAGTTGGTTAAAGGAGATGAGTTACCCGGTTCATACACTTTAAAGATCGAATCAAATAAAATAATAATCACTTCATCCAGTCATGAAGGGATTTTTTACGGCCTGGTTTCATTACTTCAAATGTTAAAAACGCAACCAGTTGGCGCCATTGTTAATATTCCCAATTGTGAAATAAGTGATGCTCCAAGGTTTCAATGGCGGGGCTTTATGCTGGATGAATCGCGTCATTTTTTTGGTAAGGAAAAGGTAAAACAACTGCTTGACTGGATGGCTTTTTACAAGCTGAATAAATTTCACTGGCACCTTACTGATGTTGACGGCTGGCGGATTGAAATAAAGAAATATCCTAAACTAACTTCAATTGGCGGGATCGGTAATAAAACCGACACAATGGCGGAAGCAAAATATTATACCCAGGCAGACATAAAAGAAGTTGTTGCTTATGCTGCTGAGCGGTTTATAACGGTTATCCCGGAGATTGATATGCCCGGCCATGCAACGGCAGCCAACAGAGCCTACCCCGAATATAGTGGTGGCAGCATTAATAAATATCCCAACTTTACCTTTGACCCGGCCAACGAAAAGACCTACCAGTTTTTGGCTGATATCCTAAAAGAGACCAACTCACTATTTCCTGCCGGGATGATCCATTTAGGTGGAGATGAAGTGGCTTTAGGCATCCAGGCCTGGGCAGGCAAACCCGCTATAATGGATCTGATGGCGAAAAATAGGTTCACTTCGCTTGCCGATCTTGAACATTACTTCTTCCGCCGCATGGCCGATACGGTTATAGGTATGAATGACAAGATCCTTTGCTGGGATGAAGCAGCTGAAACAGACTTGCCTGCTGATAAAACTATCGTGTTTTGGTGGCGGCAAAATGTGCCTTCGCAGCTACAATTGGCGCTTCAGAAAAAATACCAGGTGGTGCTTTGCCCAAGGCTGCCCCTGTATTTTGATTTTGTTCAGGACAAAAGCCAGGTTTCAGGGCGCAGGTGGATCGGAACTTTCAACAGTGTGAGCAGTGTTTATAATTTTCCGTACAAAGAATTTCCGGCCGATCAATTACAGTCGGGCCAGATCCTTGGCATCCAGGCAAACATCTGGACTGAACTGGTAGGTTCAGAAAAGCGGCTGGATTTTATGATCTTTCCGCGCCTGGCAGCCCTTTCAGAAGCCGCGTGGACAGATTCTGCATTAAAGGATGAGACCTCATTTAATGAAAGATTACGGGCTGATTTTGTGCTGTATGATAAGGCAGGCATCTATTATTTCAATCCCTTAAATCCTGCTGAGCATCCGGAAGCTATTGATTTTGCACCGAAAATTATAAAACCATCTGTTAAAGAAAAGCACCATAAAGGCGGGCACAAATCAAAGCTACGCGAGCGGCATTTGAAAAGTAGCCATACAAAAGGTGTATCAAAACAACATCGTTCAAAAAAATCCGGCAAACAAAAAAAGCACACTGCTAAATAGTGTTGTGTGAAATTTAGCTTAGTATTTTCACTATTTTCATTAAGTATTGAGGCGTAATAGCATTACTTTTAGCTGCATAAATAAAGTAATCCTTATTAAACAACATCATTTTGAAAAGCAGTTACCCTAATCTTAAAAGATCCTGGTCCGGAACCTTATTGGCGGTTATTATAATAATGCTTGCGTTTGTTAATGATGCCTATAGCCAGGCTGAGGTTGAACCCTGGGGCAATATAACTGGAATTCGCAAACAGGGACAGCTTTTTGACTTTGAATCCAGCATTAAAGTGGTTAGTACCAACCGGAAGCATGTTGCTATAACAGCTAAGGAAATGCAACACCCGCATTATAAACGGGTAGGCGATGATGAGCAGGAGGTAACCACCAGCATAGATAGCCTGTTTTTTAAGGAGAACGTAAAGGATGACGGCGCTGGAAAAATAAAGATAAACATCCGGATGACCTCGCATAAGGACACCGCTTTACAGGGCGTTTATTTCTGTGTTACGTTGCCCAATGAATTTTTAAAAGCCAACCTCCGTTACTCAGAAGGGGATAAGCCCGAACTGAATCACTTTGTTCAGGCTACCGCTGCTGAATATGACGATAATGCGAGCGGGATTGAGTTTGAAACAACGAAACGCAAGCTTAGCGTTAAACCTGCTGACCGGTCATTAATTATGGTCCGGCTGGATTCGACCAGGAGTAAAGTGCTGTTGTACATCCCGATAAAGCTTGGGGATGTGAAAAATGGCGAGGTAGCTGAAAAAGAGATTAACATTAGTGCATCAGGCGATATTGATAAATCCCCAATAAATATTACTTTAAATACCACAAAAAGAGGACGTACATTCGACGGGCTTGGCGGAAATTTCAGGCTGCAAAACCCTAAGCTGGATCCGCAGGTGATAGATTACTGCCTGCAAAACCTGAGAGTGTCCTGGAGCCGGGTTGAAATGCCGTGGCGGTTTTGGCAACCCAATAAAGATGTTGATCCCACAGCTATGGCCGATTCAGGTAAAATAAATCCGGCTGTTAAAAAAGCCATGGAGATGGCGCACAGGCTGGATAGTTTGGGTATCCCTGTCATTCTATCGGCTTGGTTTCCACCGGATTGGGCGGCTGATGGTAAGCTTAACTTTCGCCCGGTAAAGGGTGTTTGGGGCAATAAGCTCAATAAGAATAACATGGATGCCATTTATAAATCAATTGCCGATTATATCATCTATCTTAAAAATAAATATGGAACAGAAGTAAAGCTGTTCTCGTTCAATGAATCGGATCTTGGGATCAATGTACGGGTAACGGCGCAGGAACATGATGAGTTTATTAAAGGATGCGGCGCTTATTTTGCGGCACACGGCCTTAAAACAAAAATGCTGCTGGGCGATAACTCTGACGCAAATACCTATAAATTTATTGATATCGCCATGGCCGACCCGGCTGCGAAGCAATATATTGGTGCAATATCCTTCCATTCATGGCGGGGCTGGGACAACGCAACGCTGCAGAAATGGGCCGATGCTGCACAAAAGTTAAATGTTCCGCTCCTTGTTGGCGAGGGAAGCATTGATGCGGCTGCCTACAGTTACCCCGATATTTTCCAGGAGCAAACCTATACCCTGCAGGAAATAAATTTATATACCCGGCTGCTGGCAATTTGCCAGCCCGCATCAATACTGCAATGGCAATTAACAGCCGATTACTCTCCACTAATTGGCGGCGGTATTTTTGGTAATGATGAGCCGTTGCATCCCGGCCAAAGATTTTGGAATCTTAAGCAATTATCAATTACGCCAAAAGGCTTGTTTGCAATGCCAATTATTAGTGATAAGCCTGATGTATCCTGTGCGGCTTTGGGGGATAATGTTAAGGGAGCTTACGCGATTCATATAGTAAACAATGGCGCTGAGCGTAATGTAAACTTAACAGGCTTACCGGCCCGTGTTAAGCAAATGAATATATACATCACCAGCAAGAAATTGAATATGAAAGAAGGGCAGCTGTTACAAGTAAGTAATGGAGGAGTAAGCTTCAAATTGCCCGCTACTTGTTATGCAACGTTAATAAGCCAGTAAGCAATTAGTCATTATAAGATATAAACTCCCGGGAAAGGCTGAAGTGGAAATGATAAGGAGTATAAGATTTACGAAGTTTTTAAACGGCGAAGCCCTCAACGAGGCCTTTGAAAAAAAACAAATCCGAGTTAAACTTCGTAAATCTGTCGGTAATTTTTTATGGGTTCTCTACACTGGTATCCTGTGCCAGTACTGCATCATCGGGAGTTTTACCTAAATCGTTATCCAGGTTATACAGTGCATCATCATTAGCAGCTGCGCCTCCTGCTTTTTTGATCTTAGCCAGCAGATCTAAGGCCATGGTCTCTTCTTCCGTTTGTTCTTTTACAAACCATTGCATAAAATTCCAGGTTGCCCAGTCCTTCTCCTGCAGGCTCAGGTCAACAATCTTGTAGATCTTTGTTGTGTTTTCTACTTCCGAGTTAAATACCTTTTCAAAGCAGTCATTCACACTTACCGGATCAGGTCCTGGTTCCGGGATAGCCGTCACCACTACTTTTCCGCCTCTTTTCAAAATGTATTCCAGGAATTTCATCATGTGATTGCGTTCCTCGTTCGAGTGCCGAAAGAGGAAATTAGCAATGCCTTCAAAGCCTTTATCGCTGGCCCATGACGCATAACTCAGGTAGATCTGTGCATTATGTGCTTCATTAGTCATCTGATCGTTCAGCGCTTTTGCAAGCTGATCGGAAAGTCTGTTAGTGTTCATAATAGGATTATTTAAACACTAAACTAATAACACAGGAAAATGTTTAGTATATCTTGGTAGTGCCTGGCAAAATATTGCAGGCACCATACCGGGACATAAAAATAGGGCTGGCCTATTTAAAAGCAGAAATATGATTGTTTTTAATGCTCAGGACGAATGATTTACCTACGCTAATTTTTATGCTCCTGTTTACAAGCATGGCTTTTATGGCTTCGTCATTTTTTAATGCTTCATACAGATCGCGTGCAACAGCAGATCCGCTGATGTTATTGATCACTTTTCCGTTTTCTAAGGCTATGTTGAAGGTGTAGCCCGATTTTCCGCGATCGCCGGCAGATTCAAAATCCGTAATGTTTAATTTAAACTGCTGTTCTTCGTTAAGGCTTCTTTTTAAGTGCAAACGAATTACGGGGATATACCTTTTCCAGGTAGTTAAGTATTTTCTTTCTTCCATGTAAGGCTGTAAAGGTATCAAATTTATACGCGAATTTGTGAAACGGAGCAGATTAATCGCACCCTTACTTGTTTTGAAGTAATTAAAACAAGCATATGGCGCAATTTGTATAGTAAATTGGCACGGTTGCACCCGCCGTGTATAGTTTAAGACCTTTAAATTTGCTTGTAATTAATGGAAATGTGATGGCAACCGAAGACAAAAACTTAAGAATCTGCGAAAAGGGCCATAAATATTACAAAAGCAGTGATTGCCCTACATGTCCCATTTGTGAGCAGGAACGCAAACCGGCAGATGGTTTTCTTTCGTTATTGGGAGCACCTGCAAGGCGGGCATTGGAGAACAAAGGGATAAAAACTGTAAAACAGCTTTCAGAATTCACTAAAGCTGATATTTTAAAACTGCACGGGATGGGACCGGCCTCCATACCCAAATTGCAGGCAGCGTTAGCTGCCGAGGGATTATCATTTAAGAACAGAGGGAAATAAAACTCCCTCCAAACCAATTATATTATGTTCAAAAACACAAAAGCATTCAGTGGTTTCTCAGTAAACGACATGCAAAAAGCGAAAGCGTTTTATAATGGAACGCTCGGGATTGAGGTTTCTGAAAATGAAATGGGCATAATGACCCTGAAAATAGCGGGAGGGACAGATATCTTCGTTTACCCAAAACCCAACCATGAGGCTGCAACATTCACTATACTCAATTTTGCGGTAACCGATGTTGAGAAAGCTGTAGACGAGCTTACCAAACTCGGTGTGAAATTTGAGCATTATGATTTTGGTGATATTAAAACCGATGCAAAAGGTATTATGCGCGGTAATGACATGGGGCCGGATATTGCCTGGTTTAAAGATCCTGCCGGGAATATTTTATCGGTGTTGAAGGAAGGATAAATCTATTTTAGGTTAACTTAATATTTCTGAACTAAAACATCAGTAGAAATACTTAATGCCTCATGAATCTTACGGATCATGTTAATGGACAGTTTTCGTTTTTTGTTTAATATCTCGCTCACACGACTTTTTAAACCAATTATTTGTGCCAGGTCCTGGTTACTATAGTTCAATTGTTCCATTCTGAATTTAATAGCTTCAATGGGATCAGGTAATTCTATAGGGAAATGATTTTTTTCGTAATTATCTACTAACATCCCTAATATTTCCAATTCATCACCCTCCTTTGAATTCGGTTTTGAATCAAATATCTCTTCAAGCCTTTTGAGTGCTTCCTGGTAATCGTCTTCTGTTTTTATTGGTTTTATATTCATCTCTTTAAATTGTATTTGCGTTCACCTTATCATATTGCGAGTGTGTGCCGATAAAACGTATCCAAACCATTTGGTATTCATAATTTATTTTGACAATAAGCCTATATGAATTCCCTTTAATGTTAAATACCACCCTATTATCTGCCAAGATACTCGCACTTGGATATTCAGTTTTGATCTCATTCGGATTTTTCCATCTGCTTTTGTCAGTTTCCTGGTACCATGACTTTAAAGCCTGTTCACAATCCGTATGTTTAAGCCAAAACTCCCTTAATGTACTTTTAGCAATAATCCGCATTAAAACAAAGATAAATAAAAGTTCCCAAAATGGGAATATGGTAGGCTGGTTTATTTAAAAAAAAGATTTGGTACTAACTGAATATCTTCACTAAACAGCGCTTTATTGCCTTTAAGTATGAAAGCTTTATTGATATGAAATTGGAGCGTTTCATTTCCTTTATTATTTATTTTCATATATTTTTTAAAATGGATCAGCACTCTGTCGCCTTTCTCCATCATAGCCA